>WNFJ01196689.1_pt1 | contig 11416 bp, 10 predicted proteins | sample 5400461 | NCBI WGS metagenome assembly WNFJ01 (sample SAMN13153349, study PRJNA577476) | soil metagenome | isolation source: 115 cm saprolite on Douglas fir-dominated hillslope | place: USA:California | collected 2013-09-17 | reverse complement strand
GTTCCAACCATTCCGTATCCACAAGGTCGGACTTCGTCAGAGCTACTACGCCACGAGGAACTTGCAAGAGATCCAGAATTGCCAGATGCTCACACGTCTGGGGCATCACTCCTTCATCGGCAGCCACGACTAGCAGGGCTGCATCGATACCGCCGACGCCTGCCAGCATATTTTTAATAAAACTTTCATGCCCCGGCACATCAATGATACTGACCTCGCGTCCACCCGGTAGCTTCAGCCAGGCAAAGCCAAGGTCAATTGTCATACCACGCTCTTTTTCTTCTACCAGACGATCCGGATCAATACCTGTCAGCGCCTTTACAAGAGTAGATTTACCATGATCAACATGACCTGCTGTACCAATGCAACTCATGAGCGCTTCACCAGACGCAATAACTATGGGACGATATAGAGAATCTCAGTATAGCGTAGATATACCATTCTGACTATCTTTTGCCATTGCTTTCCTGTTTATTCTCTACCACTTGTATATACGAATCATGGATACACAACGGATTACTCCTCCTTACTTAAAGAAGACGATTCCAAATGTGTAAAGAGAGTGGTAAAATAGACACGTGGAGGCTATGCCAGGTGGAAAAAATCTGGGATAATATGATGAGTGCACTGGTCGGTAGCAATCCGCAAGCCTTCTTGGATCTCGTTCTTCCAGGATGCAGCTTCATTAGGCATTATCGTAACAAGCTGGCCAATTCAGAGCGGCAACCTGATGCCATCATCGAAGCATGGCATCCTATAGATGGCAGGTTTATCTTCAACCCGGAATTTCAGACGTATAAAGAGGATCACATACCTGAGCGGTTATTGTTGTACAATGTTCTCCTGTGGTGGCAATATGAGCAGCTGCCTGTGAGGTCGGAGGTAATCTATCTGACCAGGAATGAGAAGATAGAGCAGCCCCCTCTCTGCCAGCCCATGCCCGGGGAGCCCAACAAAGACAGAGTGCGTTTCGAGTATGGAAATACCGCGATGTGGAAGAAATTGCCCGAGGATCTTCTTCGCTTGAGGCATATGGAGCTGCTCCCATTGTTGCCATTAACGCGAGGAGGAATGAAGCGAGAGGTCGTGGAGGACATGTTTGCCCGCCTACACGGCGAGCGAAACCGCCATCTAGCTACAATGGGATTTTTATTTGCAACACTTGCTTTTCGTCGAGCAAAGCGTAAAGATGACCAAGAATGGTTAGAAAGAAGGTTCAAATCCATGCATGACATTTTACGGGAATCTCCCGCATATCAATGGATTCTGGAAGAAGGTAGAGAAGAGGGTAGAGAAGAGGGAATCCAGGCAATGCAGCAAGCTGCTATCAATGTGGTCGTAGCCCGCTTTCCCAAGCTGGAGCCATTAGCGAGAGCCCGAATCACAACTGTGAGCAATCTCGAGCGTTTGCAACATCTGATCATTGACTTGAGTATTGCGCACAGTCAAGAAGAGATGGAACGAGTATTGCTCTCGCTTGATGCAGATGCATGAAATATGAACGAAAAAATTCGCTTAGTACTCAATTCACTTCCTCATAAACCTGGCATCTACCTCATGAAAGATGCAGCGGGGACCATTATATATATAGGAAAGGCGATCTCACTTTATAACCGCGTGCGTTCCTATTTCCAGGAATCGGCTGACCTCAGCCCCAAGAATCGCAGTATGGTGGCAAAAGTCGACGATATCGAATTTCTTGTTATGCAGAACGAGGTCGAGGCTCTGGTGCTGGAGAGCAACTATATTAAGCAGTATCGCCCCAAGTACAATGTGCTGCTGCGCGACGATAAGAATTATCCCTATATTAAGGTTGCACTCACCGAGGATTTCCCACGCGTCTATCGCGTGCGCAGTTTTCATCACGATGGCAATCGCTACTTTGGCCCTTATACTAATTCAGGAGCTGTCGATGCCACGTTGGATCTATTGAATAAGCTCTTCCCTTTTCGCACCTGTCGCTATGATGCTAGTGTATGGGCATCGCCACGCAATGGCGAACCACCAGCTGGCTGGAAACAAAAGCTGCTCTCCCGTCCCTGCACTCAATACTATATTCATCGCTGTGGTGCTCCTTGCACCGCTTATACGACCCGTGAAGAGTACGATGCTGTCATTAAACAGGTGATCCTTTTTCTAGAAGGCAAACATGACGAAGTACTCGAAGATCTCCGGGCCAAAATGGAGCAGGCCGCCGAGGAATTGAACTTTGAGGAGGCGGCCCGCATCCGTGACCGCATCCAGGCAGTCGAGCGTATCCTAGAGAAGCAGCGCATCATCAATACTGAAGGGCAGAACGACCAGGATGTGATCGCTCTGGCCTGTGGCGATGACGAAACCTGTGCCCAGGTCTTCTTCTTCCGTTCTGGCAAACTGGTCGGACGCGAATATTTTATCTTACAAGGCACACGCGAGAGCAGTCCTGGCGAAGTGATGACCTCCTTCTTGCAACAGTTCTACCAGGGTTCTCCGCATATACCAGCTGAAATTGTCGTCGAGGTCGAGCCAGAGGATCATGCTGTTATTCAGAACTGGTTAAAAGAGAGACGTAAAGGCACCACCAGTGGTAGGACTTCTGTCTCTATCAGTGCACCTAAGCGCGGCGATAAATTACGTCTGGTTGAAATGGTCAAGCAGAACGCTCAGCAGGTGCTAGAGCAGCAGCGCATCAAATGGCTGACTGATACTCAGAAGACCCAGCTTGCGCTGGATGAACTGCAAGAAGTACTCAATCTGGTCGTGCCACCCAGGCGTATCGAATGCTATGACATCTCGAATACCCAGGGCTCAAACTCAGTTGGGGCAATGGTTGTCTTCGAAGGTGGTCGACCAAAGAACAGTGAATATCGCCGCTTCAAGATCAAACAGGTCGAAGGTCCTAATGATGTTGCCAGTCACCAGGAAATCCTGCGGCGCAGATTCCGTAAAGCGGCGGGCAGTTCCACAGTGACCAGTTCTCCTGATGAAGATATCAGTGCCCCCATCGGAGAGACAATAGCTGAAATTATCCAGGACAGTCAGCAAACTCAGGCAGGCCAGTCGGATGTGCAGGATGAAAAGACTCCCGAGATGCATCACGATTGGGCACTACCGGATCTCATCATCATCGATGGCGGCAAGGGCCAATTGAGTGCTGCCATGGAGGTTCTGCACGAACTCAATCTCGACATTCCAACTATTGGGGTCGCCAAAGAGGAGGGATCACATACAAAGATGAATACTGCCGAGCAGATATTCATTCCCGGCTCATCCGATCCCATTATCTTGCCTCGTACGTCGCAAGCGCTCTACCTGATACAGCGCATTCGCGATGAGGCTCACCGCTTTAGCATTACGTATCACCGCAAACTGCGTTCTGACCGCACCTTCAAATCCGTGTTGGACGAGATACCAGGCATTGGTCCGAAGCGCAAGCAGGCTCTAATGAAACATTTTGGCTCGATCCGCGCGATCAGCGCCGCCAGCATTGATGAACTGGCCGCCCTCGATGGTATGACACGGGATGCGGCAGAGAAGGTCAAAGAACATATCGGAAAAATTGAATAAGTCCTCCTATGACGATTGTTAAAGAGAATGGAGTGCTAGCACTCCAGATATGAGATTGACAACAGAGCAATTCCAGGGTATTATTATCTATAGGGACGACTGTTCAAGTCGTCCCCTTTTCTGCATTATGCAAATTGTTGTCTATGATAGGGACACATCCACTCCCACGTGGAGGATCAATATCCAATCCACACCTTGAAGCTACGTGGTGTGTTCAGCTTAGTTAAGAGGTGATTGGTACATGCCAACGTACGAGTATCTTTGTCAGACTTGTAGCCATCGTTTCGAGACGTGGCAGAAAATGACTGATGAGCCTTTAACCACTTGCCCTGAATGTGGATCGCAAATCCGTCGCGTCCTCTTCCCCACCGGAATCGTCTTCAAAGGTCATGGCTTCTATAAGACCGATCATAATAGCAATGGAAGCTCAACCGCTGCCAGTTCCGACGGAGATAACAAAAAGACTGAGGCCGAGACTGGCTCTAGCAGTGACACTAAGAAGGCTGAGACTGGCTCTAGCAGTGACACTAAGAAGGCTGAGAGCAATACGAGTACTAGTACTAGCGAGAGTAAAAGCACAACAACTACTGCGACGAAGCAATAACATGCATGTGGGTCGTAAGCGATTCCTCTCATCAAACACGCGGCGCTTTCCATATATCCATGAAGCGCCGCTTCAGGGAGAATTGTCCCTGTTTCCCCCTATACAAGCATGTAAACTTCTCCTATACTGACTTCGGATAGGCTCTCAAAGAGCGAGTACCGGAATACTGCACTTGTGATCGTGAAGCGATACACTCCTAATTCAATCGCTCTTAGAATATTAGGAGAAGAAGGAGCAAAACTTCCCATTTGGTCAAGACCTTCTCGACTAACAAGACATGCCTATGACCAAATACTCCTACTCCATATCTGATCATGCTCCTATATGCTTCATTGTGGTGTATAGTATTTACATGATTTCTAATACTGGCTGTTTTTTTACCAGCTGCGGGGAAGACGGTGGGCCATGCAAGCTCAAGAAGAAACATCAGAGCAATTTCAGGAAGAGATTATTCAGCAATTACAGCGCCAAGTAGACGAACTGACGGCTGCCAATCTTCTATTGCAAGAGCAACAGGCCCATAGAGAACAACTTATGGCGATGATCGCACATGATTTACGCGCCCCGCTTGCTCCGATCATCAATTATGCGCAGATGCTTGCACGCCATACCTGCGAACCCCAAGAGAACAGCTCAGCAAAAGAACTACAGCGCAACTCCACGATCCTGCGTCATACGAGTGTGATTGTCAGTCAGGCCCATCGCATGAGCCGTCTCGTCAATGATTTGCTGGATGCCTCACTGCTCTCCGGTAGTCAATTTTCTCTGCGATGTGGACCTTGTGATATTGTTGCACTGGCAAAAGAAATGATCGAGCAATTGCGCCCTGTTGCCCCCTTTCATACGCTGCTCATCCAGGCTCCAGACAAACCAATCATAGGCAAGTGGGATGGAGGACGTCTGCAGCAGGCATTGGGGAATCTACTGGACAACGCCATCAAATATTCAGACGAGCACACGACGATCACAGTTACAGTGCATGTCCTTGAGAGTAAAGATCGTGTGTGTGTAAGTGTCCATAACATGGGTGCCAGCATTCCTTCGGCGGATATCGGACGGCTCTTCCTCCCTTATATTCGCTTGCCCGCGACCAGCAATCGGCAGGGTTCGGGACTGGGTCTCTTTATTACCAAATCGATCATCGAGGCACACGGTGGCACTTTACGCCTTGAGCCCTACAGTGAAGATGATAGTGCGGAAAGCCAGAAGGGCACCACGTTCACCTTTGAGCTTCCTTTGCGTCAGGGACCCGATTCCCTTTAAGGGGATGGGCTTGTAGAGATGGGATGGCATCTGCCCGTCTTCTCTGCTTGCACAAAACGGCTCCCCGCAAGGGGATTAACCTTGAACAGACCCTGCCTGCGGGCAGTTTCTTTCCTCCCATCCGTCTCTTGGAGATAGGTCCCTAGAAGGGCGTTTTATGGGTAGACACGCTAGCAAGTCTTCGACTGAACTCACAATAATATCCGCGCCTCGTTGCTGGTAGAGCACAGCTTCATCTTCTTGTGCTACCATGGCCATGAGGATATCAGGTTCACTGGCTAACTGGCTGGCTTTATAGTTACGTACCAGATCAAAATCATCAGCGGTATCCCCAATATACAGACCACCTTCAGTTCCAACAGCATTGATTGCAAAGTGCAGGGCCTGCGGATCGGGTTTCTTATAAAGATCGGAAGAAACAACAACATCCCACCAGCACTCACCACTATAAGCTATCATGCGCTCCAGGGCACTATCCACTTCCTGACCGAAACGACCAGTGATCATACCCATACGGACGAGTCCAGCAGCCCGCAAACGTGCAAAAAAATCAGAGCTAAACAGCATCTCTTCGTTATGTACCAGACCTTCTGCATGAGGAAAATGGCGAAGCTCACGCCCAAAGCGCCTCTTGAGTTCTTCAGCTCCCCAATAGACTTCACGATACAAATCGCTAATTATATGATAATCAATGCGTGCACTGGCCGGAATCACTGCCTCTACCCACTCACGCCCACCATGTCCTTGCAATTGTGCAGCACGCGCCAACTGAGCCCATTCCTGAGTACTACGCCCGGCTAGTGCTGTGTGACTCCACTCGCGCAGACGGGCGGTAAAGAGCGAGGACAGCAGATAGCTCATAAGAATATCATCATTAAAACCCCCAGCTCGTTTAAAAGCTTCCACATCCCCTGCCGTGACCAGCGATTTACCCTCGTTCTGATCCCAATCGAGACCATGGATGACCCCTATAACATATTCAGTAATGGCAATACCTGTGGCCTGGAACGAGGCCTTGGTTTTTATCAATACACCATCGACGTCAAAGAAGATTGTATCAAACGTGGAGGGAAATGACAGATGCGGTCGTTTCCAAATAGTTGGAATACTCATTTGGTGAATGAATCCTTTCGATATATGCAACAATATGAATCTGTATATGACTAGCTATATTATCAATCTCTACTATTTCCTCATTATAGCTCATGCTCCTACTCTATACATAACAGCCAGGCAGGGATAATGTATCCTTAAGGATAGGTTATAACATCGCCTCTTGTTGATATTTCATACTTTTTTCTGATAAAATAGCACTGTATGTGAAAACGATGTGTACAATGCAGAGCATGGCTTGTTTGGCCACAAAGCTTACGATGTCTGCTCATGGAGTTCATGGTAGGCCTATTTGAACAGAAGCTTGTGGATAATTGCCAGTGAAGCTGAAAGCTATCTCTCTCGTGAGAGAGGTAATCCCCTAAGCTTTCGCTAGGAGAGAATGTCAAGGAGGATACAGATATGAAGCAACATCTGCAGCAACTTTGGAGAAAATTCCTCAAGGACCCCGATATTTACTTAATAATACCTTTTGCTGCCCTATTCTTTGTCTTGGGTCTTATTAACGTGGCGCCTGCCCAAATTATGCAATCCAGCATACTTGCTGTTCTGGCTATTCTCGCATTTAGTATCTTGAAAAATCGCCAAAACGATGAGGCCATTGAAACAATGCTTCAACAAGTTGCGAAGCCTCTCTCAGCAAAAATAAATATATATAAGCGGCAAGAAGATGCGTACAAATTTCTTCAGGAATATAGTAAGCACCGTCATGTAAGAGAAGCCGTTATGCTCCAGTATAGTTGTATCTTCGGAATCGGTGTGTTACGAACACTGCTAAGTCTTGGAGCAACTGTTACCGTTTACATACAGCATGAAAAAATCCCTATGGCTCTTGGGGCCCATGAACAAGTTGATCGAATTAGTCATCGATGTAAATCCTTCCACGCTGATTTGGCTACCCTCTTCAATTCAAATCAATTGAAGGTATATAAATATTATGTACCAGCTTCAGTAAGCTGCATAAAGGTGGACTTTGGAACGGAACAGATACTCTGCATGGGGTGGTATACTTATGAGCATATAGATGGATCGAATCGCAGAGCAGCCTATCCTGCAGATACTCTTCATGTATCTGGTCACGACATGGCAACAGTAGTAGTATGGAGTGGAACAGAAGAGTTCGAAGCACTCAACGAGACTTTCAAGATGCTGGAAAAGAACTATCAAGCAAATTCAGAGGAGTGGCCCCTGCTTTGAGTACACCAGAGACTTTGCCCCTCGTTATCGGTGTTGACCTAGGTGCAACTCAAATTCGCGCAGCAGTACTGCGCGGTGTCACGCTGCTCTCACGGGTAAGCCTACTCACCGGGGAAAATCCAACTCCAGAACGCGTCATTCCACGTATGCTAAACGCGGTGCATCAGGCTCTCGCAGATGCAAATGTATCACTGGACCAGATTGGGGGTGTTGGCATTGGCGCACCTGGACCGCTCAGCGGTAGAACAGGCATAGTTTTCTCTCCTCCCAACCTGCTAGGATGGAACAACGTCGCCTTACGCGATATATTCCATGAAAAACTCAATAAACCTATTTTTCTTGAAAGAGATACAAATGCCGCAGCGCTGGCAGAATACATGTTTGGCGCTGGCCGTGGATATCAGGAAGTCGTCTACCTGACCATTAGCACAGGAATTGGAGGGGGCGTAATCGCTAATGGACAGCTTCTGGAGGGTGCCACAGGTACTGCCGGAGAACTTGGGCAAATGACTATTGACTGGCGCGGACCACGTTGCAATTGCGGCAATATTGGTTGTCTGGAGAGTATTGCCTCGGGAACAGCTATAGCACGCAGAGCTAACGAGGGCATTGCACTTGGTCAGAGTGATGGAGCCGCTTTACTCGAATTTGTCCTAGCTCGCTGCCCGCAGGAGCTTAAAGTCAATGTATCTGGAAGTAGTGGCGGAGCTGTGGGTCCTATTCAAGTTGATGCGCATATGGTCGCATTGGCAGCCGAAGCTGGTATTCCTCTGGCACGCAAAATTATCAGCGGCGCTGCTGAAGCGCTTGGTATAGGGCTAGTGAACATCATTCATATTTTCAATCCCGAAGTTATCATCTTGGGCGGAGGGGTTACCCAAATTGGAGAGCCACTGCTGGGACCAGCGAAGCGCATTGTCCAGGAACGTGCGATGGCCGTGCCACGCGAAGCAGCCCATATTGTTCAGGCGGAGCTGGGCAATGATGTGGGACTTATTGGTGCAGGAACTCTGGTTTATTCCAAATTAGCAAACGAAGCGAGCAGTCCTAATACCTAAATTGGCTTCTGTCATTGTTCATCCATGGGGCCATTTTCCTCCCAGCCAGTGTCCCAATCCCCGTTCTCGTACCATACTGGTCATATCTCGCTTGCTGGGCTTATTCCCTGTATGTCTTCCACGTTCCACCTGCTCCATCGACTCACACCATATTGCCAGGTGTAGCCGAGCGTGGGGGAATGTTCGATCAAGAATTGCTGCTGCCATTTGGCCAAACACTGATTGAGTGAATAGTCTCAAGCTGCGATGGAGTCTGTATTGGACGGACTGTAGGCCGAGCTTGAACCAAGCGGTGATCCAACCGAGCATTTCAGCTGGCGTCAGAGTTTTGAGTGCGAGGGTGTAAATTCTGGGATAATAGCGCGGAGTGCGTAGAACGATGCGTGTGTAGTCATGCCAGCTTACCCGATCTTTAAAGAAGTCGTTAGTGACCTGTGGACCTAAGTCCTGGAGGACGCGACAAAAGATGTTGAGGGTCTCATTTACTTGCCAGAGAGGTTCACCAGATTTGGCGATCATAAATTTGCTGAAGGCACGTGCTACAGCAGGAACGGCTTCGGATGCCCGAATGCGATTGAGGTCTTCAGCTAGTAGACAGTTGCTTTTGAGGGCCTGGTGTAAAAGTGTGGTGATGCATCGCAGGTTGCGTACGTAGGAACCGAAGCCGCAAAAGGTCAGCGGCGATTGAAAGGCGGCGGCATCTCCTAACGAGAGAACGTGATCGTAGGCCAAGACCTTGCGTTTGTGTTGCCAGGGAAGGGAGATATTATATCCTGCCGGAATAAAGCCATAGACAGGCTTGATGATTTCGACTGTGCTAGTATCTTTATAGCTGGGGAGCAGGGTGAAGAAATCATCGAACAGTTGCAGCAGATCAATCTGGCTGCCTGTTTCCACATAGTAGAAAAGATAGATTGCCACTTGGCCGCCCGCTCCCGGAAAAGCTTCCCAGATCAGCTGTCGGCCATTACGCGCATCTTCCGTCGAGACCAGCACCTCGCCGATTTCTGGATTGATCTCATTGGGTGCACTACCATTCCTGTAGCCGCCTGCAACCGTTCCTACCGTCGGGCAGACCAGTGAGAACGGTCGCCCTCTATTCAACTGACAGGCAATTGGCGAAGTGGCTCCCATGCCGTCAATGAGCAGCTGCGCTCTATAGCTGCGCAGCTCTCCGCTGGCCTGAATGACATCGACGGTAACACCCTGTACTGGCTGGACGGAGCAGTGCACAAATGTCGTATGATGCAAAATGACATTTGGTCCTCCCTCGCTGGAAGGTTGTGCCAGGATTTTCTTCATACACAACGCGGTGAGCTTCTCCGCATCAATCGCGATATTGAGGACGTTTTTCAAGTGCAACTCGGCAGGAGAAACCCGGATACCTCCCGCATGGAAGCGCACTAGCCCGTCACTATATTCGCGTTGAATGACTGACGCGAGTTCGTCAGTGGTAAGCAGGTCGATATCGAGCAGCTCTTGCAATTCCTCACGTGAAATATTCCACTCACGATGTACCGCACCGACCGTGAAGCGATCGAAGACGAGCACACGTAGTCCGTAGCGCTGTGCCATCACTGCTGCATTAAGAACGTTGAGTCCACCACCAGCGTAGATGATATCAAATGTATTATTCGCTGGTGGTGCAGATCTTGCTTCTGTAACAACAACCTCTGTGTACTGTCGTAGTGTGTTCGTGCAGAGCATATTTTGCCAGGAGGTATTGAGATCTTGTAAACGCTGCAGATGTCTTGCACCCTCTGGAATGTGTGTGAATGCCTCTGCAAGGCGAGAGTACCTACTGGCTATCTGCTCAATATCTGCTTGCATGGTTTACTTCTCTATGAGAGATGCTTCCAATCCTGCTTCTGCCGTTTTCTCCCCAATTACAAGAGAGACCTCCCAGCGTCGACTGCGCACACATTCTGATCGACGTTGCAGACTAAAGCGCTCTAATGGAATGAGGCTGCCAGACCAGGGAGCGGGTAACCCTTCTGACATTATCCCAATATCTGCATCATCTTTAGTAGGATGTATCTTTTCTGCGGGAAGAGGCACTTCCTTATCGAACTTGCGGTGTTTACGCGACTTCAAGAGTGTACCTGGACCATACACCAGCATGTGTGTCAATACCAGCAATGGCTGTAAAAATCCAACTGGTAGCAAATTAGCTCCTAGGACGACAATGACACGTCCACCAGGACGCAGGACGCGTGCAACTTCTGTGATAGTACTGGGATCGTAGATGTAGTCTGATGGGAAGGTACTCACGACAGTATCAAATGTGCTATCGGAGAAGGGGAGGCTTTGTGCGGAGCCCTGGATTATCCACGTAGGCTGACCCACTTTGCGCTTACGAAGCGTGGCACGTGCTGCTGTGACCATCTGTGGAGAATGCTCAACTGCCCGGCAGTCGTAGTCCTCGGCAAGCATATCGGCCAGTAGATCTCCCAGTCCACACCCTATTTCTAACACATTATGTCCATGCAGACGCGGTAACACCAGACGTTGCCAGACTCGCCATTGACCAGCAAAAGGAACTGTGCTAGCAAAGCGATAGAGATAGCGATTCTTATATAGTGTCTCAAATAACCATTTACGCAGCCTTGGTGTCACTGATGGCCAGCTTCCTGCA
>WNFJ01517107.1_pt7 | contig 11417 bp, 13 predicted proteins | sample 5400461 | NCBI WGS metagenome assembly WNFJ01 (sample SAMN13153349, study PRJNA577476) | soil metagenome | isolation source: 115 cm saprolite on Douglas fir-dominated hillslope | place: USA:California | collected 2013-09-17 | reverse complement strand
ACCAAGGAACGGCCGACCTCGGTGCCGCCGACGGCACGCGCACGATACAACGTTTCGTCCTGCAGCAGGTCGACGGCAACGTCGGTGGGGAACTAAATTCTACAAAAGGCAACGTGCCTAGTGGAGCCCTTCATTCAAAAGTTGCGAAAAGTAGCCCCCGTTTCTGTTCGAAACGGAAGGATCGCCCCTGAGTCGATCGAACCGTTCGCGCTCTGCGTTTGCACGAAGACGGAGCGGCGGCCTGCCGCTTCGTTTCATCGTCGGCAGCGCGATGGTCCCTGCGGCGCCGACGCTGCCGAAGGGCGCCGAGTCGCTCCGGCCTGCGCTCGACCGTCGACGGTGACGACCTGAGCCATGAGGGAGCTTTACCATCGAACCGCGACGGGTGTGAGCGAGCAGGGATGCTTCAGGGTCGCCTCGGTACACATTCCGCTTGTGGTGGTCGTCCCCAACTGGCCAAACGAATTGTCACCCCAACAATAAACCGCTCCTCCCGCAGCCAGCGTGCACGAGTGCGTTTGCCCAGCGGTGATCGCTTCCGAGCCGCTCAGGCTGCCGGCTCTGACTCGGGCGGCGGAATCAATTGCAATTCCATCCCCCAGCTGCCCGTAGGCGTTGAATCCCCAGCAGTAGGCGACGCCTCCCGAGACAAGCGCACAAGTGTGGTCGCGTCCCGCGGCGATTGCCGTCGCGCTGCTCAAATTGGAGACGGTCACCGGCACCGCGGAATCGGTCGTGATTCCGTCCCCGAGCTGGCCGAAGGCGTTGAAACCCCAACACCAGACTGAGCCGGCCGACGCCCGAGCGCAAGTGTGGTCGCGTCCAGCCGCGATTTCCGTGGCGCCGCCCAGGTTCGAGACCATAACTGGGACGCCCTGATCGGCCGTGGCGCCGTCGCCCAACTGGCCCGCCGGGTTGCTCCCCCAACAGTAGGCGGCTCCGCTCGAGAGCGCTGTGCAAGTATGGTTGTATCCTGCAGCAATCGCGGTGGCCGTGTGGAGATTGGAGACTGTCACAGGGATCGAGGAATCGTTTGGTATTCCGTTTCCCAGCTGGCCGGAGTTATTGTTGCCCCAGCAGTTGATGCCGCCACCGGACAAGAGCGCGCAGGTGTGACTGTCTCCAGCAGCTATTGCCGTGGCTCCGACGAGATTCGAGACCGCTACGGGAACAATGGAATAGGCCGTTGTTCCATTTCCAAGCTGGCCGTAGGAGTTGTCGCCCCAGCAGTCGGCTGCGCCGCCTGCCAGTAGTGCGCAGCTGTGGTTTCCTCCTGCGGCGATTGCGAGCACGCCGCTAAGATTGACGACCATCACCGGAACGACGGAGTCGGTCAGGGTGCCGTTTCCCAGTTGGCCGGAATCGTTGTGACCCCAGCAGGCTACCGCGCCGCCGGAAATCAGTGCGCATGTATGCCCTCTGCCGGCGGCGACAGCAAGAGCCGGGCTCCCTGCGTACGACCCTTCGGTTGCGCTCTCCCAACCGGCGTCCACCGGCTGCTCGAACCCGCTGGGCGAGCCGGCGCTGCAGGCGCACAGGCCAGTTTGAAAGGCAGTCGCCGCGCGCAGCGCGGCGGCGTGCCGTCCCGTCAGCCGTCCACGCCGGGTCACCGAAGGCCGGGAGGTTGTAGCCCCACGCGCGGGCGACTGTGGTCCACAAGTCGCTCATGTACGGGCCGTCGGGCTTGCCGTACGAGCCATTGGGCTTTTGCGTGGTGACGCCGCCCCCCGAGGTTTTTAGCGTCAGGAAGTTCCCGCCCTGCATCTTCAGGAACTTTCCGCCGAAAAGCAGTACGGGCATGTCGACCGCTCCGTGATTGCCCCCGCAGCTGTTCTCGTTCCAGAAGACGACCAGCGTGTTATCGAGGAGCGTATTGCCGTCGACGTCCTTCGTCGCGTCGAGCTCGGCGAGAAGCTGCGCCGTCATGTCGCAATAGTACTTGTCGATACAGTACTGGCCCGTCGTTGGGTTTCCGCCGCCACCATGGGAAATGTCATGGTGTCCCGAATTGCTCGTGAAGGCGTTGCCGAGCGGATCGGAATAATGTAGGCCGGACAATGGAAAGGTCTCTATGAAACGGATGGCGTTATTTCCGTATCCGAACGTGTACGAAAGAACGCGCGTGATGTCGCACTGAAACAGAGTCTTGATGATCTCCTTGTGCTGCTGCCAAATGGGGTAGGTTTCTCGGTTGTTCGTCACGACGTCGAAATTGCTGCCGGCTCCCGGGTTTTGCGACGAGTGATTGTCCGGTGTCGATTTCACCCATCCGCCCATCGGTATGGGGGGTGGCGTGCACGACGACATCGAAGCGGAAGACGCCAAGTTGAGTTCCAGCTGGCGAATGGCGTCAATGTGCGTCTGAACCTTCGGAAGCTGCGACAGGGGCACCTGATTCTGCAGATTGGCCAGGCCGCCGTTGGCAAAGTCGAGCACGCTCTTCCTCAGGGCGCTGGCGTGCTGGAACTGAGCGGGCGTCAGCCCCATCGTGCTGTGGCCGAAGTAGTTCATGAAAGCAATGTCCGGCCCCGCCGTTGGCCACAGGGGCTGGGGCAGCGACCCGGCAACGCCGTCCTTGTAGGACACGACTTTCACGCAGTGCCAGTTGTTCGTTTGATCGACAGACTCGGCCGACGCGGTGAGCTGCACCGAAGGAACCGGGCACGGAGGCCCCTGCAGCGCCTTAATCTGACTCAGAAACAGCTGGTCGGCGGACGCGCCCGCGGGCGAGATTCTCTTGTTGTTGGGGTCCGACCTCTCCCCGGGCGGTGCTTCTGGTGAGATCGGATACGCGTATTGCGATCCACTGGGGGGATCCTTGGGCGGCGGGGTCACCATGCCGAGAAACCCGGAGCCGTGCTTGTCGCCAATCCAGTTCATGTTGCGGTGCGCGTTCAGGTGCTGCAAAACGACCATCTTATTTTGCAGGCTTGCGATCTTGCCGTCGGTGAACGACGAGAGCAGCGGCGAAGCTTTCCACCCGGTAACGCCCCCGATCGGCCACCACCAGTCGTCATGGCCGGTCCCAAGGGATGTGCCGCAAGGTCGGTGGATCGTGAGGATACGCTGCGGTGCAGCCCCCACCTGAGCGTAGGCCATAATGGGCCGAAGCAGAGTGGCCAGCGCCGTGGTTCCGGCCCCGGAAAGAAACGCGCGCCTTCGCATGGGATGGTTCGCCATGGTGCTTCCTTATTCGATGTCCCGGGTTGCAAACCCGGGGGACGTGAGAAGGGACACGTACATGACCGCAAAAGACTGGCTCTTTTGGAATTGGTCCTTGACGACCTGCAGCGCGCACGAACCCTCCACCTCCGGGCTGTGCTCCAGCGCATAGGTCGCGATGTTTCTGGTCGCGCAGTCGGAAGCCTGCCGGCCTTGGGCGAGCCTTTGCGCGAGGTCGGCTGCGTCCTTCAGCACGACCGGATCCGGTCCGAGCACGCCAGCGGGCACTTGGGCGCTGTCGTCCACCGGTTGGTTGGGCGGCGTGGTCGACGGGTCGGTCGTGCGGTAGCGCCCGATGGAGTCGTAGCTCATGGTCACCAGCCCAAATGGATCGAATCGGCCGTGGCAGCCCGCGCCGCAGCCCGACCCCATCACCCCCGGTATCGGCGCATCGCGGAACGCTGCCTGCTGGCGCGTGCTCTCGTTGGCGTGCATAGCCGCCACCGAATTCGCGTTGGCCGGCGGAGCGGGCGGCGGCGGAGCGCAAATCAAGTTGTAATAGACCCATAACCCGCGATGAATCACGTCGTCGCCGGTCGGCTTGGGGTTACTGGACGCCAAAAGGGCCGGCTGCGTCAGGATGCCCGCCGTGTACGCATTGCCGGTCGGCGTGACGGCTTGCAACTGCGTTCCGGTTACCGCCGGCAGGCCGTAAAGCGCAGATATCGCGGCGTTCGTGTAAATGCGCTGCGAGGTGAATAGATCGCTGAAGCGCCCTCCCGCCATGACGTCGTTCAACAAAAGTTCGGCGCTTTGGTACAGCGCGGGCTTCACCGCGGCAAAGTCCGGATAGGTCATCGCGTCTTTGCTTACGAGCGGCAGTTTCTCGAAGTTCAGGTAGTAGGAAACCTTTGTGGTCACGTTGGTCTTCGCGATGGGAAGCGCCATCAGGCGAGCGACCTGCGCGGCCAGTACGGGGGGCTGCGTGATCGTGCCGTCTTGAGCCTTCGCCCAAAGCTCGGGGTCTGGAACCGAGTTGAACACCGCAAAGCTCAGAGCCGACGCGAGCTCGTAGGGCGTCAGCGCCACCTTGCTGCCGACCGCCATCGTCGCGGCGCCCATCCCGAGTTCCGAGCGATAGAGAAACGCCGGATGAATGAGCGCCGCCTCCATCGTGACTTGGACTTGCATCGCCGGGCCATCGGTCGAGGCCATGTTGAAAATGTTCATCAGCCCGGCGTACTCGGCATCGCTAAGGGCGCGCCGCCACGCGCGCGGCAACGTCGAACGCAGGTACTGCTCCATGCACGTGGCGTTAACCGTCGAGGGCGAAGTGCATGGGGGTATCGACTGCAGCAGCGAGGCCACCGTGTCGGCCGCGCGCAAGTACGACTGCAGAACCTCCTGCTGCGTGAGGGTAGCCGCCTCGTTGAATGGATAGCTCCCGTTGGGGTTCGTCTGAACGGAAACAATCTGAGTCGCGGTAAACGTGACGCCGAACACATCGTGGATGATGTTTCGGTATTGGTCGTCCGAAATGAGTGAAATGCGCGCCGGAGCGAGGGACGCGCCGTTCATGCATTGAACACCGCTCACCGTGCCTGGGGTCGGCTGCGCCCCGTTTCCGGTTCCGGAGCTTCCTCCGGCCGGACCGCCTATTGGGCTTCCGCCAGACCCCACTGTCCCCGGCTGCTGTCTCTGCCCCCCTGGGCCCACGTTGCCCGTACAGGCCGTCAAGACCGCCGCAGCGAGAATCCCCAGACTTGCAACGCCAAACCTGTTCATCGTGGCTCCCCGGCTCGATACAGCCAGCGTTCGAGAGGCCTCAACTTGTGTACCCAATGGGTGGAACGATTGGGCCCCTTTCGATCACCGAAATGACTGGCCGACCGGGCTGCCCTTCATTGCCGAATTGCTGAACGTCGGCGAAATTGGGGCGAGTTCAATTGTTGCGCACCCAACCTTGAAAGATCAACCTCCGGTATCCTAGAGAGTCCCGGTTGAAAAGCTGATACCCGCATGGCTCACTACGTCAGAGTTCAAGAGTTCATAATAAAACTTATGACCACGTGAACCACTGAACTGGCACCACTGCGGGAGGTCCCCTTTTTGCTCATCCGCCGCCGAAGCGTAGTGAGGAAGAACCTGGCAGGCCGCGGCTCGCCCTTGGGCCACTCGATGACCACCATACCGGCTCGCGGGTGGCGGACTCGGTGCCGCTTATTTCAGATTACGGCAGACAGTTCACGCGCTTCGTATCGAGCACAATGTCATCGTAGTAGTAATCGAATGGGTTTGCAGCGCCGTACGTGTGGAAACCAAATCCGAAGACGCCAAAGCCGCCGATGATGCCACTGGTCTTCCCATTGAGAATGCTCCCGGTCATCTTTGGGACTGAGCTATAGCCGATGTGCTGAACGTCGAACTGGTCGATTTGGGTACCGTCGACCCACAAGACCATCATGTCGGGGTTGTCGTTGAACTCCCACTCGATACAGGTCCAAGTCATGACGGGCATTTTGTCGTGCGCCGGAGGATACGAGGCCTCCTCGACGAATCCTCCACTGAGCAGATCGAAGCCAAGCTGCCACGAGCCTTGGGCCTGTTCCGCGAACTCCATGTAGGAGTTGGGCTTCGGGAAATTAGGGTTTCCGGCGAAGCCTAACTCGGTGTGCGGGCTGTTATTCGCCGTCGCAAAGAGGTAGGCGCGGCCAAAGACAGGACCGGATCCATGAAGAGTTTGAGGCGCATTCATCGTCCGGATCATGACGAAATCCATTGTGGTGCCGGTGCTATGCACGTGCCACGCGTACTTGCCGCGGTGGACGGTCTGCTGCTGGACGTCCTGGGTTCCGCCAGCTGCCTTCGTAAGAATCCATTTGGTGAGATCGAGCTGACCCTGCCCCTGCTCGAAATCCTCGCAGAAGAGACCAGTGCACGCGCCTCCGTCGTCCGACAGGCTCGTTCCCGCCTCGCCGCCGTCAGTGGCGTCCGTGGTGCCGTCCATCCCGGTCGCTGTGTCCGGCGTGAATGGGGCTTTTTCGTTGCCACCGGCGGAATCGTCGATACCACCAGCCGCCGCGTCGGTCCTTGTTGCAACGTTGCCGCCTCCGTCGTCCGCGGGCGTCGAACCGCTGCTGCTACCGGTCGAACCGTATTGCGTGGGCGCGGCCGGTGAAGATGGGGAGCAGGCGATCAGCGTAGCGAGCCAAAGGGCCCACAAATACCGCACAAACATAGAATTCCTCCGGGTGCGGCGGGCCGAACGGCGGTATTCACGTCGCACGCACTCCGCACTTCGTATCCCAGATTTTAGTGGAAAGTGCCAGCGCGCGTGCATCTTGATGCGTCGGCAAACCGAGGGCTGCGCATGGACATAAGTTTTATTGTGAGCACTCTTGAACTCTGCCATGTAGTGAAGCCGTGCGACGAGCCCTTGAAAAAAGTGATACCCTCAAGACACATAGATTTTGTATTTCAAGGTTTTGGGGGCGTCACTATTGAACTATTGAACTCATGCCTATGGCCGGGCGCCAAATGGGTTTGCCTTTCCAGGGACAGCGAAAGCCGGCAAACGCATTTTTACTCAATTTGGTCGATGACTTGTAACAAACCATCCGTCCCCTCGGTATGTTGACAAACGGCCGACCCAATTGAGGCCCATTCCGAGACGGCGTCCTTCGCTTCGCGGCCCCGCATTCGCTTTCACGTCGGTCTCCATCGTCCGAAACCCGCTTTCAGCGTCGGCCTGGGGACGATGACGGTTCCGTACTCAAATGGGTCCGCGTTGCAGTCGACCGCACGGCAGCTCCGCCGGCGACGCGCTTGTCATGGTCGCCACGTCGACGAACCCCAGCCCTGCCCAACGCGCCTTCCGTGGAAGCCGCTCGACCTGGCCATCCCCGAACTCGCGAAGGTAGCGGCAGCAGAAGGCGGTTCTAGTGGCAGCAGCCGCCGCGGCGCTGCCGGGCGGAACCGCAAAAACCTCAGCGATTCCAATTAGTCGGGGCGACTGGATTCGAACCAGCGACCCCTTGACGCCCAGAGAGGCAGCCTCGCAGACGGTCGCGGACTTTCGCGATGTTACCAACCGCGCAGGGGACGAATGCGACCCCTTGCTGACCACACCGACACGAAATCCCGACACATCAGACCCGGTCGAAAGCGCTCTGGCTGACGGGGTGCGGGCGCTCGCAGAGGCCATGCGCCGGGCCCCCGCTGACGCGCTGCCGGCGTTGGCCGAGCGTATGGCCATCGTGGTGCGGGAACTCGCCGCTCGGCGCGAGGCGCAGGCCAGCGGCAGTCATCTCGCTTGACGAGCGGCGAAAACGTTAGCCACGAGCCTTCCGGTAACGGGCTGTGATTCGTTTCGCGGCATCGTCCCACGTCTCACTATTGGGGCGATCTTCGAGGCCGGCTTCCCACGCGAGGCGAGCGGCGATCCCGATCTTGCCGTTCGCGCGCACACGTTCGGGGTCGGTCAATGCGCGGCCGACCCGAAGAACGGCATCAGGTAGCCGGGCGTCGATAGATCGCAGTTCATTCCACAGCCAGTCAACCGCGGTGTTCTCCTCGGGTGGCTGGCCGTAGTACTCATCGCTTCGAGGTGGCGAGGCACTCGGCGGCCTTAGCGCAGCCTCGGCTTTCAGCTTCTCGATGAATGGGTTTGGCGTTGGCGACCCAAGATTGCCGCGCCGCCTTTGGGCTTCGCGCCTTTCGGTCATGCGAGCGAAGCTCTTGTCTGAAGTCACGTCGCGAACGAACGCGTCCACTATCTTCAAGATGGCGCGGCGCTGCTCGTCTTGCTGCGCGCGCAGGTCGGGGCCCGCACGCTTGATGACGTCGAGAGGAACTCGCTTCGACTGTTTGCCTTTCGCAAGACATTCAAGCCCGCCTAGCGTCGAGCGACGCCCCTCGACGTGATCAACGACCAAGGCCGCCACAACCGTCCACGCGCAGACGTCGAAGGTCTGGCCGCCGCCCATCCACCGGTAGACAGCCTCGGGCGATCGATTGATCAAGGCGGCAAGCCTGTTCGTCGGCAGGCCGGCGTGGTCGCGTAGGTACTCGATCAAGTATTTGAACATCGCCGCGTTCGCAGGGCCATTCTGAGCGACGTATCGGGCTACGGCCCCGTCCCAGGTGCCACAAGTTCCACAGAACGTGACCGCGCGCGGATCGAAACGATGCCCGCCTACGGATGTCGACTTCGGGGTCAGCGCTGCCGCGCCGCATTCCTGGCACTTGTCCATGGCTTGAATCTAGCTTCAAACTAACATGATGCAAGCGTCATGTTAGACGTGTAGTTTATGCCTGAAAACAGCGCGGGTTTCTCTGGCTCCGCGTTCGTCCTATTTCATACTCCCAGTGTGCCGGCCATCGGCACCTTGGAGGATTAGCGAATGGGGACGCTCGACGATCAGATCCGCGCAATCGTGCGCGAGGAACTACAGCGCAGCGCGCCGGCAGCGACGCTGTACACCTCAAAGCGGTTACCTCCCGATGTGATCGCGGCGGCAACATTTAATCGCGCGTGCCGCGCGGGGCTCGTGAATGGCGCCGAGAAACACGGCCGCTCTTGGGTTTGCAGTGTCGATGCCTGGGCGGAGTATCGACGCTCGGTCGCGCGCCGGGCGAAGCCCGGGCCCGTGAAGATTCAAGCTGATGATCTGTTGACGGCGCTTGGCGCAAAGAGGGTCGCGTGAACGCCGCCGATAGCCGAGACATTGCCGATCGCGTCATTGCCGTTCGAGCGATCGGAAGCGAGATCGGACTGGGGCGCAAAAGGCTCTCGAGAGCGCTGGGCATTTCTGTTCGCACCCTCGAGAACGTTATCGCGCTCAAGACATGCCAGCTGTCCACATACCTGCGCATCCTTCGGCGACTCGAGGCGCTAGAAGCAGCCTTTAGCGGAGCCGGAATATCAGCGCCGGTGCGCCCGCCAACGATGCGCGAGCGCATCGCCAAACGATATGACGCCGAGCGGGCGAAACGGGTGGGATCGTGAGCGCCGTCGTTTCCCTGCCCGCGCCGATCGACTTGAGCTCGATCGAGCGCTTGCGGGTTGTTCGCACTCACCCGACCCTGGCGATACTCGAACTCGATCCCTCACCCGAACTGCCCGAGGATCCACCGTGGGGGCCACGCATCGTCGTGTGCGCGAGCAATTTCCGGATCGTCCCCCCGCCGACGGTACGGGCGAAGCCCTTCACGGCCCGTCCGAGAGGCTCGCGGGATGCGCCCGAATGGACACGATATGCGACGGCGCTGGCGCGATGGTTCGATGGCCGAACGACCGCCAAAGAGCTTACCCGGGCAATCGCCTACGAACGTAGCGCGCTGCTCGTGTCCGGGCCCTTCGCCGGCTTCGAAAAGCCCTCTCCGCGAGACCGGCCGACCAATCAACAGAGCGCCCCGAAGCCGCCGATTTTCACGAAGGACGAGCTTAAAGCGGCTTCGGAGATGATCGAGAAAAAGTGCAAGGGACCTCTCATCGAGCGCGCCTGGTACGAGCTCCGGTCCCCGCCAAAGAGGTGTCTGCCCACGAATTCATTCAAGATGAAGGTGAAGCGAGCGATCTACCGCGCAGAGCGTGTCTTGCGCAACGACGCGTGCCGGTTTGCGTGGCGCGGTCCCGAACCCAAGGTCGCGATTGACGGTAGGGCGCCACGGCTTGGCAGCCTAACCGGTCAAGTAATGAAAACGACATCCGTGAAAAATAGTTTCTTCCCGATTGTGGCCATTTGGTCCGTATATAAATAGAGAGCAAAGGTTTAGACACATGAAATGCCAGGTTTCGTATCGGGGCTACCTTCGACCGCCCCAGGACATTCAGATCAAGATGCGCGAGTTCGTCGCGCGATATGGCGAGGCGATTGCTTTTGACCATTTCGGGATCTCGCGCGGTACCGTTGCGCGCGTAGCGGCGGGTCTTGGCGTGCAGGGCACGACTTTGCGCGCGGTCGAAGAGGGGCTCTCCACACCAGTGCCCGAGCGAGTGTTGCCATGAAGTGCCTGCTATGTCATCGCCCGACGAGCCCCAACAGCAGCATCACCTTCCACGTCGATGACGCCGGGCGCCTGCACGTATCTCGTGTGTTCGGGGACCACTGGGACATTGTGCTCTTGAGCCGTCGCGTGGGCCGTCCTGCTCGCGTGCTACCGCCTACCCCGAAGAAATGTGGATGCGTTGTCTGCATCATGGCCCGAGCCGCCTTCGCCAACCTGCCAATGTTCGACGTGCTTGATCGAGCGACACTTAGAACGCACTGCGAAGCACTGTCCGACGTGCCGCTAAAGCGGCCCAACTAAACCGATTTTACGCAACGGAGGGTTGCCCTTCCTTCCCGAGCGCTTCCGCCCCGCACGTGTTTGCAACGCGTGCGGGGCATCTTCACCTATTGAAGGGCGTTTTAAGATAATCAAATGCACTTCACATTTTTTCCGTCGCTGACCGAGCCCGTCGGCGAGGATGCCGATATCGCGTGGGAGTCTTTCGTCAGTTTCGTTTGTTCGCCGCAGATCGCCGCTTCTAAAGACACTCTAGAGGGGTGGTCCCCGGTCAAGTTCCGCAGCAACACACGCTTGGGGGAAAATGTCGAATTCGTCTCGGCCATCGCCTTAGATGATGACTCGAGCCTTCTTCCTACCGCGCGACTTGCCGAGATCTGGGGCGGGTATGCCGGCGCGATCCACACGACGTTCAGCCACACGGCAGAGCATCCGAAACACCGTATCGTCTTGCGTGTGTCGCGGGATATGTCTCTGGCCGAGCACACCATCGTTAGACGGTTCATCGGAGAGCATGCCAAAGCACACGGCGAAGCGCTCGATGACGGGACGAAGGATGCCCCGCGCTTTTGGTACGTACCAGGCCACCGCGAGGGCGCTCCCTATGAATGCCGCGAACTCGCGGGGCAGCCGATTGACGTCGATGCAATCCTCGCGACCACGCCGAGCGATGCCCCCACGCCGCCCCACATTGCCCCGACCTTATCCTGTACGGGTCCCGCTCCCGCGTCGAACCGCCGCCGCGCCATGGCTGCCGCGCTCGGCGCTGCGTGGCCGGAGAGGGGGCGACATCTGGCGCAGCTGGCTTTGGCCGGAGCCTTGCGCGGCGAGGGCTGGGCCGAGGCCGAGGCTGTGGACTTCTTATGCGACGTCTGTCATGTCGCTGGAGACGAAGACCGCCCGAAACGCGAGCGCACAGCTCGACACACTTGGGCGCGCGCGGCGGATGCGCCCATGACTGGCTG
>WNFJ01297657.1_pt1 | contig 11418 bp, 9 predicted proteins | sample 5400461 | NCBI WGS metagenome assembly WNFJ01 (sample SAMN13153349, study PRJNA577476) | soil metagenome | isolation source: 115 cm saprolite on Douglas fir-dominated hillslope | place: USA:California | collected 2013-09-17 | reverse complement strand
AGTCAGAGTATCCAGGAATTGCACAGAGTGCTGTGGCCGTCGATTGGAGAAGAGCGCTGGTCCGGGCGTCGCACCAAAACCGACTTTATCGCTGCATCCCCAAAACGCCGAACACAGGAAGAAGGGAAAGCCGCCACCGCCGCCGAGCGAATCCGTTTGCGGGCGGTTGAACGCCACTCCGAATTCATTCAACAAAGAAGGCGTGATTGAGTGATTCCACGAGCCTTTTAGAAGATGATTCCGGCTATAGGAGGGAGAAACTTGTCCGGCTACAACGCCGTACTGCGTGTTTGTGAAGGAATCCGAAATGTTGTAGCGAAACGAGAAAGTATCCTTTGAGCCCGCGTTGTAATCGATCTTGATGGAGCCGGTGTCTTCGCGCAGGGTGTTACGCAGATTGCCGTTGAAAAATCCGAGATCAGGCCGGGGTGTTCCGTCGGATGCGACAACCAGGCCGGGCGCATTGGGAAGAGGAATGGTCGCAATTACAGGCTGCATCGCGGGGGCAAACGATGCGCGAACCGCTTGTCCAAGCACAACCACCTGGGGGTCGGGTGTTGTGACAATCTGCCGGACACCTTCGTAATTCACGAAATAAAACAGCTTGTCTTTCACGATTGCTCCACTTAGATTGCCACCAAACTGATTCAATCGAAGAGGAGTTGGCTGTGTTTCGAAGTAGTTTTTCGCATCCATGATGTCATTGCGAAAGTAGTCGAAGGCGGTTCCGTGCAAAGCGTTTCCGCCCGATTTTGTAATGACGTTGACGATATCTCCGGTCGATCGGCCATATTCGGCGGAGTAAGTCGACGACAACACCTTGAATTCCTGGATGCTGTCTATGCTGGCGCGGCTGATGCGGGATTCCTGGCGTCCCAGCTGCGTGCTTACGGCGTTGACATCGATGCGAGTGGCATCGGCGCCATCAAGGAGCCCATTCACTCCAGCGAATGTACACCGGTCGTTATCGCTCCCGGCACGAGTGCAATCAGCGAGGTGAAATCGCGCCCGTTCAGCGGCAAGTTCAAAACCTTGTTGGAATCGATGGACGCCCCGGTTTCGCTACTCTGCGTGTTCACCGTTGTCGCGTCCGCCACCACGCTTACTTGTTCGCTTACCGTCCCCAGGGGCAGATTTACGTTGATGCCCTTTCTGTCAGTTGCATACAATATGATATCCTCGACACGCGCTACTTTGAAGCCTGTTTTTTCTGCCTTCACCTCGTACGGTCCAGCGGGCAGTCCTGGCACTTCATAATTACCCGCGCTATCCGTCGTGACTTCATACACTCGGCCGGTCTTCGTGTTTGTCACTTTCACCTTGGCATCGGCGACCACAGCCCCAGATTGATCGTGCACGATGCCCACGATGCTGCCGGTGTCATACTGCGCCGACGCCGGGAGCTGCGTGCAAAGAAGTCCCGCAACTGCAACGATAACTGCGGTAAAAATGCGAAATGCGCGTGTTTGAATCATTTTCTTGGTTCTCCCTCCGGATGAATCCGTAAGCAGAAACTTCGATTAAGTTCGAGATTTATTCCTGCGTATCAAAAGACTCTTCTTTTGGTTCCGCGGGGTGGTTGCCGGTTCGTTGCGTAGTCTGTCTTTAGATTCGAGATCACGGCGAAGCAGCGACTCTGCGTAGTGCAAGTCTTCGAGCACTTCGAGCCGCGCGCCCCGTGCATCTCTTCTCTCAATGAGGTTAAAGATGCGCTCGTGCCGGTCAAAATTGCGTTTAAGGTCGTCAATTAAGGGCAGAACGCGGCGACGGCCTTCCGCCATGGCGTCATACATCATTCGCATGGTTGTGTGTATGGCCACGTTTTTGGCTGCTTGTAGGATGCATTCGTGGAAAACAATTTCGTTGGCCATGAACTTCTCCGGGTGATCCAATCCTGCACGCATGCCCGCCAACGCTTCCTTCATTTTCTCGATGTCATCCTTGGTGGCGCGGCGTGCCGCGAGTGCGGCTGATGCGGGCTCCAGGATTTGCCGAAGTTCCAGCAGCTCCAGGTACTTGATCTCCTGAAGCAGTAACATCCACTGGAAATGGCGGCTGATGACTCCGCTCAAGGAAGGTTGAATGTAGGTCCCGTCTCCAGGGCGCGCCTTAACCAGGCCAAGAAACACTAGTCCCTTCAATGCCTCGCGAAGGGAACCACGGCTGACGTGAAGCATCTCCGCCAGCTTTGGTTCGGACGGCAAACGGCTGCCGCTGCGAAGTTCCCCGCTGCGCACCAATGCTTCGATTCGCCCGGCGACCATTTCCATGACGGTCTCCCGGCGAACGGGAAGAAATTCAGCTACGGCTACATTGCGGCTTGGCTTGGTTCCCACGTGTCACCCTGTCTCGACTTTGTCCTACAATAAGACAGCTTAGAGATTTGTCAAGCACAATTTGAATGTTTACAATGCAAAAAGGTGTTTGTTTTGGTTGACTCTGGAACGGGTCGAGTATATATGTGCAAAGGTTGGACAAAGTAGCGCGGGTCTAGGCAGGCGCCCATCAGACACAAATCGTCCACTCCTATGCCGCTCATTCCCGTCAATCGCTTTCGCGTTTTTGCCGAGGGCTTGGACCATTCTGAAGGTCTGGCATTCGATGCGGATGGAACTCTCTGGGCTGGCGGTGAGCTTGGCCAGATCTACCGTATCGACCGCCGGGGCAAAGTCCGTGAAGTGGCGCGGCTGGGCGGCTTTTGTCTGGGCTTGACCTTTTCTCGCGAGCAGGAACTTTTCGTCTGCAATTTCAAGCGCGGCGCGCTGATTCGCGTGAATCGAAAAGGGCGGGTTCTTCATTCCATCGAACGTGTGGGTTCCCGCAAACTGAAAACGCCGAACTTTTCTGTCTTCGATTCCGAAGGCAACCTCTACTTCAGCGATTCGGGTGATTGGGAAAAGGAAAATGGATGCGTCTATCGTCTCCGTCCCAACGGACGCGCCGAATATTTTGCCGGCCCTTTTGCTTTCGCCAACGGCATGGCGCTCAGTGCTGATGAGCGGCATCTCTACGTCGTGCAGAGCCTCAAAGACAATGTACTGGAAATTCCCATTCTCGGAGACGGATGTGCTGGAAGACCGCGCGTGTATGGTTCCGGCTTGTCGCGCGTTCCGGACGGCGCAGTATTTGACGACGCGGGCAATCTCTATGTCACCTGTTACGCAACGCCGACGGTGTACCGCATCGCTCCCGGAGGCGCCGTTGCGCTCTATGCTTACGATCCGGGCGCAACAATGCTTGCCGCGCCGACAAACGCCGCATTCGGTGGGCCCAATTTTGACGAACTTTACTTTGCGAACTTGAATCGTTGGCATATCTGCCGGGTCAAGACTGGTGTGCGCGGCCAGTTGCTCGCCAATATGCGTTAGTCTTGCCGTTGGAAAGAAGGAGGGTCATGCGAATTACGGACGTACGATGGACGCCTGCCTATATCCCGATCGAAGCTCCACTGCGCTACGCATTCGGATCTCATCCAGGCTTTTCCCGGATCATCGTGGAAGTGCTGACAGACGAGGGGCTCATCGGTCTGGGAGAGTGCTATGGCGGTGCCAGCCGCGAAGGGCAGTTGGCGGAAATGCGCCCGCAGCTCATTGGCGAAGATCCGTTCAACCTGGAGCGCATCCGCTGGAAGCTTGCTGCGCCAACGAATTTGAAACTGTTTGGCAATGTGCTGGGTTTCGCGGCACTGGAATTTGCATGTCTCGATTTGCAGGGCCAGGCACTCGGGAAGCCCGTTTGCGATCTGTTCGGTGGCAGATTGCGCAGCGAAGTCCCGTTTGCCGGCTACCTTTTCTACCGCTATCCGAATGATGAGAAGCGCGGTGAAATCTCCGGTGCCCAGCAGATGGTCGAATTCGCGCGCGAGCTCGTCCAGAAACACGGTTTCGAGACTCTGAAGTACAAGAATGGCGTTCTGCCGCCGGATGAGGAAATCGAAACCTTCATCGCCCTGCGCAAAGCGTTTCCCAAGCTGAAGCTGCGCATGGATCCGAACGCGGCATGGACTGTGACCACGGCTGTGCGTGTAGCACGAAAGCTTCAGGAACACGACGTGGAATACTTTGAAGATCCGGTTTGGGGCATGCGCGCGATGTCGCGTGTCAATGCCAAGACACCGGGAATGGTTCTCGCATCCAATATGTCCGTGTTTGCGTTCGAAGATTTGATGCCCACCGCCATGCTGAATATTCTTGACGTCGTTCTTCTAGATCCCCACTGGTACGGCGGCATCACTCGAGCTCGCCAGGCAGGCCAAGTCTGCGAATCCCTGGGCATTGACGTCGGTATGCATAGCGGAGCTGAGTTTGGCATTTCACAAGCCGCGATGATTCACCTTGCCGCAACCGTGCCAAATCTCGTGGCCGCGCCGGACTCGCACTATCACCATCTCACCGACGATATTCTTGCAGGCGGAAAACTTCCGTACCTGCCGGGAGGCAAGATGGCCGTGCCCGATGGGCCGGGACTGGGCGTTCGCCTCGACCGCGATAAGCTCGCCAAGTATCACGAACTTTCCATGAAAAGAGCGATGGGTTCCTGGATTGAGGATCCTCGGCGTCCCGGAGCTATCACGATTCAGCCGAAATGGTGAACCCTGTGAAGAAGAGGCTACTTAGCGGCTTAAGCTTACTGTTCTTGTTGTTTGCGCATTCGCTTTGCGCCGGTCGCACTGCTGCCCAAGAGAAAATCCTTTGGCAAATCGGCAAGTTTGATGTGTCCTCCGCCGAATTTCGCAGCCAAGCAATCGACTACGCAAATCCAAACTCGGATGCTGTCTATCGCGTTGGGCAGAGCAGGGAAGCGGAGGATTGGCCGCGCTTTCAGCCTGGTCCCGCGAACGGCCTGGCCGGAGGAAGGCTGCACCCATTCACGATTCTGTTCAGCTTGCCGGAAAAACCTGCTGGCGTCTACCGGCTGACGATAGCCATCCTGTACGAAACGCCGCGGCTCTCTCATCTTCGCGTGGACATCAATGGACACACAGGTTCCTTCTACTTTCAGCCGAAGTTGAACTATGCAGCTGGCGATTGGGAAGGTACGTTTGTGCCGCAGACTTCCGCGGACACGAAAGTGATCGAGCTTCCTGCCGCGTGGCTTCACCAGAGTGAAAATCGTCTGGTCTTGACCGCTCTCGATTCTCCGGACACCGTCGAAAACTCGCTCGGTTCCATAGCGCTCGGCCACACCGGTGTTATCTACGACGCGCTGAATCTGACGCAGTCGCTTTCGGAAAAATACGCTACTGGTCGCATTACTGCGAGTGTTGAACCTTCGATCTTCTATCGCTCGGAAAAATCTGGATTGGTAGAAATTGTGGAAGCACGAGTGTCTTTTTCCAACATGCCCAAGATTGGACAAGCCTCGCTGAGTATCGGGGGCAAACCCATCGTCCAGACTTTTGAAGCCTCCGGCGATTTTGGTGAGTTGCTTCTCGAATTTCCCGTGCCGGAATGGCGGGGAGCCCTACCTGTCATCTTTCAGATCAAGTCCAGCTCTTCTCGCAAATCATTTCCGGTAATGCTCGCGCCCCAGAAGAAGTGGACGATCTTCCTTGTTCCGCACGAACATCTCGATATCGGATTTACGGACTATCCGGACAAGGTCGCCGAACTCCATTCCCAGGCTGTCGATGGAGTCTTGGACCTGCTTCCAACGCACCCGGAGTTTCGCTGGACACTCGATGGCTCGTGGGTTGCAGAACAATATCTGAAAGGCCGCTCTCCCGAAAGACAAGAGCGGTTTCTGCAAAGCATTCGCGACGGCAAAATCACGCTGCCCATGCAGTACGCGAATCAACACACGGGAGTTGCTTCACTCGAAGGCTTGATTCGCTCCTTGTACCCGAGTGCAGCTTTGGCAAAACAGTACTCCTTGCCGCTAGGCGCCGCGCATATCACGGACGTTCCTTCCTATAGCTGGTCCTATGCTTCGATCCTGCGTGATGCCGGGGTGAAATATTTTGTCGCGGCGAGCAACTCCTGGCGTGCTCCCGTAGTCCTCCAGGGGCGCTGGAACGAAAAGTCGCCGTTTTATTGGGAAGGGCCCGATGGCGGCCGCGTGCTCATGTGGTATTCACGAGCGTACCTTCAGCTCTCGACGATGTTCGCCACACCGCAACGGTTGGACGCTGTTAAAGATGCGTTGCCCGTTTTTCTCCAGGCTTATTCGGGTGCCGGCTACATCGCAAACGCGGCCATTATTTTTGGGAGCCAGCTTGAAAATACCGCATTGAACAAAGACCAGGCGGACCTGGTTCGCACCTGGCAAGCTCGCTATGCGTGGCCCCGGCTTCAATATGCGAACTTCGCAGAAGCCATGTCGAACATCGAACAACAATTTCACGGAAAGCTTCCTGTTTTTCGCGGTGATTTCGGCCCTTACTGGGAAGATGGGTTTGCCTCGGATAGCTTTCACACCGCTTTGCACCGTCAAAATCAACAGCGAATCCTGACGGCGGAAAAGTTCGGCACCATTTCGGCAGTTCTCGACCCGTTTCTCCGTCCGGACGAATCTATACTCGCGGCGGCCTGGAAAGACACACTGCTCTTCGACGAGCACACCTGGACCTACGTTGGTGCAACCACGCAACCGGACAATCAGCAGACCATCGGTCAGATCGCTTTAAAACGCGCCGAAACCACGAACGCAAGGGAAGCCGTTACCCGGTCGATTCACCGCAGCTGGGCGCAGTTCGAATCATTCCTTGGGCCGAAAGACGCATCCCTTGCCGTCTTCAATTCGGTCAACTGGCTGCGGAGCGGTTTTGTGGAAATGGATCTTCCCGACGGGCAGGCACTCTTCGATGCGGTCGCCAACCGTGAAATTTCCTACCAAGTTCTTTTCGTGGGCAGGAGCACGCCGCTTCCCGGTTTTGGCGGAGGCTATCGCCGTGTGCGCTTTCTCGCGCCGGACATTCCCGCGATGGGTTACAAGCTATTCGCGCTTCGACCGGCGAAGGAATCCATGAGTGCTTCCGACAAAAGCGAAAAATCCACGAAAAGTGACACGGCATTGGAAAGTCCCTACTACCGCGTCACCTTGGATCCCGCGTCCGGTGGCATTGCGAGTATCTGGGACAAACAACTGAACCGTGAACTCGTTGATGCAAAGAGCCAATATCGTTTCGGCGCATACGTGTACGTTACTGGCGCCGACGACATGCCGAATAACAGCCTCTATCGGTTCGGCGCAGAATTGCACTCGCCGTCGCTAACTCCGACCGCGGCGGCCAAGGGAAGAATCGTCTCCGTTCAGCGCGCTCCCTACGGCACCGTGATCACGTTAGAGTCCTCCGCGCCGCACACCCCTGACATCAAAACGCAGATCACACTTCTGGATTCCGAAAAGCGCATCGAGTTTCGCTACGAGATAAAAAAGGAGTCTGTGCTCAGCAAAGAAGCGGTTTACATTGTGTTTCCGTTTACCGTGGAGAATCCCCGCTTCACGTATGAATCCCAAACGGGTTGGATCGATCCGACCAAGGACGAACTTCTCGGTGGCAGCCGTGAATGGTACGCCGTGAACCATTGGGCCGCAGTTTCTGGTGATGGCGTTTCTGCTGCCATCATTCCTCGCGACGCTCCCCTCGCAAACTTTGGCGATATCGTGCGCGGAAACTGGCCAAAGGAATTCCGTCCAAAGACATCCACCATTGTTTCCTGGCTCATGAGCAACTACTGGGGCACCAATTTTGCCCCCGCTCAGGGCGGTGAATTTAGCTTCCGCTATGACCTCGTCAGCGCGGAAAAGTTCGATCCTGCGCAATTGACGCGCACCGGGTGGGAAGCCATGACTCCTCTCGAATCCGACATGGTCAACGCAGCATTCACTCCGGGTCGTCTCCCTGCTACTGAGGCAAGCGTGCTCCAGGTAGACAATCCAAACGTAGCGGTCGTGACCTGGAAACGCTCGGAGAACGGCAAAGGAAGTATTGTCCGGCTAACGGAACTTGCCGGACACGAGCAGCGCGTCCGAGTCTCCAGCCCATTCTTCAAAGTGGAAAGTGCAAGCGACTCCTCGGTTCTCGAAGAACAAGGCGCAGCACTCGATGTTGCGGCAGGTCAACTCGAGTTCACCATGCGGCCGTTCGAAATAAAGACGATCTTTTTCACCACTAAAAGTAGTCTGGCTTCGCCCTCATCCGGCGCACTTCTTGAAAGGAGCGGCCAATGAGCATTCGCTTCGACAACAAAGTTGTGCTTGTAACCGGCGGCGCCATGGGGATCGGCTGCGCCACCGCGCAAAAGTTTGCCGAGCTGGGTGCAAATGTCGCGATTTTGGATCGCGATGCGGACGCCGGCGGTAAAATTACCCGCGAGCTTCAATCCCGAGGGCACCGTTCTACATTTTTTCCATGCGATGTTGCCGACGCTCCTCAAGTGGACAGTGCCGTGCAATCCGTGCGCGAAGAGCTAGGCGGCGTGGACGTTCTCGTGAGCAATGCGGGTATCCAGCGCTACGGCGACGTCACCGGCACGACTGAGGACCTCTGGGAAGAAGTGATGAGCGTCAATCTCAATGGCTGTTTTCACGTCGCCAAGTCCACAATTCCGCTGATAGCGACTCGTGGCGGAGGAGCCGTTGTTGTGGTCGCTTCGGTGCAGACATTCACGGCTGTTGGAAACTCCGCGGCCTATGTTACGTCGAAGCACGCCTTACTCGGTCTCGTTCGGTCCATGGCTCTCGACTATGCCGGCAAAAACATTCGCGTAAATTGCGTTTGTCCCGGCGCGATTGACACTCCTATGTTGCGCTGGGCCGCCAGCCTGGATCCGAATCCCGAAAAAGTAATCAATACCTGCAATCGCATGCATCCACTCGGCCGCATTGGGCGCCCAGAAGAGGTGGCTAATGCCATTGCCTTCCTTGCCAGCGACTGGGCCTCGTTCATCACTGGCACTGCCTTGCTGGTTGACGGCGGCATGCTCGTGCCTGCGGGAGGCATGGGATTTCAGGAAGGCGGAACGGGTGCCGCAACCAGGCAATAGGCATTAGGCGGAAAGAACAAACGTCCATGAATCTTGCCAACAAAGTCGCCGTCATCACAGGTGCCGCAGCCGGAATCAGTCGCGCCACATGCCTTCTCTTCGCAAGAGAAGGCGCGCGCATTGCCGCGGTGGATATCTATCCGGAGCGGATCGGTACTCTTGTTAAAGAGATCGATTGCACCGGTAGAGAAGCAGATGTCGTCGGCTGTCTTGGCACCGCGGAGGAAATTGCTGGAGCAGCGCTCTACTTGGTTTCGGACGACGCCCCGTTTGTAACTGGCGCGGCCTTTTCAATGGATATGGGTTTCTCTTGTTGAAACGGGGCTCAAAGAGATTCGCTGTGTACCCGGGAGTCCATGCTGTCCGCTGGCGCAAACGTTCCGCGTGTGTTCTGTCCAACGGAGTGATTGAACTCATTGCGCTGAACGGTGGCGGTCACGTTGCATCGCTTTGCTTCCTCCCCGGCTCAGGGAATCCTGACGCAAACGTCTTGTGGGAAGCCCCCTGGGAGACTGCAGATCCGGCAACCGCAAAAGCAAAAAAGCTCGCGTCCAAGTACGGACAGCGCTTTGTCGGTGAATTTCTAGCGTCTTTTACCGGCCACGCCCTCTGCTTGGACTATTTCGGCGCGCCATCTGCGGAAGAGGCGAAGCAGGGTCTGCCACTCCATGGAGAAGCTGCTACCTCCACTTGGCGGCTTGTGCGGAAGGCACCGGGCTCAGGAACACCTCAAGCAAAGTGGCAAGTGCAACTTCCTTCTGCTGGCCTGCTCTTTGAACGCGAGATCCGCTTGCACCGCAACAGCAGCATCGCCTTGTTCAAAGAATCGGTCACCAACCAACGATCAGAGGATCACTATGTTCATTGGGTTCAGCACGTCACGCTTGGGCAGCCCTTGCTTGGCCCGAGCTCCAGTGCAGTTTTTCTTTCCGGCAAACGAGCGAAGACTTGGCCGCTCGGCTACGAGGGCAAGAGCCTCGTCGCAGCAGATCGTGAATTCACTTGGCCATACGCGCCGCGCGAAAAAGGGGGCAGAACGGACCTTTCCCATCCGTTTTCCAAGCCGAGGCCTGGAGCGGTAGCTTGCGTTCTCTTGGATGCCGCGCGGGAAACTTCGTTTATTGCTGCGCTGAATTGGGAGCTTGGCTTCGTCTTTGGCTACTGTTTCCGGCGAGAGGACTTTCCTTGGGTCGCCGTTTGGGAGGAGAACTGCGCGCGAGACTATTCCCCGTGGAATGGCGCCACGCAAGCTCGCGGCATGGAATTTGGTACAACTCCCCTGCCCATCGGCAAGCAGGACACCTTTCGCATGGGCAATCTCTTCGCTACGCCTGGTTGGAAATGTGTTGCGGCTCGTGGAAAAAGCAACGTGTCTTACATGGCGTTTCTCGCCGCTGTTCCGAAAAGCTGGCGATCCATTCGTGAGGTAAAACTCGGAAAGAATTCACTGGTCTTGCGGGGCACAGAACGAAGTGATGTCGTGAAAATCAGCGCTCCAAGTGCCCAAGAGTTGTGCTGGTAGATTGTGTCTCTCGTACGTTGGCAAACAGGAGTGTGACTTCGCATGTCGGATACAACAGTAGGTCTGCTGCTCTTGCTGGTCGCTGGGGTTATGAATGCCAGCTTCACCTTGCCCATGAAATTCACTGGCAATTGGGCCTGGGAGAACACCTGGCTCGTGTGGTCCATCTTCGCGCTGGTGTTTTTGCCTCCGGTCGTCACCTTTATCACGATTCCGCACCTCGGTGACGTCTATCGCGACGCTGGTTACGGTCCGATCTTGCTTGCTGCAGTTTTCGGTGCAGGCTGGGGAATCGCCCAGGTCTTTTTCGGTCTCGCCGTTGAATCGATAGGTATCGCTCTCACGTTTTCGATCGTTCTGGGGATTTCCGCAGCAGTTGGGAGCCTGCTGCCGCTGCTCCGGCTTCATTCCAGCAAGATATTCACTCCGGCTGGAGGCGGCGTAATCGCGGGCGTTGTACTCGTTGTCATCGGCGTCAGCATTTGTGCCGTAGCCGGCCGGCACCGCGAAGCTGTGCTTCGCTCGGCCGCCGGACGGCCTGGCTCCTCCCTGACGCGAGGTCTCATCCTTTCGATTCTCTGCGGCTGCGGCGCTTCCTTCGTCAACTTTGGTCTCACGTTCGGCCGTCCGCTTCTCGTCAGTGCGGAAAAATTAGGTGCTGCCCCCGTTTGGGCGCCCAACGCAGCCTGGATGCCTTTGATGCTTGCGGGCGCGCTTCCCAACATTCTTTATTGCATCTATTTGCTTTCCAAGAATAAGTCCGGCTCGCGTTTTAGTCGTAAGGGTACGGGAAGCTATTGGGTTCTTGCCCTCGTCATGGCTATTTTTTGGTTTTCCAGCACGATGCTCTATGGAGTCTCTGCCGGAAAACTTGGCGACCTCGGTTCAATTCTTGGCTGGCCGCTATTC
>WNFJ01529405.1_pt1 | contig 11419 bp, 12 predicted proteins | sample 5400461 | NCBI WGS metagenome assembly WNFJ01 (sample SAMN13153349, study PRJNA577476) | soil metagenome | isolation source: 115 cm saprolite on Douglas fir-dominated hillslope | place: USA:California | collected 2013-09-17 | reverse complement strand
GCTCGTCACCGCGACGAGACCGAGCGCGAAGCAGTGCAGCGGCGCGGTGCGGATCTCGACCGAGGCATAGCGAATCTCGCGGCCGCTCATCAACGTCACGACGACCGCCGCGATGATCCAGACGAAGAGGACTGAGACGGTCACCGCGGTTCGCGTCATCATCGACGCTGCTTCTGAAAGCGACATCGACGTCTTGAACGGTGGCGCCGCGATGAGCGCAGTCACCACCGTCGCGAGAATCGTCAACGCGATCAGAACGGCCTTACGCATCGATTCCTCGCGGCGGACGGCGAAGGAGAAGAAACAGAGCGGGGTTGACGGCGATGAAAAGCGCGCTGAAGCCGATTGGCCCGAGAGGCCTGAGAGTCTGAGTCGCCATCTGCAGCAGCCCGCGCCAATCGAAATGCGCTCCCGCCTGCAGTGCCGCGAGCGGTGAAATGCCGGCGGCAACGCAGAGTCCCAGCGCTACGGCCGCCAACGCGAGCGCTCCACCGATCACGAGCGGCCATGATCGATATCCCGCTTCTTCCCATGCCGCAATCGGCAACGTCTCGATGTGCACCGGTTGCGTTTCGATGGGCGCGTACATCTCCTGGCACTTCACGCACCCGGCTAAGTGCGCGGCGTTGCCTTCAGGATCTTCGGCATAGCGCTGACAGGCTTCGTTCATAGCGGTTCGACAAAAGTATCGAGCTGTTCTTTGAGCAGATTGCGTGCACGAAAGAGCTTGTTCTTCACGGTGCCGAGCGGGAGCTTCTTCATCGATGCGATTTCTTCGTAGGATAACTCCGCGAAATGCCGCAGCTGAATCAATTCTCGATAATCAGCGGGTAGATTTTTCACTGCCTGATCGATGGCGGCACCGAGTTGCTTGTTTTTCAACGCGCGATAGGGCGACACACCCGGGTCGGCGAACTCGCGCTCTTTCTGCGGTTCATCCTCCGATGGCCGCGCCAGCGGTACCTCGGAAATCGTTTTCTTGCGGAGGACGTCGATCGCGGCGTTCTGCGCGATTCGGAAGAGCCAGGTCGAGAACTGGTACTTGGAATCGTAGCGATCGAGGGCGAGGTAGACCTTCACGAAGATATCCTGAGCCAGATCGTGCGCCTCTTCGTAGCGATGCGTGATCCGATAAACGTAATTGACGACGCGCTTTTCATAGCGTCGGACCAGTTCCGTAAATCGATCGCGATCGCCCTCGAGGATCCGCGCCACCAGGGCCCGGTCGTCGAGTTGCTCACGTTCGGCCATTGGTCTACTACGGCTCCCTCCAGCTAAAGTTTTCAGCCAGCGGATAATACACACGCTGCGATGATTGAAATCCGGAACTTGACGAAGAAGTACGGCGCGTTCACGGCCGTCGACGACATCTCGCTGAGTGTCTCACCCGGCGAGATTTACGGCTTTCTGGGGCCAAACGGGGCCGGCAAGACGACGACCATCCGCATCCTTGCCGGCCTCTCTCTGCCGACGTCCGGAGTCGTCCGGATCGCGGGCTACGACGTCGGATCCAACGGAGCCCGAACGAAGTCCATTGTGGGCTACGTCCCCGATCGGCCATACCTCTACGAGAAGCTGACCGGCCGGGAACTGCTGCAATTCGTCGTGAATCTCTACGGCCGCGAATGGCGTGACTGCGAGTCGCGTGCGATGGATCTTCTTCGCTACTTCGACATCGCCGACTGGACGGACGCGCGAATCGAGAACCTGTCGCACGGCATGAAGCAGAAACTCGTAATCGTCGCCGCGCTCGTCCACGATCCTTCGGTGTTGGTGATCGATGAGCCGATGGTCGGACTCGACGCGCTGGCGCAAAAGCAGGTGAAGACGCTGTTGCGCCGGCTGGTGACTGAGCAGAAAACGATTTTTCTGACCACACACACGATGTCGGTCGCGGAGGCAGTTTGCGATCGCATCGGCATCCTGCATCGCGGCAAAATCATTGCGACCGGCACGACGACGGAGCTGCGAAGCAATCGCGCGCTGGAGGATGTCTTCCTGGAGCTGACGTACGGAAACGATTGATTCGCTGCGCGCGCGCTATCGCAGCCGCGATGTCGACGTCCTCCTTTCCGATCTCGTCGGCCGCCCGATTTCATATGTCCTGGCGCACGGCGAACAGGTTGTCGATGCCGAGGCGATTCACGCCGCGATGCGGCGCCGTGTGGCGGGCGAGCCGCTGCAGTACATTCGCGGGAAGACAGAATTCTACGGCCGCGAGTTTCGCGTCGACGATCGCGTTCTGATTCCGCGTCCCGAAACCGAGATTCTCGTCGAGACCGCGGTCGAGCGCATCGATCGCGGTGCGCGCGTGATCGACATCGGCACAGGCAGCGGCTGCATCGCGGTTACGCTGGCGGTCGAGCGGCCCGATCTTCGCGTCATCGGAACCGACGTTTCCTTTGGAGCGCTCGCCGTCGCATCGCAAAATGCGGGGAACCGAGTCACGCTGGTCGCATCGGATTTGCTGGCAGCATTCGTCGAAGACTTCGACTGGATTGTGTCAAATCCGCCTTACATCGCCGCTGGAGACATCGCGACGCTCGCGCCGGAAGTGCGCGACTATGAGCCGCGCGCGGCGCTGACGCCCGGGCCGGCGGGGACGGAGACCATCGCGCGAATTCTCGATCAGGCCGGGCGCGCGCGGCTGATCCTGGAGATCGGCTTCGGACAAAGCGAGGCAGTGCGCGATCTGGCCGCCGCGCATCACTTCAATGTCGACGAGCTCCGCAACGATCTCGCGGGAATTCCTAGGGTCATCGTATTATCGCGACATGGCTGGAAATGATCGCTGCCTCTTCTGCCGGATTGCGCACGGCGAGATTCCGGCGAAGAAAGTCTACGAAGATGCCGATGTCGTCGCGTTCCACGACATCAACCCGCAGGCGCCGACGCACATCCTGGTGATTCCGCGCAAACACATCGCCAGTCTCGATGACATGACCGAAGGCGACGCCGCTACTGTCGGCACGGCATTAGCGCGAGTGGCTCAGATCGCGCGCGACCTGCACTTGAATTCCGATGGCTACCGCGTCGTGGTCAATCATGGCGAGGCAGCCGGACAGACGGTGTTTCACATTCATTTTCACTTGTTAGGCGGAAGAAACTTCGGCTGGCCACCCGGTTAAGCGCGGCTGCGCCGCGCGTTCTCGGTTGTCGGTTGTCGGTTGTCATCGCCAATTCCAGCATGATCCTGACAACCGATAACTGACAACCGACAACGCCGCGAAGCGGCACGTCTCAAGCCGGCGGCGGCACGCGAAACCGCGTTCCGCTGAAGGTGATCGAGCGTCCGGTCTTCTTGCGCGACGCCTTTCTCTGCGTCAGGAAATCTTCCTTCCCTTCGGTCAGCGAGCTCGGAACGTAGGTCGCGCCGGCGGCCAGCGTTGTCTGGCGGTCGCGCGCGAACGCCGAACCTCCCGCCACGATCATCAGGTCGGGGAATTGCTCATTGATCAGTTGAATCAATGCGTAGCCGATGTTCACGTGATCGGCATTCGTGCACGAGACGAACACGGCCTCCGGTTTCACCTCGCTGATGAAAGCCACCAGCTCGTCATCGGGCAGATCGGTGAAGTAGTCGATCGAGAAGCCTTCCTCGCGGAGCAACTGCGTGAACATCAGCGTGCCGAGCGAAAGGCGTTCGCCCGCGACGGAAACTGCGACGATGTGCCGCGCCGGATCGGGCGTTCCGGCATTGCGATCGCCGAATCGGATGATGAGCTCGCGGATCACGTCCTTGATGAAGTGATCGTGCGCCGGTGAGATGCGTTTCCGCTCCAGCTCCTCCTGCGCGAACGTCAGCGTCGGGATGAAGAGATCCGTGAACATCTCCTCCATCGTGTCGCTCTCGGCGTGGCGGTCGGCGATCGCGATCGCTCCCGTCCGATCGCGCAGGAGCAAACGGTTGTAGAAGCTGAGATATCCCTCCAGCGGATCTTCGGCGCCGAACAGGATCGAGAAAATTCGCAGCGCCGGAATGAATTCGCCGCCGACGGTCAGGCATACGGAGATGGGCGTGGCCAGCAGCAGTCCGACTGGTCCCCACAGCCAGCCCCAGAAGATCGCGGAGACCAGCAGCGCGATCGGTGAGACACCAACGCGATGTCCGACGACGATCGGCTCGATGAATCCACCGATGAGCTGATCGCTGAGCAGGAACAATCCCAGAACGGCGAGCGGAAGGTACCAGTTTGGAGAAATCGCGATTGTCAGGATTGTGGGGAAGGCGGCGCTCAGGAATGCGCCGATGTACGGAACGAATCGCATCAGACCGGCGAAGACGCCCCATAGCGGCGCGTGCGGAACGCCGAGAAAATAGAGACCGAGTCCAATCAACAAGCCGAAGCCGAGGTTCAGAAGAGCGAATGTCAGGAGGTAGCGGCTGATGCGATGCGACGTCTCGCCGATCGCCTGCGTGGTGACCGTCAGATGTGCGCGGCCGGCCAGGCGCAACAACTTGTCGCGCATCTGTTCGCGTTCTTTGAGAAGGAAGAAGACCAGCACCACGACGAGGAACAGGGCAGCGACGAACTCTACCGTCGGCGCAACTTCGCGGTACCGATCGCGAATCGTCGTGTCAGGGATGACGCGGACGCTCAGCGGTTTCTCTTCGCGACCGGGTGGCTCCGTCACACGCTGCAGCGTGCGTTCGAATCGCTCGAAGACCGCCAGGCCTGTCGACGAGCGTCTAAGAAAGCGAAGTTTCTGTTCAACGCGTTGAATCGTTCCGCTGGTTGTGAATTCGCGCGCGACCGAGTTGAACTGCTGATAAATCCACCAACCGCCCGTTGAAAGAGCGGTCACGGCCAAGCCGACCGATAGAACAATTGCGCCGGTGCGCCGCAGAAATGTCCGCTCTAGAAGCGAGACGATGGGCGTCAGAAGGAATGCGAAGAGAACCGCCAGCGCAATCGGAACCACCACCGGCTTCGCGAGATAGAGGATCGCGATGACGATGAGGGTGATGAAGAACGTGCGCGCATTCGACGCCCGCCGCTCTTGCGCACGTTTGTCCGTGACGGGGGGCGGAGACTCGGCAATCGCCGGCCGGCGGACGGAAATAGTCCGGTCGAGATCGTCCTCGTCGTCTTCGAAGACCGCCACGTTGGAATGAGTTTACTGCAAGGTAGAGGCCGCGCCGGGCGCGGCCGTTGTCGGTTGTCAGTTGTCGGTTGTCACGCGATGGCGGCGCGTCAGCGACGCCAACGCAAGATGGGCTGACGCGCGGCCCGCGCCTCATCGAGTCGTCGAACTGGCGTCGTGTGCGGCGCGGAACGCACGAGCTCCGGCCGCTCCTGGCACTCGCGAGCGATGGCCAGCATCGCGTCGCAGAACGCGTCCAGCTCTTCCTTCGGCTCACTTTCCGTGGGCTCGATCATGAGCGCGCCGGAAACGATCAGCGGGAAGTAGATCGTCGGCGGATGAAATCCGTAATCCATCAGCCGCTTCGCGATGTCGAGAGTGTGGACATCGTGTTGAATCTGATTCTTGTCGCTGAAGACGACCTCATGCAATGAGGGCGCGTCATACGGCAGGTGAAACGTTCCCTTCAGGCGTGCGCGGATGTAGTTCGCGTTCAAGACTGCGATCTGCGCGATCCGCCGCAGACCTTCCGGGCCCATCGAGCGCATGTACGTCAACGCCCGAACGAGCACTCCGAAGTTTCCGTTGAATGCGCGCATGCGGCCGATCGAATCGGGATGGTGGTCGTCGAGATAGAACGTTCCATCATCGCGGCGCTCGATCGTCGGAGTCGGCAGGAACGGAACGAGGTCCTTCGACACACCGACCGGTCCCGCCCCCGGCCCACCCCCGCCGTGCGGCGTCGAAAACGTCTTGTGCAGATTCGAGTGGATGACATCGATGCCCATGTCGCCCGGCCGCGCGACTCCAACGAAGGCGTTGAGATTCGCGCCGTCGCAGTAGAGATACGCGCCTTTGCGATGGAGGACGTCGGCCATCTGCCGGATCTCGCTCTCGAAAACGCCGAGCGTGTTGGGAACGGTGACCATGAGCGCGGCACAATCTTCGTTCACGTTTTCTTCGAGCACGTGAAGGTCGACGGTGCCGCGGCTGTTCGACTTCAGCTCTTTGACTTCGTAGCCTGCGAAAGCTGCTGATGCCGGATTCGTTCCGTGCGCGGAGTCGGGGATGAGAATGTACTTTCGCGCGTTGCCGCTTTTCGCGAGCGCTTTGTGAATCATCAGAATGCCGGTCAGCTCGCCATGAGCGCCGGCGACAGGCTGCAGCGTGACGCGCGGCATTCCGAAAATCTGCTTCAGCGTCTGTTCGAGATGCCATAGCAACTCGAGATTGCCCTGCACCTGATGATCGGGCTGCAGTGGATGCGACAGCGCGAAACCGGGCGTGCGCGCGATCTCCTCGTTGAGGCGGGGATTGTGTTTCATGGTGCACGAACCGAGCGGATAGAGGCCGGCATCGATCGAGACATTCAATTTCGAGAGGCGCGTGAAGTGGCGGATGACATCGACTTCCGAGACTTCGACTTCATCCGCGATTTCGTCGCGCATCAGCCCCTTCGGAAGAAGCTCTTTCTGCTCCGGCACATCCAGCGCCGGCAACCGATATCCTCGGCGGCCGCGCTTCGAATGTTCGAAGATCAGTCCTTCGCGATTCGAGCCCTGCGGCACCGACGACGGCGTTTCCTGCTCCAGGACCGTTGTCATCGCAGCTCCCTCGAGATCGCGGCAGTCAGCACTCCGACGTAGCGGTCGAGCTGCTCGCGCGAATGCAGCTCGGTCACTGCGACCAGAAAATCGTTTTCGTGATCTGGATAGAAGTCTCCGAGCGGGATGCCGCCCAGGATTTTGTCGTGTTCAAGATCGCGGAGGATCTCGTTCGCCGGGAATGGCGTGCGCACGACGAACTCGTTGTACATCGGTCCGTTGAAGACGATGTTGACCGCCGAGATCGCGCGGATCCGGTCGCGCAGATAGGCAGCTTTCTGCATGCTCTGCGTCGCGACTTCGCGAAGGCCTTCCTTGCCCATCAGCGAGAGGTAGATGTTCGCAGCCAGCGCGATCAGCGCTTCGTTCGTGCAAATGTTTGACGTCGCCTTTCCGCGACGGATGTGCTGCTCGCGCGTTGCGAGGGTCAACACATACGCGCGGCGCCCATCGACATCGACTGTCTCGCCCACGAGCCGCCCCGGCATATGGCGTTTGAGCGCCTCGCGTACGGCCATGAATCCGACGTACGGCCCGCCGAACTGCGGCGCGATTCCCCACGCCTGACCTTCGCCGACGCAGATGTCGAATCCGTGCGCGCCCGGCGGCGTCACAATCCCGAGCGATGTCGCCTCGGCCACCACCGCGATCTTGACCGCGCCGATGCCGTTCGCGATCGTGGCGATCGCGTCGTAATCCTCGAGGATGCCAAGGAAGTTCGGCGACTGGATCGCGACCGCGAAGACATCGTTTCTGCACGCTCTCCGCAGCGCCTCGGTGTCGACGCGGCCGTCGTTCGTCCAGCCGACTTCCACGATTTCGTAGCCGAGGTTTTGAACGTAGGTGCGGACGGATTCGGTGTATTGCGGATGTACAGATTTACTGATCACAATTTTCGTACGATTTTTCGCGACGCGTTCGGCAAGAAGAACGGCCTCGCACAGGGCCGTCGATCCGTCATAGAGCGACGCGTTGGCGACGTCGAGTCCTGTCAGCAGGCACTGGTGCGTCTGATATTCGAAGATTGAACGCAGCGTTCCCTGTGAGACTTCTGGCTGATACGGCGTGTACGAGGTGAGGAACTCGGCGCGCAGGAGAAGCTGATCGACGCACGCCGGCTGATAGTGCGCGTACGCGCCCCCGCCGAGAAACGAGAGGTGATCGACGGCGCTCTTGTTCTTCGCCGCCAGATCGCGAAACCACCGCCGGGCCTCGATCTCGGACCACGGTCCCGGGACCTCCAGCGGCTTGCGAAGCTTGACGGCGTCGGGGATCGAATCAAACAGCCGATCGACGGAATCGACGCCGATCACTTCCAGCATTTCTTTGACGTCCTGATCGGCGTTGGGGATGTAGCGATGTTGGTTTGGGTCGGGAAGAGTCAACTATTTTCCTGCTTCCTTTTCGACATACTCTTCATATTCTTCCGCGTCCATCAACTCGTCGACTTCTTCGGGTGTTGACAGTTTGACGCGCACCATCCAGCCGTCGCCCCATGGATCAGTGTTGACGAGCTCCGGCTTCTCCGCCAGCGCCTCGTTAATCTCGACGACTTCGCCCGACACGGGAGCAAACAATTCGGAAACGGCTTTCACCGACTCGATGCTGCCCAGCTCATCACCCTGTTCGAGTTGCGTGCCCACTTGCGGCAGCTCGACGAACACGACGTCGCCCAGCTCCTTCTGGGCATAGTCGGTAATGCCGACCGTGCCGACGTCTCCTTCGACGTGCACGTACTCGTGACTCTTGGCGTACCGGTTGTCTTCCGGAGTCATCGACTCTGCTCCTTCGCGCTATTTCCGCTTGTAGAAAGGTGTCGGCACGACGCGGGCCCGGGTCTCCTTGCCGCGGCGCCGACTTGTCGAACGGAAGATACGCGAGCCCGATCGCCTTTTTCAATGTCGGCGAGTGTGTTCCGCTCGTGACGACCCCGATTTCTTCCTTCCCATCCACGATCGGGTAGCCGTGCCGCGCGATCCCGCGGTCGACCATCTCGAACCCGACCAGTTTGCGCCTCGGCCCCTCCGATTTCTCACGTTCGAGGACATCGCGGCCCATGAAATCACCCTTTTCGAGCTTTACGATCCAGCCGAGGTCGGCTTCGAGTGGGGTGGTGGAGTGGTCGATGTCGTTTCCGTACAACGCCATCTTCGCTTCGAGGCGAAGCGTGTCGCGCGCGCCGAGGCCGCAGGGGACGACTTCACCCGTTTCGAGCAGCTTCTTGAAAATCCGCGGTCCGACAGACGGCGCGATATAGATCTCGAATCCATCCTCGCCGGTGTAGCCGGTGCGCGAGACGATCGCATCCGTGCCGTCGACTTTGCCGCGCGCGAAGCGGTAATACTTCATCGACGACAAATTCACATCGGTGATCGGCTGCAGAATCTTTTCTGAATTCGGTCCCTGCAACGCGAGCTGCGCGTAATTGTCGCTGGCGTTGGTGACGTCGACATCCATTCCTTTTGCACAATCGCGCAACCATTCGAAGTCTTTGTCACTGTTGGCGGCGTTGACGACGACGAAGTAGTCGCGCACGCCCATGCGATAGATGATGATGTCGTCGACGAAACCGGCAGTCGGATAGAGCAGACCGTTGTATTGCGCGCGGCCGTTCTCGAGTTTCGAGACGTCGTTGCATGTCGCGCGCTGCAGAAGCATTTCGGCGTCGGGACCTTTAACGAGGACCTCGCCCATGTGCGACACGTCGAAGAGTCCGGCACGGGTTCGGACCGCCTGATGCTCGTCGAGAATGCCGGTGAACTGCACGGGCAGTTCCCAGCCTCCGAAGTCGATCATCTTGCCGCCCAGTTCGTGCTCGACGGCGTTGAGGGGCGTCTTCTTCATAAAGGCGGCTAAACTAGCACAGGGAGCGGCGGGTGAAGAACGAGATTCGCGATTTCCTCGATTACCTCACATACGAGCGGAACGTCTCGATCAACACCGTCGGCGCCTACCGCAACGATCTCGAGTCCTTCCTCGGATTTCTGTGCAATCAATACTTCACGATGGCGCGCGATCAGATCGATCTCGAGCGCATCGATCACCTCGCGATCCGCTCGTATCTCGCGCATCTCGCCCGCAAAAAACTGAGCCGCGCATCCACTGCGCGACATCTTTCAGCCCTGCGTTCTTTTTTCAAATACCTGATGCGCGAAGGCAGTCTCGAATCCAATCCGGCGCGCGGCGTCGCGACTCCGCGCCGCGAGAAACATCTGCCATCTGTTCTTCAGTCATCGGAAATCGCGTCGCTGTTCGAGATTCCCGATTTGTCATCGCCGCTCGGCATCCGCGATCGCGCCTGGCTCGAGCTGTTGTATGCCTCGGGACTCCGCATCAGCGAGCTCGTCGGCATCGATATAGACGACATCGAATTGCGCGCGCGGCTCGTGAAGGTGCGCGGAAAAGGATCGAAGGAGCGGATCGTGCCGTTCGGATCGAAGGCTGCCGAAGCGATTCGTGCATTCCTCGATGTGCGGAGCTCTGAAGAAGACGCGCTATTCGTGAACTATCGCGGTCAACGCATCACCGTGCGGAGCGTGCGCAGGCTGTTCAACACCTACGTTCGCGCGGCATCGCTGCGCGCCGGCATCTCGCCGCACACGCTGCGGCATTCATTCGCGACGCATCTTCTGAATGCCGGCGCCGACCTCCGCGCGATCCAGGAGCTACTCGGCCACGCGTCGCTGTCAACGACGCAGAAGTACACGCATCTCAACGATTGGCAACTGATTGCGGTGTATAAGAAGGCCCACCCGAGGGCCTGATGGCGAATCGACTCGCGAAAGAAACGTCTCCCTACCTTTTGCAGCACGCGCAAAATCCAGTCGATTGGTTTGCATGGGGCGAGGATGCCTTTTCGAAGGCGCTCGGCGAGGACAAGCCGGTTTTCCTTTCGATCGGATACTCCGCCTGTCACTGGTGTCACGTGATGGAGCGCGAGTCATTCGAGAACGAGGAAATCGCGAGGGCCCTCAACGAGAATTTTGTCTCCATCAAAGTCGATCGCGAAGAGCGCCCCGACATCGATTCGATTTACATGCAGGCCGTGCAGCTGATGACCGGGCATGGCGGCTGGCCGATGTCGGTGTTTCTCACGCCGGAGGGCGGGCCGTTTTACGCTGGCACGTACTTTCCGCCTGATGATCGCCACGGAATGCCGGGATTCAAACGCGTCCTTGCGCACGTCGCCGAGGCCTATCGATCGCGGCGCGCAGATGTGCAGGCCGCGTCGGAAGAAGTTCGCCACGTCATCAACAGCAGTTTGCAGACGAAAGNNNNGTCGAACGCAGCGTCCTCGATCGCGCAGCGGCGGCGATCGCGAACAACTACGATGAGGATCACGGCGGTTTCGGCAGCGCTCCGAAATTCCCGCCCTCGATGTCGCTCGATTTTCTGATGCAGGTGGCCGATCGCACGAACAATCGGCTCTACGCCGACATCATCACCGTCACGCTGACGAAGATGGCGCGCGGCGGGATGTACGATCAAGTCGGCGGCGGTTTCCATCGCTACTCCACCGACGCTGAGTGGCTCGTCCCGCACTTCGAGAAAATGCTCTACGACAACGCGCTGCTGGCGCGCCTCTACACGCGCGCATGGCAGTGGACAAAAGACCCGTTCTTCGCGCGCATCGCGAACGAGATCCTCGGCTTCGTGCAGCGCGAGATGACCTCGCCCGACGGCGGCTTCTACTCGACGCTCGACGCTGACAGCGATGGCGAAGAGGGAAA
>WNFJ01062169.1_pt2 | contig 11419 bp, 9 predicted proteins | sample 5400461 | NCBI WGS metagenome assembly WNFJ01 (sample SAMN13153349, study PRJNA577476) | soil metagenome | isolation source: 115 cm saprolite on Douglas fir-dominated hillslope | place: USA:California | collected 2013-09-17 | reverse complement strand
ATTCATGGCGCTGGTCGTTCTGGTGCTTGCCGCGGTTGCGACTCCATCGGCGCGAGCGCAGACTTTCACCGTCCTCCACACGTTTAAGGGCGGGGCCGACGGGCAAGATCCGCTCTATGGGAGTTTGATCCTGGACGCCCAAGGAAACCTCTACGGGACGACTAGTCTTGGCGGCGGCGGAGCCTGCACCGGCGGCTGTGGAACTGTATTCCAGCTGAGTGCAACCGGCAGGGAGACTGTGCTCTACAGCTTCACCGGGACGGGCGGGGACGGGAAGTATCCCTATGGATCTCTGGTTCGGGACACAGCTGGCAACCTCTATGGAACCACCTACGGGGGCGGAACTTCCGGCAGCGCCTGCAACGGTTACGGTTGCGGAACTGTCTTCATGCTGGATCCGGCCGGGAAGGAAACCGTACTCTACAGTTTTACTAGCGGTGTGGACGGTGCTACCCCTCAAGCCGGTCTGATTCGGGACGCAGCGGGCAACCTCTACGGGACCACCTACTTGGGTGGCGCTTACAACTGGGGAACGCTGTTCGTGGTGGATACGTCCGGAAACGAGACCGTGCTGCACAACTTTGACGTCCTCGCAGGCGATGGCGGGGATGTGGTCGGAGGTTTGATCTCGGACTCTGCGGGGAATTTCTATGGCACGACGCAAGGAGGCGGAAATAGCGGATGCGATCCCAATGTCAACATCGGCTGCGGCACTGTGTATCGAATAACTCCAAGCGGCACGGAGACCGTGCTCTTCCGCTTCACCTACGCCGGTGTAGTCGGACAGTGGCCCGGAGAAGAGCGCCTGCTCCGTGATAGCGACGGCAATCTCTATGGGACCAGCCAAGCGGGACACCAGGGAGCAGGATGGGGGACGATTTTCAAGTTGGATCGGGCTGGAAACTTCACCCTGCTGGGGCAAGTGGAGGAAACCCCTGGGCAGGACTAATCGCCGACCGAGCCGGCAACCTGTATGGCACAACTCCAGAGGGTGGCGGTACCGGCTGCCCAGGCGGCTGCGGTACGGTGTTCAAATTGGGTGCCAACGGTAAATTTACCGTGCTGCATAGGTTCACCGGGGCAGCGGATGGGGGCTGGCCTTGGGGAGGTTTAGTCTTGGATCGCGCGGGCAATCTCTACGGAACCGCTGAGATAGGCGGCCGGGGCGACGGCACGGTGTTCAAGATAACCCGTTAGGTCGCGTGGCAGAAAGGAAGCCAGGTTCTGGCTCTAGTTTCTGGTTCTAGTTTCCGGTTTCCAGTTTCTGGTTTCAAGAAGGCTTGTTGCCTCCTCTTCTTCTGTGTCCTTCAGAACTAGAAACTGGAAACTGAAACTCACGTCATTCCCACCTTCCACAGCAAATAGCTGCACGCCTCGCGTAACACCGCATACGTACGTTGAAATACGTTATGCGGACGCGACCCGGGCCGAGGCGCGACATAAACGGGACCGATGCCCTCATGCTGCAGCAGGCGCTTGATGCGGAACACGTGATACGCGTCACTGACGGCCACGCAACTGTGCAGCCCATTGGCGCGCATGATCACGGCCACACGCACGGCCGATTGAGCCGTGTCGGAACCCTGAGTCTCTGCAATCAGGTTGCGCTCGGGGATTCCGCGGTGCTTCAAATAATCGTGGCCGACGCCGCCTTCGCTGAAGCTGGGATCGGAGGCAGCGCCACCGGTCGTGATAACTACGGGTGCAATGCCCTGGCGAAAAAGATCGAATGCGTGGTCGAGTCGCGCGCGCAAGACCGGAGAGGGACGGCCAGCATACTCCGCCGCACCAAATACCACGATAGCATCCGCCGGGTGAAGTTCCTGCAGTGACCCCTCATTCGCAATGCGCACGCCAGTCAGCGCGAGGAATCCGGCCAGCGCCGCCAGCAATAACCCCTCGATCCACAGCAGCCGTTGGCGCCGAGGAAGCCGGTTCACAGAATCGCCGTTCATCCGTTGGCAAAGAAAGTGGAAATCTCGTCGGCTGGGATCGCTCCTTCGCGGATGATGCGCCAGCGCATCCCTTCGTCGGTCAGATCGATAATGGTGGAAGGAATATCGCGCGGCGAAGCGCCACCATCCACGATAATACTGATGCGGCCTTGAAGCTGATCGCGCACCTGCTCGGCGCTGGTACACTCCGAAGCCCCGCTCAGATTGGCCGAAGTCGCCGTGATTGGAATGGCCGCGGCGGCCACCACCGCCAGCGGAATTCTGGCGTGCGGCACGCGCAGGGCGACATTGCCGGTATTCGCAGTGACCTTCAGAGGCAGACGCGATCCCGCTTTCACAATGATGGTAAGGGGTCCAGGCCAGTATTTTCGGGCCAGAGCGTAAAACTCCTCGGGCAGAGCCTTGGCCAGTTCCTCGGCCTGATCGGTGCTTTCGATGAGCAACGAGAGCGGCTTGTGGCGGGAGCGGGTCTTGATGTCATATACGCGGTCGACGGCGCGCAGGTTGAACGGGTCGGCGGCCAGTCCGTAGAACGTGTCCGTGGGCATGCCCAGAACTTCGCCCGCGCGAATCTGGTCGGCGGCGTACTTTACCAATGAAATCTCAGGGGTCTCACTACTGATTTTTACGATTTCGGCGCGCACAGCGCTCCCTTCAATGAGTGCTTCTACCAAAAGTAATTTGCCCGTGGAACCTACCATAATACGGCAAACGGCTGCAAGCGGGGTGGGCGGCGTATCATCACTCATACCCGAATGAAAAAAACGCCAGACGCCGCGCTGAGTGCCGGGCACCGCTTGCGCCGCATTGAAGGACGCCACAATCCGCTGGTCAAGCAGTTGCGCCAGGCATTTTCGCGTGCGGAACTTACCGAAAGCGGAGACTGTGCCATCGAAGGTTTGCGCATCCTCGAGGAGGCTATCCGCAGCGGCCTGCGTTTCAGTGCTGTATTCTTTCGCGAGTCTTCGCCAGACCGAGCCGAGCGCCTGCTACCGCAGATTGGCTCCCAGGTCGAAACCCTACTGCTTCCTGACAAGTTGTTCGACAGTCTCGTGCCCAGCGAATCTCCGCAAGGCGTGGCCGCGCTGGTGCGCCTCAAAGAATTTTCGCTCGACGATGTGCTGGAGCGGATGCAAATAGGCCCCGTCGTGGTACTCGCTGGATTGCAGGATCCCGGCAACCTGGGCACGATTCTCCGCTCGGCCGAAGCCTTCGGAAGCGCCGGCGTGGTGCTTGGGGAAGGCACCGTTAGTCCGTTCAACTCGAAAGTCATCCGCGCCTCGGCGGGATCCGTATTCCGCCTGCCCATCGTTCACCGACAACCTCGCGGACATGCGAAGTCAGGGCCAGTAAAGCTCGAAGAGATCTCACAGAAGCTGCGAGCACAAAGCGTGCGCCAGTTCGCGACCTCTTCTCACAAGGGAACGCCTGTGGATCAAGCCAGCTTGACGGGTCCCAGCGCAATTTTCTTGGGCAATGAGGGGGCGGGGCTGCCGCGCGAAGTAATGGCTACGATGGATGAATCCATCGCCATACCGCACACCACGCAAGTGGAATCTCTCAACGCGGGCGTGGCCGCGAGCATCGTATTATATGAAGCCGCGAGGCAGAGAAAAAACGCTCTTAGCTCTTAGCTTTTAGCTAAAGGCCAAAAGCTAAGAACCAAGAGCTTGTTCTTATGGGACTCTTCCAGCCCATTCCGAACGTCGATAAGGCCACGGACCGCACGCGGCCACTAGCCGACCGGATGCGTCCCCGCACTCTCGAAGAGTTCGCCGGACAGGAGCACCTGATCGGTCCGGGCAAGCCGCTACGCACGCAGATCGACCGTGATGACACCGGGTCACTCATATTCTGGGGACCGCCGGGCACCGGAAAAACTACGCTCGCGAAGATCATCGCGAGCATGACCAAGGCAGAGTATATAGAATTCTCCGCCGTCCTCGCCGGGATCAAAGAGATCAAACAGGTGATGGCCGACGCCGAGCGCGCCCGCCAGTATGGCACGCGCACCATCGTCTTCATCGATGAGATTCACCGCTTTAACAAAGCGCAGCAGGATGCGTTCCTGCCGCACGTGGAAAAAGGCAACATCCGTTTGATCGGCGCCACCACCGAGAATCCATCATTTGAGATCAACGGCGCGTTGCTCTCGCGCTGCCGCGTCTACGTGTTGAAGCCGTTGACCGAAGATCAGATCGTGCAACTGCTCAGGCGGGCGCTCACCGACGAGGTGCGTGGCCTGGGCACGATGAAGTTGCAAGCATCCGACGACATTCTGAAGAGGATCGCGAGTTACACCAGCGGCGACGCGCGCAGCGCCTACAACGTGCTGGAAGTCGCCGCCGGTCTGGCGCAGCAGGCCGGAACTGAGCCCGTCCAAATCACCGATGACATCGTTCGCGATGCCCTACAGAAGCGCACTCTCCTCTACGACAAGGCCGGCGAAGAACATTACAACCTGATTTCGGCGCTGCACAAGTCCGTCCGCAACAGCGACCCTGACGCCGCCCTCTACTGGCTGGGACGCATGATCGAGGCTGGCGAAGACCCGCTTTATATCGCGAGGCGCGTCGTGCGCATGTCGGTCGAGGACGTAGGCCTCGCCGATCCAAACGCCGTTGCGCTTTGCATGGCCGCGCGCGATGCGGTAGATTTCATCGGCATGCCGGAAGGCAATCTTGCACTAGCGCAAGCCGTCGTCTATCTCTCGGTCGCACCCAAGTCGAATGCGCTCTACACCGCATACGGCAACGTCCAGCACGACATCGAACAAACTGCCGCCGAAGCCGTGCCCCTGCACCTGCGCAACGCGCCCACCAGTCTGATGAAAGGACTGGGGTACGGTAAAGATTATCAATACGCGCACGATGTCGAAGGCAAAGTCGCCAACATGCAATGTCTGCCCGACAACCTGCGCGACCGGGTCTATTACCGGCCGACAGGCGAGGGCATCGAGAAGCGCATCCGCGAGCGCATGGAAGAGATTAGAAAGTTGCGCGTGCCCGTCCCCGGTGCCAAGGCGTCGCCACCGGCACCACCCAAGAAAGAATCCTAGAGATGTTTGGCAGCATCCTATATGCATCGCGAATGTGGTTATTTCGCCCACCTGCTTGAAGGAGGGCTAAGTTCAAGATGGCTACGGTTCCCACTCCGGTCCCGGCAACCCCCGTTCCTGTCCGTCCCTTGCGCCATGATCAGATCGAGGATTTGCAGCGCCTGCAAAAAGCCGCGCAGAAGATCACCTCGATCCTCGACCTCGATCAACTCATCGACAACATCGTGAATGACGTAGCTCACTCTTTCGGCTGCGTCGAGGCAAGCGTATATCTGCATGACGAGGAACGTGGTGAGATGGTACTCGCGGGCGTGCACGGATGCAGCGTGAACCACAAAGGCCATTGTTTGAAGATCGGCAAGGAAGGCATGGTCGGCTACGTCGCCTCGACCGGCCAGATGCGTTACGCGCCCGACGTGCGCAAAGACGAATATTATGAGGCGTGCGAGCCCTCCACTCTTTCCGAAGTCGCGATCCCGCTTCACGTCGGCGAACGTCTTGTGGGAGTCTTCACCGCATCTCATCCCGATCTGGACGCGTTCCCTCGCCAGCAGTTGAGATTACTGCAGGCGCTTTGCGATCACGTGGCGGTTGCGGTCCACAATGCGCGCCGCTTCCAATCGGAGCGTGCGGAGCGTGAAACCATGAACCTTGAGGCGCAGGAAGCCCGCCTCATGCAGCAAGCTTTATTGCCTAAGAGTTCGCCTTATATACCGGGCTTTGTCATTTCCGGTCTCAGCGTTCCCGCTGGCGCCGTCGGTGGAGATTGGTACGACTTCATTCCTTTCCTAGATGGCCGCTGGGGCTTAGTGTTGGCGGATGTTTCAGGAAAAGGCACCGCTGCGGCGCTTCTTATGTCGGCGACTCGCGGAATGCTGCGCTCTCTTGCCGAGGCCTGCTGCACTCCGGGCGAGGTATTAACCAAGCTGAACGGATTGTTAGTAGAAGACTTTCCGGCGGGCAAGTTCGTCACTCTGGTCTATGCCGTGCTTGATCCCGCAACCCGGACTGTAACCTTTGCCAATGCAGGACACTTGCATCCGCTCTTTATTGACGGCAACGGAGCGCAATTCCTGGATACCGAACGGGGCGTGCCTCTCGGCATCAGCTGCGGAGACTATTCGGAAAGCTCGGTAGTTCTGTCCGAGGGTTCACGGTTGGTTTTCTACAGCGATGGCATCACGGAAGCTGTGAATGGGGAAGATCACGAGTACGGCCTCGAACGTCTCGCAGAGCATGCAATCGGCCCGCTGGCATCTGCCGTCAGCATCGTGGACGATGTCCGCGCCTTCGCCAATGGCTCCTGCCTGCGCGACGACGCTACCGTGGTCTTTGTCGGGGTCGGACGCTAACCAGTTCTACCGAAATCGCGCCCGGTGTTCTTTTAGAATGCAGCGGTCCATCATCACAAAGATCCCGGCTTTGCGGGCTTTCGCGGCAGCCTTCTCATGAATCACATCTTCCTGCATCCAGATGGCAGGAATTTTCAATTGAACGGCCTGATCCACAATCTCTTCCACGAATTCCGGCCGGCGAAAAATGTTAACGATGTCGATCTTCTGCGGTACCTCGAGCAGCGAAACATAAGCCTTCTCGCCCAGACAGGACTCAATGTGCGGATTCACCGGAATGATGCGGTAACCCTGGCTCTGCATGTAGGCCGTAACCCCGTGGCTGGGACGCATCGGGTTGCTGGAGAGTCCGACCACGGCGATGGTCTTTGCCTTCTTTAGCAGTTCGGTTACAAAATCTGCTTGAGGTAAAGAAGCCATGAGTGCTTTTCTATTTCTTGTTTGCTGCATCCAGCTTCTGCTTGTACATCTTCAGCGCCAGATTGCGGACCGTCTCAGAAACTTCCTTGTTGCCGGAAATGTTCTTCAAGTCCCGCACAAGCAGATGCTTCATCAATCCTAACCCGAGATCGAGCGGGGTGCGAGGGTTCGACACCAGATTGCGCACCACGATGTAATTCTTCATGAAACGTCGCTTCATCGGAATCTGCCGCAGCACCGCCTCCAGCACATTCTTCTGCAGGGCAAACTTTTCGACTTCCCCGTCAGAAATTTTGGGGGCATCGAGCACCGCCAGGGCCACTACTTTTGTGCCGTCGCGAATCAGGATCGACCGCTCTTCCTTATTTCCCTTCATGGCCAGCTGGATGCGGCCTTTCACGTCGAGACGGTTGATCTTTTGCAAGGTATTATCGCGCTTACCCGGCTCGGCGCTCTTCTTAGCGGCAGCCTTAGCGCCCGCCGCTGCTGCGGTAGTGGGACCTTTAGCCTGTTCCGCTTCGCCCGCGACCTCGGCCATCTCTTTATTTTCGACCACAGGGAAATAGTCCGCTCCCAGCAAATCCACGATGCCGCCCACCGGCTGGAACAGCCGATCTTTTTCCGCCGCAATCTCCGTCGCATGGTCGGAAATGTAGGCCGAAACTACTTCGTCAGGAACTCCGTCTGCTTCCTCATTTGTAATTGGATCCGGCTCATGCAGAGATTCCGCGGGGAGCGAGTCACTCGCTTGAACTTCTGGGGCCTCGCCTGCAACAGGCATTGACGGCCCGGACTCCACCGCCTTTATCAGTTTAGCCACAATAGCCGCTTCGTCGCCTTTCAAGTAAGGGTTTGATCTCAAGGAATCCAGAACTCCCGCGGAAGTGCGTACGCGCGTACTTTGCAGCATGATCTCGATGGATTCCCTCGAGGCGGAGATGGCAAACTTGGCCAATTCACTTTCGGGCACAGACGGATTTTCCAACAACGCCGGAAGAAGTTTGGGACGAATATTGTCCGGGGCGACCAGATAATCCAGCACTTCGCGTGAGGTTTTCGGATCGGAGGCCGCAGCCAGCGAAGCCTTCTCGTCCCATCCTGCCAAAGTCAGGCGGGCAAGGTCTCCGAAGATTTTATTGTGTTTGGCCAGGTACACCAGAATTTCAATATTCTCGTCTGGCGGGACGGACAACGCCCCCTTGGCCGCAAACGGCATCATGTTCGACGGCCACTTGGAGGCGCGAATTAGATCGATCGAGCGCGGCATCAGTTCACCTCCCCGGAGCTGCGAGAATGAGCCAGACTGGCGCTGGCTTCGAGCTCCCGGACCGCAAGTTCCAACTCCCTAGTCAATCGATTGGGCTTGTGCCGGAGAAATTCCTCCAGCAAATTCCGATAGTACCAAAGAGTTCCCTGGCGTCCACCGTTGAAACGCGCCCATATTGACTCCCCGACTTCCCGGTAGTCGGAAAGAATAGATCTCACGTTATTTAGCTTATCTGCGGCTGAAACCAGCCGCGTTTCGCCATTAGCCTTCTTCAAGTGCCGAAGGTAACTCTCTTTGCGTTCCCGCCACGGCGGCTTGGGATCAGTGTCGGAATCCGTGCAGCCATCCACAATCTTCGCCACGCGAGGTCCGAACCTGCGCCGGACTTCCTTCAGCATGGCCACGCCGCCGCAGTCTTCGACCACATCGTGCAAAAGAGCTGCGATCGCCATATCCTCGTCCCCGCCAAACTCCAGCACCAGAGACGCAACTCCCATCAGGTGCGCGATATAAGGGACGCTGGAAGCCTTGTGTGTTTGTCCTGAATGCTTGTCAGCCGCAAAAAGAAATGCGCGCCGGAATCGAGGCCCAAGTTCCACCGTTAATTTCTTCTTCGCTCCGGATCCTTTCGCTCGCTTCACTTTCACGCTTGTTTCTCCGCACGCCGCGCCAGAAGATATGCCCGAATAAACGGCAGCAGATCGCCGTCGAGCACGCGGTCCACATCGCCGACCTCCGCCTTCGTGCGATGGTCCTTGATCATGCGGTAAGGCTGCAATACATAGGAGCGAATCTGCGAGCCGAAGTCGTTGTCGAGTTTTGAATCTTCAATCTTCTTCGTAGCCGCGCGCTTTTTCTCCATTTCGAATTCGTAGAGCTTGGAGCGCAGCATGCTCATAGCGCGCTCGCGATTCTTGTGTTGCGAGCGTTCATTCTGGCAACTGGCCACCAGACCGGTGGCAAGATGCGTAATGCGCACCGCCGAATCCGTAGTGTTCACGTGCTGCCCACCCTTGCCGCTGGAACGGTAGGTATCGGTGCGAATGTCCTCGGGCTTGATGACCACTTCAATGCTATCGTCGATCTCCGGGGAAACAAAAACGCTGGCAAAAGATGTATGCCTTCTCTTGGCTTGATCGAACGGCGAAATCCGCACCAGCCGATGAACGCCGATTTCGCTGCTTAGTAACCCAAATGCATAGTCGCCGTTCACCGCAAATGTTGCAGACTTCAGCCCGGCTTCTTCGCCCGGCTGGTAATCGTAAAGAACGGTTTCGAATCCCTGCTGCTCCGCCCAGCGAAGATACATACGCAGCAGCATGTCGGCCCAGTCCTGGGATTCCGTGCCGCCCGCTCCAGGATGAATGGTCACGATTGCGTTGAGCGGATCGTTTTCCCCGGAGAGCAGCGTCTCGGTCTCAAGCTTGTCGACCAATACGCGCAAAGAGTCGAGGTCGCGGCGCAATTCACCATCGACATTTTCCCCCTCTTTGGCCAATTCGAAGTAGGCGGCAATATCGTCGCCGCGCCGCGCCAGGTCGGCGTCAGTGGTGAGCAGGTGTTCCAGACGCTTCTTCTCGCGCATCACCTGCTTCGAACGCTGAGGATCAGACCACAGATTCGGCTCGGCGGACTGCTTCTCGATTTCGGCTAGCTGCGGACGGAGCTTGTCCGCGTCAAAGATACTCCCGGAGTTCGCGTACCTTTTTGTTAAGTGACTGGTATTCCTGTTCGAACTCTTGATTCATGAGGATGTTTCCGCTTTCTTGCCTGCTTTTACGCGAAGCCCGAAGCGCGTGAGCAGCGCCCCTGCTGAAATTATCGCACACAGCCATGCGAACCAATCGCCGTGCCGCGTGTAGAACGTGGTTACTGAAGTGAGGGCATAGGGAGCAACCAGCGCGCCGCGTTCCTTGCGTGGAAGCCGCGCCACGGTTCGGCCATAAGGATCGATCGAGGCCGTCACTCCTGTGTCCGTCGCGCTCAATATCCAGCGGTCGTTCTCGATGGCGCGCATGCGCGTCTGATTCAGGTGCTGCGCGTAGGCGCCACTATCGCCATACCAGCCATCGTTCGATAGATTCACCAGAACTTGCGCGCCGTGATCCGCGAACTCCCGCACCTCGCCCGGAAATACGGACTCGTAGCAGATGAAGATTCCGAGAGGTATATTTCCGGCGTGAAGCGGCGCTCGCGACGCTCCCTTCTGAAACTCTCCTACCTCTTTGGTCAATCCTCCCGCAAAAGCCAGCAACCGCGGGAATGGCAGATATTCTCCGAAAGGCACCAGATGAATTTTGTCGTAACGAGCCGTCCAATCGCCCGCAGGACTGATCACCGCCGCCGAATTAAACACTTGAGAAACGGACGTGCCGCTGTGCGCTGCTGGCGTGTTTCCGATGGCGCCCGTCACCACCCAACTGTGCGCTTCCCGGGACATCTGGCTCACGGGATCGCGAAATAGGGGGTCGCTTGAAAAAAAAGGTGCAGGCGACTCCGGCCACACGATCAAATCAACCTTACCCGTCTTTGAGTCGGAGGCTGCGTTCGTAACATCCTTGACGCTGAGATCTGCAAGTTCGCGCAACGTGCGCTGGAAATTATCGCGCGTCCAGCTCGCATCGACCGGAATGTTCTCCTGCACCAACAGCGCGGCGCGATCCGCCGGGACCGCTGGAGCCTCCACCAGCCTTCCGGCCTGAAGCACCGCCGCCGCCACGAACGAGGCAGTCAGTAACGTGCCGCGCCTTTTTTTAGGCACCAAAAATGCCGCCGCCACCGCGACATTCACCAGCATGATTTCGAATGAGACTCCATAAACCCCAGTCCAAGTCGTGATGCGGCTCAAAGAAATGTTGTCCACCTGCGCCGTCCCCAGCAGGTTCCAGGGAAAGCCGGTAACCAGTGTTCGCGCTAGTTCTACCGCTACCCAGAGAACCGGAGCGGCCACCAGTGCAGTTCGGTTATCGCGGCCGGGTCCGGCCGCAAGGCTTAATAACAATCCAAACAGCCCGTGATAGAGCCCCAGATAAAGACAGAAAAGAAAAAGTGCCAGCAGAGCGAGCGGCGCGCTCAGCCCTCCGTACTGATGCATCGTGTCATAAATCCAGTAACACGTGCCCGCATACCAGAGAATCCCAGAGGCATAGGCCAGCAGGAAAGCCTGCATCGGCTTTGCAGCTTCAAGATTGAGGGAACCGTCGATCTCCAAAGCCCCTACCGGCCGCGCCCGCAACAGGGCCACGATCAGCGGAGCAAAAGCTACCCACGAGAGGATGTACAGGCCTGGAAGAGGGAAAATAACCACTTGCAGGACGGACGAAAGAATGATCAACAGCCAGGCCCTGAAATGAATTTGCCGCACGGG
>WNFJ01416393.1_pt3 | contig 11421 bp, 9 predicted proteins | sample 5400461 | NCBI WGS metagenome assembly WNFJ01 (sample SAMN13153349, study PRJNA577476) | soil metagenome | isolation source: 115 cm saprolite on Douglas fir-dominated hillslope | place: USA:California | collected 2013-09-17 | reverse complement strand
GAAGGGATTGTAGCGCATGATCCGGGTGGAAACTAAGGAGAAATCCTGGTCTTTTGAAGAGATTTACGACGAATATAAGACGCCTATTTATAACTATGTTTATCATCTGGTAGGTGATCGCGAACAGGCAGATGATCTGACGCAAGACACATTCTTAAAGGCATTTCGCGCTCTACCAAAGATGGATGCAAACTTGAAGTTGTCAGCATGGTTATATAGGATTGCGACGAATACGGCGTATGATGCGCTTCGTCGTCGCAAACTCATCGCATGGCTACCCTGGCAAGACCTTGATCATGAGCCTGCCGATGTTGAAGGTGCCGATCCACAAGAGATATACGGTACGACAGAATTGGTGCGTGCGGCTCTACGTCGCATGCCTCAGCAGTATAGGTCGGCGCTGCTTCTGTATACACAGGAGGGCTTTTCTTACAGCGAAATTGCGCATACGCTCAATATTGCAGAGAGCGGAGTCAAAATGTATCTCTCGCGAGCGCGGCAATCGTTCCGAGAACATTATCGAGCCTTGGAACAAGGGGGAGGCGCAAAATGAAATGCGAGCAGGTCAAGGAATCTCTCAGTGCCTACCTTGACAGCCAACTCGCATTGGAAGAGCGCGAAGCGATTGCTACCCATTTGCAAACCTGTACAGAGTGTAGCACTGTACTTGTGGATTTCCGCTATTTTAATACGCTTATTTCTCGCTTGCCACGTGTTGTGCCAGATGCATCATTACGTCAAAAAATTTTCTCTTCAGCAGAATATAAAGAAATTACGGGAACATTCAACGTTGCCACGCCTGTGAATAATCTTACACAGCCATCTAGGCGTGTGCAGTCATATGATTCCACTCGTCCATATCTTGTCGTTCTCCCTGGTGGCCAGCAGAGTCAGCCAACGTCGCCAGCATTTCCTCTACGGCAAACCACTCGTATAGGTAGACATGCCTTCTATCGCCGTATAAATGGGATGCGCATCATGCATCTACTCATTGCGGCCATACTCCTTTTGACAATTGGCATGGGTGGGTTCATCGCAGAACGTCTGTGGCAAAACTATGGTGTGGTCACTCACAACTCAGGGGGAATTACACCACCAGAGGGTTTGTCACAAGGTCCGTTGCCAGCTGGTATGCGCTTTGTCTTTCTACGCGATGGTGCCCTCTGGAGTGCTCCGACTGACGGAAGCAGCGCAATCGTACGTCTGACGCCTGCAAATATCATAGTAGCAGCTAACTGGGTTGTCAGGCCCGCCCTTCCAGGACATGGAGCTGGCAATATGCTTGCCTATATTGATTTACAGCATGGCCTGGTACACACCATACGTAGCGACGGACAAAGTGATACGACTATCCACCAAACTCTCCTCAAATCTGGTATACAGCCAACTTCTCTATGGGATACTGATACTGGAACCACTATCCTCAATAGTCTGGCATGGTCAAAAGAGGGGAGCATGTTAGCATTTGTTGCAGATCCTCAAGGCACTGGCTTGCCAGCTTTATACATTTACACCCTCAGTTCTAGCAATATCTATGCTGTTCCGCTTCTCGGTAAGGGGAAGGTATCGCATCCCGTGTGGTCACCGGATAGCATACGTGTTGCTTTTGCCTTCGAGCATGATGGGCAGAGAGGTATAGTGGACTATAATGTGCAGAACCACGGCATATTAACCATCGTCCCTAACGTGGCTTCGCCAGAGCATTCTGATGATACTATCCTTGGGTTGGACTGGTCGCCAGATATCACTATACCGGCCATCACTTGGAGTGTAGGTACGCTTGGACACATCCATAGCATCTGGTGGCAACGGGTGGGAGTTGAAGGCACTGTAGCACCGCACAGTTTAACCAAGGGAGATTATGCCCAGGCTATCTACAGTCAGGCTGGACATAGCGGAGAGGGGATCTGGCAGGTGATCACGTCGCAAGCAGACCTACCAGGAGATATCATGATGGTAGACTTCTCTGCAAGCTACACTCTCCTGACCTATGGCAAACAAGTCAATATGACACAATCGTCACCAGATGGAGAGTATATCTACTACCTGGATAGTGTTTCATCTGAAATGGGCACTTTGCACATTATCAATACAGCAACAAGGATTGATACGATTATCAATCTGAACGTGACTAGAGATCCTGCACCTGTATGGTCACCAGACGGACAGCACCTCGCATATAGCACTGGTACACATATTCTGGTCGTGAATATGCAAACCATCAAAGCATCGCAGCCGCTCAAGATTCAGGGACTGGCTACGGCGTTAAGTTGGTCTGTTTCTCTACCTAACCAGCTCGTGATTGCACTCGGTGATGGACAACAAGGTATTTACCTGGTAGACACACAGCACGATACATCATTACAACTAGATTCATCAAATGCCCGTAGCCCTATTATCTGGACGCAAATTCCATGATTTCCGGTAAACAGAAAATTTTTAGGAAGAGCTTAACCATTTACGAGGAAAGGGCTACATGCAAATCACCATACGATCACTGGGTAGCAAACTGATCATTGCTGCAACGTTGACCTTCTTGCTCTGTATCCTTCTCTTCATCATTCTTTCGTGGGGTGTGCTCCAGTTCTACACTCAATATCAAGCGAAGAGGGACGTACAAACACATCTTTCATTAATCAAGCAGGCCTATCAGGGCCATCAGCGTATGATGATGCAGAACCTGGACAGGGTAACACATAATGCGGACGTTACCCTAGCTCTCTCTCAGCCAATAGCAGTACAGGTGAGCGATCAGTATCTGCGCGGGCTGCTTGTGGCTCTTTCGACAAGTAACCACTTTTCTACACTTGATATTGTCTCTGCAGATCATGCTATTATAGTACAAGGAGAAGCAGTAGGCAGTAGATCTCCTTTTTCCTCTGCTGAGGAAGAGCTAATAGACCAGACCTTGCGAGGGCAAACTGTTTCATTGTTACAAAAGATGATCCTCCCTGCTGTAGGTTCTGGCTCACAAAACCAGCAATGGGTACTGGAAATCGCCATCCCAATTGGCCGCATATCCACAGTTGATGCGCATGAAGTGCTACTGGCAACGCAGCCCATTGATACATATTTCGCAGAGGCATTAACACAGCAAGCTGGAGTGAATGTGATACTGTGTCTGGCAGGACAGATGTTAGGGACAACAGAAACGATGGTAGAGCAGCTCACGGCAAAGCACAGCATTTCGGAGCAGCAGTTTTGCAAAGTGGGCAATACAACTTTTATGGATGGATCGCAGCACTATCTCGCCCAGGCAAACCAGATCAGTATCCAGGATCAGATGGCTGGCTCGCCTGTGCTAGTAGTAGCAACAGTTGAGTCACTCGACAACTTTGGTGCACACGGTCCACAGTTTCTACTCATTCTGATCGGCATGGGACTCTTTGTTTTTGCACTTGGTATTATTATCTACACGTTTGTTACCAGTGTCTTGCTCATCCGCCCACTACGCCGATTGCAAGTCCACGCCCAGTCAGTTGTAGCCAGTAGTACGGGTGTTCAACTGGATCTGCCACGTACCAACGAGCTAAACATGTTAGCAAGTTCGCTGAACGTGCTCTCCGACTCGCTCTATAATGAAGGTCAGGCCCTGACAGAACAAATGAGTAATCTTCTGGTTATGAGCGATTCGTTGATGTCAACGTTGAACTTGGAGCAATTACTGGGGGAATTTGTATCTCGCATGGGGCGTATCATGAATGTCAAACATGTCTCACTATTGCTTTATGGACGTGAGATGCATTCTCCCTGGGCCGTGGCACACTGGTCACGAGAGCAAGAAAACCAGTATCCATCTACCTCAGTTGTACCAGACAGTGTAAGCGTCTATGCAGACCCTGACGCAGATATCACACTGGCCGTGACAACAAAAATGATCGCTCTACCCAACCCTCGCAGCAATTCTCCTAGTGGCAAGCGTGCAGCACTACGAGCGACCAAGCTCGCACAGGTTAAGCCGACTCAAGAAACCGCTCCAGCATCTCCTTATAGGTTGCGCCGTCCTCGCATTCCACGTATGGCATTGCAAGACCTGGACATGATTCTGGCGCGTATGGCAATCAAGAGGCAAAAGATTGTCTATGGGGAGGATATTTCCCTCATTTATCAGGAGCGCAAGGATGACTGGGCACGCATGGCCCTTGAGGCAGGCCATCGCTCGGCGATCGCAGTCCCTTTGCTTTTCCAGGAACAAGCAATTGGTGCATTTATTCTCTATACCGACGAAATCCACAGGATTAGCAGTCGAGACACATTCTTACTCAGTACCGCAGCACTGCAGACCTCTATGGCTATTGAGAATGCCCTGCTGTTTGCAGAAGTCAAAGAGAAAAATGCAGCTTTAGAGCGTGCTAATCGTCTCAAATCGCAGTTTTTAGCGAACGTGACCCACGAGTTGCGTACACCATTGCACAGTATTATCAGTTATGGTGCTTTGATATTAGAAGGGTTTTTAGATGGAGACTTGACGGCTGAACAGGAGGACCATATCCAATTTATGGTGCGACGAGCCGAGGACCTTTCGCACTTGGTTGATGATATGCTCGACCTCTCGAAGATTGAGGCAGACCGCATTGAAGTGAAGCTGGAGCCACTGAATCTGGAACCCTGTCTGCAAGAGGTCGTAAGCCAATTGAAGCCGATGGCAAATAGCAAGGTTCTGCATCTGAGCCTAGAGATAGAGCCGAAGTTACCACTGGCCCAAGCAGATAGCCACCGCATTCGTCAGGTGGCTATCAACCTGGTTTCCAATGCCCTGAAGTTCACTGAGAAAGGTGGCATAACCATTTCTTGTAAGCAGTTGAGGAGCCAGGATATGCTCTACGTTTCTGTAACCGATACGGGGGTAGGGATCTCACCAGCGGCACTGAGTTACATCTTCGATGCATTTCGCCAAGCAGATGGCAGCACAACACGGCGTTTTGGCGGCACAGGATTAGGTCTGACCATTGCAAAAAAGCTTATTGAACTGCAAGGTGGAGAGATCGCAGTAGAAAGTGTCCTGGGAGAGGGTACCACATTCTCATTTACATTGCCAGTGGTAGCCTATTGACACTTTTCTTGGGTACAATAGACAAACAGTGGGTTATTCTTGAACATTGAAGTAAAGAAAAAACAACCACGAAAAAGAAAATAGGGAGCGAGGCTATGAATATATCAAAAGGTAATACACGCCCGGCAACCATTTTAGTTATAGAGAACGAGGTTTCGAACCGCATACTTGTAGAGCGCGTTTTATCCACACGGTCCTATCGCTGTATCTCAGCATCGAATGGACGAGAGGCACTCGAAGTCCTTGACCATGAGCAGGTTGACTTGATCCTGACGGACCTTTCCATGCCCGTGATGGATGGCTATCGTACGACTCAATTGATCCGTGCACGTCCTGGGATGGAAAAACTTCCCATTGTCGCAGTCACCGCCTTTGCATTGAGCGATGAAGGAGAGGCAGCAAGACAAATCGGGTGTACAGAATATCTGACCAAGCCTTTTAAGCCACGACAGTTGCTGGAGCTGGTAGATCGATTACTTGCATCCAGCGAAACAAAGTAATACCAACTCGGAGTTTCTCTGAAGCGTGGCTCCAATGTGCATGGGTTGGTTAGCCCCTGACTTTTGGTAGAACCTCTCTTTGTGTGCTTCTCATTTCCCTTGTCTCGATCATGTATAATAATAGCTAACGAGTAAGTGGACTCGGATAACAGGTCGGAGAAATGATAAGCTATATCGCAAAAGGTTGTTTTTTCCGTTTCTGGTACTATATTACAGGCATGCCAGTCAAAAAGGGGAATGCAGCCCGGTTGGGATTGAAACATGGACTTTACATTCAATGAAGAGCAGCTGGCTATTCGCAATACGTGCAGAGAATTTGCTGAACAAGAAATACAACCTATCGCAGAGCAGATGGATGCCACGGGATTATTCCCTTATGCCGTAATTCGCCAGATGGGTGAACTCGGCTTACTTGGCTTGCCCTTTCCCGAAGAATATGGGGGAGCGGGAGCAGATTTTCTCTCCTATTGTCTTGCAATCGAAGAGATCTCACGTGGTGATGTTTCGGTTGGCATCACTATGGAAGCACATACATCCCTGGGAGCAACACCCTTCTATCTCTTTGGCAATCAGCAGCAGAAAGAACAATACCTCATACCGCTTGCCGGTGGTGAGCAATTGTGGGCCTTTGGCCTCACCGAACCCGAAGCTGGTTCTGATTCAGCTGGGACACAGACGAGGGCAGTTCTTAAGGATGGTCAATTGCACATTAATGGTTCCAAAGCCTTTATCACGAATGCTGGTACGGATATGACTAGTGGTGTCACCATTACCGCCGTAACGGGTTCTCTGCCTGCTGGTCGGAAAGAAATTACCAATATTATCGTCCCTAAAGGTACTGCTGGCTACAATATCGGTAATCCCTATAAGAAAATGGGCTGGAAGGCCTCTGATACACGTCCCTTGTCCTTTGAAGACTGTGTGGTACCCGAGGAGAATATCCTGGGTCAGCGTGGTGATGGTTTCAAGCAGTTTATGTACATCCTCGATGCTGGTCGCGTTGCCATTGCTGCCCTCTCCGTTGGTCTGGCCCAGGCTTGCTTAGATGAGGCATTGAGCTATGCTAAGCAGCGGAAGCAATTTGGTCAGCCTATCAGTAAGTTTCAGGCTATTCAGTTCAAACTGGCCGATATGGAGACAGAAATAGAGCTTGCTCGCTTGATGTATTACAAGGCTGCTTGGTTACATATGCAGGACAAGCCATATACGCGTGAGGCTTCTATGGCGAAACTCTTTGCTTCTGAAACAGCCAAGCGTGCAGCCGACCAAGCAGTACAGATCCATGGTGGCTATGGCTTTATGGATGAGTATCCGGTTTCGCGCTACTGGCGTAACGTGAAGATTAACGAAATCGGTGAAGGGACCAGCGAGGTGCAGCGTATCGTGATTGCAAAACATCTTCTGTCCTGAGTGAGATATTTGTACCTGAGTAGTTCGTTGTATTTGAATAAAGTTTATGCTATACTCATAGTAACAAGTAGGAAGGAAGAATTATATCACTGATGGTGGAGCAGGGTGGCAATGATGGATCATTAAATCCTGATAAAGCAGGTGGTAATAGTTCGGGGATTTCTAGAGCTGGGAGTAGTTATAGTCTTCCTACCACTACAGAAGAGAGTGTTACTAAAAAGCTGAGTGATTACCTATTAAATCTTGACCATCCTGTTGGTGGTCTGAAGGCGAAATGGTTTAGATCTGCGTTGGGTTTCACTAGAGACAATGCGGATAAGCTTGCAATACAAATTGTTTTTGATCTATCTGCGGCAGTTGAAACAAGCATAACCCCATATGGGACGAAGTTTAGTCAGGTAATTAGCATCGTTGGTGAAAATGGTAAGGTTATCGATGTAGACTTCGCGTGGATCAGGAATAATGACGGTGTTGTAAGACTAGTGACAGCGATTCCAACAAGGTAGGAGAAATCGATGTTACATGAAAACGATATAGTGCGGCTAAAACGTAATGTGCCTGCTAATAGCCCAACAGCGTGGCCCGGTATACCATCGACTGATCTGACTACGGGATCGATTGGCACTATAGTGATGGTATACAAAACAGACTCAACAAACCCTGAATATGAGGTCGAGTTTGTCGATAATGATGGTCGTACGCTTGCCCTGCTTAGCTTAAAAGAAGATGACATCGAGTCTGTACACAGCGCTAAGACCGAGGCATGGGCCACCTAAATGTATTAAATGTTACAGGTATGCTTGCCTGGTTGTGCTGATCTGCACTGTTTTGTCGCCCTATGACTGATATTGCCGTATCTCCGTTCACTGCTAGAAATGCAGCATTTGGAGAAAAAACATTGTTTTACCAACCTCTACCGGTGCTTTGGCAATGACATCGTACATTCCAAATGTTGATCCATTTTCCTGCCAGAGCAGGAATCCTGTTCCTCCCTGAAGGGCTGTCACAATCTGGGTATTGTCAAACTGGGGTAACGCTTCCGTAACTCCGCTAGCAGTAAATGAGAGAATTCTACCTGCCTGCATGTTATCAATCTGTGGTGCAAAAATTCTGGGGTCCAAATTTGTTGCACCTTGGGGTAAAGTAGCAATATTTGGCGTCGTTGGCACTGTTGTGGGTTGTACGGCAACCGTAGATCCTGTTTGTGCTGTTGCTGTTGTTGTTGCCGACGGTATAGATGAGGTTGTATTAGGGGTATTAGCATCAGCCTGACTACTGCTCAGCAAGAAAAGGGTATCATTGACCATTTGTGGATGAAACGATTTGCCATCGGTACTAAATGGATACTTCTTGGTTGTTCTATGTGCTGCCCATCGGCCTGCATTTGTCGGAGAGGCGTCTACAGTCTGTTGAGTCCAGACATCACTACTCAGTTGGCTACTTGCATTCGAGAAGTATTCGTCTGCCCAGTAGATAGCAGTGCCATCGCTATTAGCCGTCGGAGATGTCAGAATATGGCCGTTGCTAGCATTGGCAAACTCGGTTTTTATAATTTCTTTGGCTGGATCAAGTTGATAGCTTTGGAGATGTGAAGCACCCTGCGCATCAATGGTGGCCACTAAGAGCGTATTCTGAATAAAGCAAATTCCCTGAATAGGCCTGTTTACCCAGCTGGGAACAGTGCTTGGATCAAACGTATTGCTAGCGAGTTCTCTATCAGATGGAGTTGTCTCGGCCGCTGGAGATGGCGTTGAGCTAAGATACTGTGCATGAAGACTCCATGCACGCGTTGGAGTTGTGCTGGTACCATTAGTTGCTTGGCTTGGGATGTTTGCCGATTTTGGCGGATCGATTTGGAGCCAGACCAACCAGTTTGGCGAACTGCCCAAGACAATAAGTTCTTGCATGCTGGGTTTAGCAAGAAGAGGAGTATTAATATTCGCTTTCTCATCAAATTGTTCAAGTTGCCAGCTTGTTTCATCGTCATTGTATGTCGTGTAATAAATATCATGGCCACTTGCTACCGCGCTTGCCACATGGGAGTAAACTGGAGTAGCTGTATAATTCACTGGTCGAACATCATTAAGCTGATGAACAACCAATGATGGTGGTGTTATGCTACTTCCACGCTGAGTTAGAAGTAGAAAAGATGTCAGGCCACCTATTAGTAGCATCATTAAAAATGAGGCAGCCACACCAATAATGGTAAAATGGTTGATTTGATAGACATGGCGGCGTTTCGTTGACCGCTGGACGATAGGTATTGGGGCCGTATCTGCGGTGGAAAAGGCTACCAGATTGTTGGTGCGAGGAGCCTTTTGGGCAAGATCTTTGAGGTATGGCGCAAGGAAAACTGGTGTTGGCGTTGCAGCTGTTGATGCCGAAGTGTATTGAATAAAGCGTACATGTTCAGTTGCTAGAACTTGCATGAGCTTGGTGTGGACATCTGGCAGTGGTTTTATACGTGGCAGCGCACGAAGCTGCTCTCCAATAAGGTCGTAATGTGCCTGTACCTCTTTGCAAGCAGTGCATTGTGACAAGTGTGCTTCCAGGGCATTCATATCGGTCTGATTCAGTTTTAATTCTCGATAGATAGCGAGTAATGCTCGCGTCTGTCTGCAATTCAATCTTCACCGACCTCTTTTTGGTATAAACTGATGAAGCGTTCTCTTGCTCGCATCAAACGCATCTTTACTGCGGATGCACTGATATTGAGTACTCCTGCAATCTCTGCGCAAGAAAGCCCATCATTTTCGTATAGCCAAAGGCATACAGCATATTTTTGCGGCAATTGTCCAAACACACGCTCCACAATTTCGCGGTCAGCCACTCGACTTTCGAAGCGTCCACCATCATAACCGTTGCGCTCGTACATTGAACTCACTGAGTTCGGTCGAGGATCGCTGCTCTGTTCATCGCTATTCGAGCCGTCGGCTAATGTACTACTGGACTCCGAAACGACTCCTGCTCCGATACCTCGATCTTCATTAAACAATGATAGTGGTAACCAGGAAATCAGGCGTCTGCGACGTAGTGTATCTGTCGCGGTATTGGACGCAATGCGGTAGAGCCATGCTGATAGCGCACCTGGCTGAACGATCGTGCCTCCCAGCAATGCTTTATATGCTTTGACGAAGACGTCTTGGGCAAGATCATAAGCCTGTTCGCGATTGCCGAGCAGATGATAGATGAAATTGGTGATTGGACCCTGGTAGCGCAAAAAAATTGACTCAAAGTCCGCTACATTCACGTGTTCTGGCTGTGTGATAGTTGAGGGCTCAGAGGATGATGTCTCTGCATTCTCTTCCTCTTTATCCACAAGACCTTCACACCTATCTTCATCTGCCGATAATGGAATGCCAGAATGGCCCTGGGGCTCATCTTCCGTAGAAGAACCCCATCTGCTATTCGTAGTGTAGAAACGTATAGACGTATCCATCGGTTACATCGGCCTTACAAAAATTCAAAGATTTTACCCAGTTCCTACATAGAGCACATCTATTCTCTCTACTAGCATAGCATACTTATTAACTGGGTGCTGTGATCTGGTAGACAGTTAAAGGTGAATTCAAAATGGAATGACTAGTATCACCTCTCGCTACATTGTCTGCTAGGTAGGGCAGGTGCATACGATCCAGCTGCAACAGTATGCCCGCGCTGTGATGACGCGGACCAGCACTGCGGGTGAAATAACTTATGCTTTTATAACAGCCTCTCGTGAAGATCAGTATAGCATATTTTTGCCTTCCTTGAAGCTTCAACAGCTTTCAATCCTGGCCGTATTTTGCAATGCAGATGTGCACAGCATGCCGAATGTATACAGGTTGATGCTAGTAGTTTCTGCTTTGCACTTTGTGGTAAAGTTGAGAATGTTCTAGCAATGTAAGGCGAAATGCTTTGGGAGAATCTTGCTATTCTCCTGCGTTTCTGGTAGGATTGTCCTATGGTAGTGCATCAAACGCGGGTATTAGACTGGAATATCATTGGGCATGAACATGCGATAGACATACTGCGCCGCACGCTCGCTGCTGAACAAGTGCGTCATGCCTATTTATTTGTTGGCCCTCAGCATATCGGCAAAAGTTTATTGGCGCAACGTTTTGCTCAGACGCTCCTATGCACCGGAGGCGCAGGTCCGCAAATTGCTCCCCTTGATCCATGCAATACATGTCTCTCATGTCGTAAGGTGCTCCATGGTAACCATCCCGATGTACATGTCATTGCTCGGCCTCCTGATAAACAGGCGATCCTTATAGAGCAAATCCGTATGCTACAAAGCGATGCCGCTCGCAGAACATTGGAGGGGCGGCGCAACATCTTTATCATCCAAGATGCACACGAAATGAATCTCCAGGCGGCAAACTGTCTTTTGAAAACACTAGAGGAGCCTGAAGCGGATGTTGTCTTGCTGCTCACCGTTCCAGAAACTGGCCTGCTATTGCCAACGATCCTTTCTCG
>WNFJ01223865.1_pt2 | contig 11421 bp, 12 predicted proteins | sample 5400461 | NCBI WGS metagenome assembly WNFJ01 (sample SAMN13153349, study PRJNA577476) | soil metagenome | isolation source: 115 cm saprolite on Douglas fir-dominated hillslope | place: USA:California | collected 2013-09-17 | reverse complement strand
CCGCTACTCGCTGCGTCCCGGCAGCGGTGGAGGCGGCAAGCATCGCGGTGGCGACGGAATTATCCGCGAGATCGAAGTGCTCACCGAATGCGAAGTGACGCTGCTTGCAGACCGGCGCACGCGTGGCCCCTGGGGATTAGCCGGAGGCGAGGCGGGAGCGCCGGGAAGAGCCACCGTAATCCGCCGCAATGGTTCTGTGGAAGAGATGCCCGGGAAGTTCAGCACGCGTCTTCTGCCCGGCGAGCGCATTAGAATTGAATCGCCGGGCGGCGGCGGATGGGGCGGCGCTTCATCCTGACCCCTCTCCCTCGTCTCTCCGGCAAACCCTGCATCCTAATTCATAGAGGACGGGTGTTGTGGCAGACGTTGCTTCTCACTATCTCGACGAAGCCCGCCGCCAATTCCGCGGGCACAAGCGCATGGCCGAAGGCGCGATGGCACAGCTCAGCGACGAAGATTTCTTCGTCACCCTCGATCCGGAATCGAACTCGGTCGCGATCCTGGTCAAGCACCTTGCGGGAAACATGCGCTCACGCTTCACCGGCTTCCTCACCACTGACGGCGAAAAGCCCGGCCGTTTTCGCGACCGCGAATTTGAGCTTAGCGCCGGAACTACTCGTGCGGACGTGATGACGTGGTGGGAAGAAGGCTGGAACTGCGTCTTCGCCGCCATCGACTCGCTCAAGCCAGACGATGTAATGCATACGGTGACGGTGCGCGGCCAGCCGCATACTGTAATGCAGGCCATCAACCGGCAGATCGCGCACTACGCCCAGCACATCGGACAGATCGTTTTCTTGTGCAAGCATCTGCGGTCCAGCGAGTGGAAGACCCTCAGCATTCCGCGCGGCAAGTCAGAAGAGTTCAAAGTTGCCTCATCCAAGATCGGCCGGGGCTTGCCGCCCGAGCGGTGAACCGTTCCCGGTCAGTCAAAGCGGCAACCTTCCCACGGTGCTAGAATCAAACGTTTTGTGCCTGAGGCCGAATTCATAAGGTAGCCTTCATGCCGTCCACCATGCTTGCCGTAGTAAAGCCGGAGGCCGCGCCGGGCGCGGAGATCCGGGAAGTCAAAATCCCCAGCTTCGGGCGCAACGACGTTCTGGTTAAAGTAAAGGTCGCATCCATCTGCGGCACCGACCTGCATATCTATAACTGGGACCGTTGGGCGCAGAACCGCATTCATCCTCCTCTGATTCCAGGTCACGAATTCTGCGGTGAAGTTGCGGCGTTCGGTGACGAAGTCACCAGCGTCAAGGAAGGCGACTTCGTATCCGCTGAAATGCACGTAGCGTGCGGCAAGTGCCTGCAATGCCGCACCGGCGAAGCTCACATCTGCCAGAACGTGCGAATTATCGGCGTGGATGCCGACGGCGCCTTCGCCGAGTACGTGGTCATTCCGGAATCGAATATCTGGAAACTCGACGCCGCCATTCCACAGGAATACGCGTCGATTCTCGATCCGCTGGGCAATGCGGTTCACACGGTGCTGGCGGGCGAGATCGCCGCCAAAACCGTGGCCATCACGGGATGCGGACCAATCGGGTTATTTGCGATTGCCGTGGCCAGGGCCGCCGGCGCAGCCAGCGTATTTGCCATCGAAGTGAACGAGCATCGGCGCAAAATCGCGCGCCAGATGAAGGCCGATTACGTCCTCGATCCGTCGAAAGAAAATGCCGGTGCGATCGTGATGGAAAAGACGGGCGGCCTGGGCGTGGACGTGGTTCTCGAAATGGCCGGCCATCCCGACTCGATTCGCACAGCTTTCGATATCGTGCGCCGCGGCGGAAGGATTTCCCTGCTTGGCCTGACCTCCAGGCCCATCTCGCTGAATTTTTCCGAAGATATTATTTTCAAAGGCATCACGGTGCAGGGCATCAACGGACGCCGCATGTATCAGACCTGGTACCAGATGACCGCTCTGCTCAAAGCCGGCAAACTCGATCTGCATCCCGTGATCACCGACCGCGTCCCCATGAAAGACTTCTCCAAAGCCATGGAGCGCCTGAAAACGGGCGAAGCCAGTAAAATATTGCTATACCCCAACGGCGTGCGATGATTGTCTGGAGAGGCTGTTATGTGGCGCGGGCACCCGCGCCCGCGAATGTTTCCAACGAGACGCACTCGGCGCGGCAAGATTCGCATTCGGAGCTAAACGCATGAGCCTTGACGCATTCGTACGCTGCACCTGCATTCGCGACGGCAAGGCAAAACCCCACCCGCTCCCCGACCGCCTCACCTTTGACGAGTCTGGCGAACCCATACTGACCGGCGATCCTTCTGATGAAGAATGGGACGCCCACGACCAGTGGCTCACCGATTCCTGCGAGCACGGCGGATTCATTCTCTCTTTGTTCCTGGGCAATATCACGCGCGTGAAAAATTTGCGCAGCTTTCTGCGCGCTCTGCAGGGAAATCCCGGACCAAAGTTCCCCATCCTGTTGGAAAAGGTTTTGTACGACGGCACCCACACCGGCGACTGGATTCCGATCAAGGAGTCGCCGGCGTTGCTGAAAGAAGTGAATACCGTGCTCCACTCCAGCGACATCCTGGCGGATTCCGAAAAAGAATTTTTCAACAACATGAAGCTTCTCTGCGAAACCAGCATTGACACCGGGAACCCGATTATGTTCTAGCCAGGTTCCTGCGATAGAGACCATGGCTTCGATCTGTGTGAATCCGCGCAAACCCGCGGCGAGGTTTTTAATGACCACTGCAGCCCGCACCAACCCTCTCTCCTATCTCACTGACCAACTCAACGAAATCAAGGCCAAAGGCACGCACTTCAAGCTGCGCGTCTTGGAAGACGAGCAGGCTCCGGTCTGCACTTTCGATGGCAAGAAGGTCATCAACCTCGCGTCGAACAATTACCTTGGGCTGACCACTCATCCCAAGTTGCGCGAGGCGGCGCTCGAGGCCACGCGGAAGTATGGCGTGGGATCAGGCGCGGTGCGGACCATTGCGGGCACGATGCGGATTCACATGGAGCTGGAAGAGAAGATCGCGCTCTTCAAAAATGTGGAAGCGTGCGTAGTTTTCCAGTCGGGCTTTGCGGCCAATGCCGGGACGGTTTCAGCGGTACTGGGCAAGGACGATTTCATCATCTCCGATGCGCTCAATCATGCTTCGATCATCGATGGCGCGCGCTTGTCGAAGGCGCAGATTCTGGTCTTCCGCCACAAAGATGTCGCCCACGCGGAAGAGCAACTAGACAGCGTGAAGGACCAGCCGGGCAAAAAACTGCTGATTACCGACGGCGTGTTCTCCATGGACGGCGACATCGGTCCGCTGCCAGGATTGTGCGTTGTGGCGGAAAAATACGGCGCCATCATGATGGTCGACGATGCCCACGCTTCCGGAGTGCTTGGCCGCAACGGCCGCGGCACCGTCGATCACTTCAACGTGCACGGGCGCGTGGATATTCAAGTCGGAACTTTGTCGAAGGCTATCGGCGCGCTGGGCGGATACGTTTGCGGATCGCGCGACCTGATCGATTTTCTCTATCACCGCGCGCGGCCGTTTTTGTTCTCAACGTCGCACCCGCCGTCGGTAGCGGCCACATGCATCGCGGCTTTCGATGTCCTGGAAAACGAACCGGAGCGCATGGAGAAGCTCTGGGAGAACACGCGCTTCTGGAAAAAAGAACTCGGCCTGCTCGGCTTCGACATCGGCGGCCGCGCCACTCCGGCCAGCGAGACTCCAATCACTCCCATCATCATAGGCGACGGCAAGCTCACCATGGACTTCTCCCGAGAATTGTTCAAAGAAGGCGTACTCGGCACCGGCATCGCCTTCCCCACCGTGCCCGAAGGCAAAGCCCGCATCCGCACCATCATGACGGCGACGCACACGAAAGAAGAGTTGCAGCAGGCGCTGGATGTGCTGGGGCGGGTGGGGAAGAGGATGGGGATTGTGAACTGAGTGCATTTGGACGGAGGTGGAAATCCTGGGAGCCTCGAACCACTGGGTTGTCGATCCACACACACATTCGATACGAGCCTCGTTTGCATTTTCTTGATTGTTTGTCCTCTGATTATCGCCGTCATTGTGACGATCATCGTCGTGATGCTGGTCGTCATCATGGAGGCCTTCTTCGTTGCGTCGGTGGTGGTGACGGCACCCGTGGCGGCGGTGGTGGTGGTGGTGGCGGTGCTGGTGCTGCTGGTATGTTCCGGGCTGGTTCTGGTCGGGTGCCTCCCTGTTGGGATGTGGGCTTTGGTTCACTGCCGTGGACATAAAGCCTTGACAAGAGCTCGAATTATGACGAGAATAATGACGAGATTATGACGAGAATAATGAGTAGATTATGACGAGATTATGACGAGAAGATACATCCATGAACTCATTGACTGGCCTAGGCTTACATGGGATTCAGGGATCATTGCACCAGCGCTTTCTGCCGTTAGATTGCGTCAAGGTCTTTTGCTAGGAAAGATGCAAGGTTATGGTTTTCACTCACAGTGGACTGCGACCCTAAAAGTACTTACCGAAGAAACGCTCAAATCCAGCGCAATTGAAGGAGTAGTGCTTGATCCCGAAAATGTCAGATCCTCCCTGGCTCGTCGGCTGGGACTGGACGTTGGTGGATTGAAAAATCACAAAGATCGAAATGTCGATGGCGTAGTTGAGATGATGCTCGATGCTACCCAACAATTCAATAAGGCACTGACCAGGGAGCGCCTCTTTGCCTGGCATGCTGATCTCTTTCCCGAAGTCCGAAGGACTGGCGAAGACTCTCGGGTAGGCGCATGGCGCAGCGACAGTCAGGGACCGATGCAGGTTGTGTCGGGGCCAATAGGCCGCCTCAAGGTTCACTACGTTGCACCTGCAGCCGATCGACTCGATAAAGAGGTAGCCGCATTCCTCAAGTGGTTTGAAAGCAACGAGCACGAAGATCCTCTGTTAAAGGCAGCCCTTGCACATCTATGGTTCGTCACAATCCATCCTTTTGAAGATGGCAATGGCAGGGTTGGAAGGGCAATTGCTGAAATGAGCCTGGCTAGATCAGACGGCAGCGCTCAACGCTTTTACAGCATGTCTTCACAAATTCTCGAAGAGCGAAAGAGTTACTACGAAATTCTTGAGAAGACACAGGCTGGGTCATTGGACGTCACGAAATGGTTAACATGGTTCCTAGAATGCCTTGGTCGAGCTATCGAACAATCGAACAGCGTCACAGACATTGCTTTGGAGAAGGAAGGGTTTTGGCGGCGCTTGTCGCAACAAAAAATAGTTCTAAACGTTCGACAGAAGAAAGTCCTGAATAAACTGTTCGGCGAATTCGAAGGCAAGCTCACTAGAGATAAGTGGATGAAAATGACAAAGACCTCTTCCAGCACTGCACTTCGAGATATCGAGCAATTAATCGCACTCGGAGTAATCGAACAGGAAGAAGCAGGAGGAAGAAGTACGTCGTACAAACTGAAACGGTGAGCGAAATAGATAACCACAGCCTCACGGTTGCGCCTTCGACCGGGTGTCCGTTCTCGCCCCCGGATTCTTTAGTCTGCCCGATACACAATCTTCCCACCCACAATTCGTCGCCACCACTTTCCCCGTGAACTGCCAACCGTCGAACGGAGTGTTGTGCGACAAGACCGCGACCCAGCGGCTTCGAATAGCCAGCAGGATTCCCGGTCCCCGCCTTGAGCGGCTACCGATTTCTCTTGCCTCGCACTCGCCGACACGTCATACTATCTCATTCAGCATCAGTTCTTTGACAACTTAATATCACACAGCTAACCCATTGTGGGGCAAGATCTTACGCCTAAGTGCTTCCGGCTCAAGATTTTGCGGCAGAGCCGGCAATCTGCGCTGCTGATTCCAAATGACTTGCAGTCCCAGCGCTTCTCGTAAGTCCTTTACTTGGAAGATTTTGCAGCTAAGTCCTTTAGAAGTAAGATTTTAGCCGGATCAGCAAAATGCAACTAGCTGATTCTAAGGATTTTACGGCGTTTGATCTGCGTTTTTTTAATCTAGAGTCTGCTGGCTCCGGACAGGCGCCACCTCAGCCATGGGCTTCAATCCGCCCGGTACACAATCTTCCCGCTCACAATCGTCGCCACCACTTTCCCCGTAAACTGCCATCCATCAAACGGAGTGTTGCGAGACAACGACCGCGACTTGGCGGCTTCGAACGTCCAGCGCTTCTTGGGATCGAGGATAGTTACGTCCGCGAAGCTGCCGCGGACCAGCGATCCGCGTCCCCGAAGGTCGAAGACGCGCGCGGGACCGGCGGTGAAGAGTTCGACGATGCGCGAAAGCGGAATCTTGTGCTCGCGGTGAAGTTTCGTGATCGCTAGCGCTAACGCCGTTTCGAGTCCGGTAATGCCGAAGGATGCGTGCTCGAACTCGACCTGCTTTTCGTGAATCGCGTGAGGAGCGTGATCGGTGGCAATGGCGTCCACGGTGCCGTCGGCGAGCGCAACCAGGATGGCTTCGCGATCCGTGGCCGAGCGCAGCGGCGGGTTCATCTTGAAATTGGTGTTGTACTCGCCCACCCTTTCATCAAGCAGAGTGAAGTGGTGCGGCGTCACTTCGCAGGTGACGCGGGCCTTGGCGCGTTTGCCGCGGCGCACCGCCTTGAGCGCGTCGGAAGTGGAAAGATGCGCAACATGCAGGCGGGATTCGCGAATCTGTTGCGCGAGGGTGACGTCGCGGTCCACAACGCCAGCTTCGGCGGCGGCTGGCATGCCGCGCAGGCCGAGGCGAAAGCTTGTCGGTCCTTCGTGCATGGAGCACGCTTCGGTAAGGCGCGTATCTTCAGCATGCTGCACCACCGGCAAGTTTAGTTCGGCGCCGAGCCGCAGGGCCGCGCGCATGATTTCGTCATCAAGAATGGGCTTGCCGTCATCGGTGACAGCCACGGCTCCAGCGCGCTGCAGTGCTGCAAAGTCGGTGAGCGACGCACCGCGCGAGCTGCGCGTAGCGGCGGCAATTGGAAACACGTTGACCACAGCCCCGCGCTCGGGATGCCGCAACCATGTGACCCACTCGTCCGTGTCGACCACGGGCGCCGTGTTCGGCATAGTGCAAACCGAGGTAAATCCCCCGGCAGCTGCGGCGGCGGTGCCGCTCGCGATCGTCTCTTTGTAGCTTTGTCCCGGCTCGCGAAGATGAACATGCAGGTCAATGAATCCCGGGGCAACGATCAGGCCGCGCGCATCGAACTTCTCATCAGCGCCTCCACGCACCTTGTTGGGCAGAGCGATTTCGGCGACGCGGCCGTCGCGCAGCAGGACATCCATCGGCGCATTGATCTTCGCAACCGGATCGATCAGATGGCCGCCTTTTATCAACAAGCTTGCGGTTGCTCGTTTTGGGTTTTTGGTGCTCAGCATTCAGTGATGCGCCCTTACGCCTTGGTGAACACATGCGTGTTGATCCGCGAAGCGTCCGTGGCTCATTTCGCTTTTCCCAGCGCGCGCGTCAAAATCGCCATGCGCATGGGAACACCGTTGTGAACCTCATCCATGATCGCCGATTGCGGGCCGTCGGCCACCTCAGCGGTAAGTTCAAGGCCGCGAATGATCGGTCCGGGATGCATGACAATCGCATCGCGCCTGGCCAGCTTCAGTCGCGACGCCGTCATTTGGTATCGCGCAATGTAGTCCTGCAGGCGAATCTTCTGGCCAGCGAGGCGTTCCTTTTGCAGCCGCAACAGCATGATTACATCCGCTCCGCGTAACGCTTCTTCAATATGACGAGTGACGCGCAAACCGGGAGCCAGAGTCGCCGCCACTTCGGGCACGAACTCGGGCGGACCGCAGAGCGTAATCTTCACCCCGAACCGGGTCAGCAAATGGCAGTTAGAGCGGGTGACGCGGCTATGCAGGATGTCTCCGATAATCGCCACCTGCAGGCCCTTGAACGATTTCTTGTGTTTCAGAATGGTGAAGGCATCGAGCAAAGCTTGGGAGGGATGTTCGTGCATGCCATCGCCGGCATTGATGACTGGAATATCGAGGTGCTGCGCCATCAGGTGAGGCGCTCCGGCGGCGGGATGACGAATAACGATCGCGTCCGCGCCCACCGCCCGCAAAGTGTAACCGGTGTCGAGTAGCGATTCCCCTTTCTCGATGCTCGATCCCGAGGATTGCACCAGCGTGGTAATGGCGCCCAGAGACTTGGCGGCGATTTCGAACGAAGACCTCGTGCGCGTGGAAGCTTCGTAAAACAGCAGCACGATGCGCTTGTTGCGCAACAGCGGACGCGCTTTGAGAGGGTTCATGCGCCGGGCCAGCTTCAGCAGACCCAGTATTTCCCTATCCTCCATGTGCTCGATCCCGAGTAGTGAACCGCGTGCAGGTTTGTTCATCGCGTAAGAATGCAAACGGTGCATCATACGCGGCCAGCGCGGGGCTGGGCAAGGGCTTCTGGGTGTTCGTGCGAAAACAGCCTACAGTCGGTTTCGCCGGCTGAGAATGACGCCGGTCAAAGCTCCGGCAATGCTGCTTGCGGCAATAGACATCAAGAAAAAACCTACTATGCCCAGGATCAACTTCGCCATGCCTTCTGGCGTTTTTAGCAAGTCGAGGGTAGCTTGCACTTGCGGGTCGTTGGATCGAGATGCGAGTTGCTGAAGTCGATCCATCATCTCCTGCCGAATCTCTCCGCCGGCTTGCATCACCGCCATAAAAATCGCAAAAAACACGGCGGATATTCCAGAGGAGATAAGACCGGTGGCGGCGCCGAGTTGCGCTCCCGTACGCGCATTGAGTCTCGGTCCCGGGTTGCGACGATAGTAAAAAGTGACGGCTAGAATTCCGGCCCCCGACAAGGCCAGCAACGGCGCGATCAGGCGAAAAGACATTACGGCGATTGAAATCAGCGAAGCCATCGCGCAGGCGCGGATCCCCGGCGACCACGCGACTCCACTGCGTAGTGTCGGAGTACGCAGAGGGCTTGCGCTGGGCGGATCCATCGAGAAGACAGGTGGACTGCTGGATGAGACACTCTCCGTCCCCAGGGCCACAGCAGGCTCGGGAGTCGCCACGCGAATCTGAGGCGCACCGCACTGCGAGCAGAAGGCTTTGCCGTCCTCAATACTGTGGCCGCACTTATGGCAGGGATGATCCATGGAAGCTGAGAGAAGAACTACCTTGAAAGTAACGCACGGTGCGAGACCGGCGCAAGGAGGCGAGGACGTTGTCGAATTGCCGATCGTAAGTTGTGGTCAGATGTCGCCTTGCTTGCCGCGCGTGTGAACGTAAACCAGAGCGAAGGTTGAGCCGCTATGGCCGTCATTTGGTTCGATGGCAACAACGTGCTGGTTGTCTTCCGTCCCCACTTTCAACTCTGTGACCGGGCCCGTATTATCGCCTTCGCATTTCAACTCTTTGGATTTCTGAGAATCCTTATCATCGGTGTCTACGTCAACGTCGTCGCCAGCATGCTTGCGGGAATGGCATTCGAGAACCTTTCCGTACTTTTTCAGTTTATCGCGGTAGAAGTCGATGACTTTGGCGGGAGCATCGTCGGATGCGTAACTGGCAACCACAAGCCTGAAGCCGAAGGCCTCCGTGAGAATGCCGAGATTGACCTTGTTCTGGTTCTCGTCGTCAGACTTAAGGCGCGCACCCGGATAGAGTGGCAGTCCAGTTTTCCGCGCGTCTGCATCGTCTCCGATGTGCAGATCCCCCAGGGAACTACGTACGTCGAGTTTTTTGTCCTGGCTGCTGTCTGGCTTTCGGTCTTGGGCAGCGACGCTGGGAATTGCAACAGCGGCCGCGCACGCTACTACTGCAACAAGAATCGAACGGGATGCGATTGATCGAAGCATCACTTCCTCCATCTGGCGGTCATAGTGTCCTTAGCGCTTCACTTCCTTAAATATCGGCATCCTTGCCGTGAGTGCGCACGTAGACCAGCGAAAAGCGCGATCCCTTGCCTTCCGACTGGACGGCCACGATGTGCTGATCGTTCTTCCTACCCGCCTTGAGTTCGACGTTGTTGCCACGGTCGCCCTCGCAGCTTAGTTCGTTCGAAGCATCCTTGGATCCGTGCGATCCGATTTTCACGTTCGAGTTGAAATTGAAGTGGCCGGAGGTGTGGCATTCGAGAACATTGCCATACTTCTTCAAGTGATCTTTGTAAAAGGATAGAACCTTGGCGGGCGCATCGTCCGATTGATATTCCAGAGCGACAACTTTAATGCCAAGGCCGAAACCGGAGATATTGACGTTGGCACTCTTGTCGCTGCCGTCGGAATCTTTTTCCTTCAGGTGCGCGCCCGGATAAATTGTGAGGCCCACGTCGGAGACATCCGCCTGTTTGCTGACGTGTATTCCTCCGACAAGGGTATTGATATCTACCTGCTTGTCCTGGCCGTTGGGCTCCTTTTTCACGTTCACACTGCACCCGGCTAGGAACACAAACGCAACCGTGATCGCTCCGGCCAAGAGAATTCTAAAAAATTTATTCTTGCCCATGTTCAGAACCTCCATTGGCAACTTGAAGGGGCCGCTGCAGGCCGGCGCCCCGCTGAGCAATGTTGGGAATGCTCACCGGAAGATGCCCGCGAATGGGGATTTCACCAAACAGCGCTTTGACTGCGCCAATCTCCGAAACGGTCGCGTTGGAAAACGTGCACATATAATTCTCGACCTTCGGGAAATCCGACGCAAGGTACGGATTGCCCATGGCCACGACCGCGGTTTTTGCCGCCGCTCGATCCAGCAGTTGCTGCAACAGCCTGCCGGTGGCGTCTCCCATGGCGACCGTGTTTCCCATCTTGCCCGCGTTCGGAACCACATAGACAGCGGCGACAACCGTCCTGGCTTCGTCCACCGCCTTCAGCACTGCATCGCTCATCCCGGCTGCGAAGCGCGGATCCAGGTACATCACGCGCGCGTCAGGGATTCGCGCCAGAAATTCGCGTGCGAAAGCGCGGCCGGATTCAGTCCGCACGTCATCGGAGAAGACCACCGCCAACACCTGGTTGTGTGTCTCCTCTTGTGTTGTATACGGAAGGCCCGCCTTCGCGGTTCCCTTCGATTTAAGCGGCAAGACCTTGCCATTGTCGCGTACCAGGGTGACCGCAGCCTCGGCAGCTTGCTGGCCGAAAGCCAGGTTTCCCGGCTTGCCGACGAGAGTCGCGAGTGCCCTTACATCCGCTAAGCGGGCCTGCTGTAAACCCAAAGACGCCTTTGCCTTCAGGATTTTAAGCACGGAGCGGTCGAGCCGTTCCCGAGAAATCTCGCCCGACTGCGCAGCCTGGAGCATGGCGTTGTACGAGGCGGGAAAATCCGCAGGAATGAGCAATAAGTCGTTGCCCGCCTTAAAAGCCTCAACGGCAGCGCGGCCGATGTCGTTGGAAAAGAGATGAGTCAAACCGGCCATATCGAGCGCGTCGGTGACGATGATCCCTGTGAAACCAAGCTGTTTTTCCAGCAGGTCGGAAACGATCGCTGGCGAAATGGTGGC
>WNFJ01615113.1_pt1 | contig 11422 bp, 11 predicted proteins | sample 5400461 | NCBI WGS metagenome assembly WNFJ01 (sample SAMN13153349, study PRJNA577476) | soil metagenome | isolation source: 115 cm saprolite on Douglas fir-dominated hillslope | place: USA:California | collected 2013-09-17 | reverse complement strand
GCGAACAGCGTCTCATTCGTATCCAGGGAAATCTGAGACGTGCCTTCTGCCACGCAGAAAGACCCCAGCAGCCCCAACAGGGCCGCCAGAAACGAACCTCGCACCAGAAGACTCAGGAAAACCTCCCGCAGGATGGTCTAAAAATAGGCGGAGAACACTCCAGTGTAAGGACTTCTCCGCAGAGGGTCAAACGGGAGTGGGGTATTACGCGTTGAGGGGATTTTGCTACACCCCCGGTGGGCCCACAGCGCGGGTGACCGATTCCGTGGACTCCAGATGAGAATTGTGGTAGTGGGCTGTTTTGAATTACGGGACCCAACGAGCCATCTGTCTCGGGTCATCGCTGGGTTTCCCCATTGCCCGATCCTGTCGGCGGATCATTTCCTCGTCGCTTAGTTTCCATGACCTGAGGAGAGACAAAGGGAGCAACACTGTGACAGAAGTGGCGAAGATAATGCTCAATAGGGAGCGAGAGTAAAGCGCGAAGATAATTGAGCCCATGATGCCGAGTGCACACAAGACAATCTCTGCAATACGTTCCGCTTTGCTTGGGCCGATCATGCCGCTACCTCGATCTTCGCGATTTTCAAAGGGTGGGCACTACAGCTCTCAACCGTAGGTTCATCCGTCACAGCGGCGCTCTCCTCTCCATCACATAAGATCCCCATCGTTACAAACAACGCAAGAGCCTGCCCTGAGCGATGTCGAAGGGATGAGCAACCTCTGTCTTGGTCCGGAGCGAAGAGCTGGGCCACCCCCTACTTCCTTGAACTGCGGCTTCGGGCCTTACCGGCCATGACCAATTGTCGACATGTGTCGAGATTGCCTCCGACACGTCTCGACACCTTCCCCGCCTGATCTTCTCTTCTTCATTAAAGTCAGCGAGTTACGAGACGTCCGTTAGCACCTCGCTTGGTCGGTCGGTTGCTTTGACCTAAGTTGCCGGAAGATTCATGTCGGAGATTGCTGTCATTCATAGGAGAACGCAATGAGGTGGTGTGTCTTTGCACTCGTAGTCTGCCTTTGCGGATCAAGGACTTCCAAGGCTCAGGAGCAACTGACTGTGTTGCCTGACGCGCCCAGGCCGCAGCCAGCAATTATTGTCGGCACGGTAACCGATGTGAACGACGACACCGTTCCTGGCGCCACCGCCGTTCTCGAGGGCCCTGCCCCCAAGGTTCCCCGCACGGTCGTGACGAATGACAGCCGGGAGCCACCTATCACGTCACCATCAGTGCCCCGGGATTTGCAAACTGGATCTCACCCGCCGTCATCCTCAAGCCCGGCCAGTACGCAATCCTGACGGGCACCAAGCTCCATATCGCAGAGGCGCTTACCACAATAACTGTGAATTCTCCGGCTGCTTCCCCCTAGGAGGTCGCCGCCGAGCAAGTCAAGGCAGAGGAGCACCAACGAGTTTTCGGCATCATCCCCAATTTCTACGTCGCTTATGATCAGAGCGCCGCGCCGCTCACGACGAAGCTGAAGTTCAAGCTCGCCGCCAAGGTCGCCTTCGATCCCGTTACTTTCATCGGGGTAGGTCTGATTGCCGCCATCAACCAGGCAGGAGACGTCCCGAACTACGGCCAGGGTGCGCAGGGTTACGCTAAGCGCTATGGCGCTAGCTATACCGGCGGCTTTGCCGACATCATGCTCGGAGGCGCCATCCTGCCATCGCTTCTGCACCAGGACCCGCGCTACTTCTACCAGGGCACGGGCACGAAGAGATCTCGCGCTTTCCACGCGATCTCGTTCGCATTCGTCTGTAGGGGCGACGACGGACGGCGGCAACCGAACTACTCGACCATCGGTGGCGATCTGGGCGCAGCCGCCATCTCGATGGCCTACTACCCGGCGCCGGATCGCGGCGCGGGCAGGGTGTTCACGACTGCTCTTGTCAACACCGGCGAGCGCGCACTCGCCAACCTGGCACAGGAGTTCCTCCTGCGGGGGGTCACGTCCAAAGCCAAAAATCAAAAATAGTGGCGGGCTGGCCCACCCCAGACCTTTTGATCTCGCTGGCTGATGAGGCACTATCCACTCAGCAGGCTGCGTCTTCAATACCCCGGCTTGCGAGACCGATCTGTTTCCTTGAACTGGCGGATCATTCGCCGACCCAGTTAAGCGCCACTTTAAGCCCGCCTTAAGGATCCATCCCTATGATGGAGGGACAGTAGGCTCTACATGCTGTATCGCGGAAATTCCCGCCTCGCTTCTATTCTGACCCTCTTAGTTCTCTGGACGGCAGTTTACCTCGCAGGCATCTTCAGTCCGCCGCTTCTTGATGATGTCGACTCGGTCCACGCCGAAGCCGCGCGAGAAATCGTGCTGCGCCACGATTGGGTCACTCTTCATACCGACGGTATCCGGTATCTGGAAAAGGCTCCCTTGATGTACTGGGCCATCGCTGCAAGCTACAAGGTATTCGGCATTAGCGACTGGAGCACCCGTCTGCCACTTGTGCTGGCGATGTTGTGCCTGCTGCTCTCTACCTACGCACTGGGCCGCCACGAATACGGCGAAGCGGGCGGATTGTACTCCGCTGTCGTACTGGGCACTTGTGTTGGCCCCTACATCTTCACCCGATTTCAAATCCCAGAGGTCTTCGTGGCCCTGTGGCTGACCTTAGCGCTCTACTTCTTTACCAAGTCGCTGGAAGGAGAAACGCCTTCACGGCCTGCATGTTGGGGATTTGCGGCCTGCTGCGCTTTGAACGTCCTTACCAAAGGCCTGGTCGGGCTGGTGTTTCCGATCGGCACCGTCGTCGTATACCTCCTGCTCACCCGCGACTTGCGTCGGCTCCTAAGGTGTCACCTGATATCGAGCACCATTGTCTTCCTGGCGATTGCAGTTCCGTGGCACGTGCTCGCGGCGTTACGGAATCCCGCTCAAGGCTCTGTGCGGGGATTCCTCTGGTTCTATTTTGTTAACGAGCAGTTCCTGCGGTACCTGAACAAGCGCGTGCCGCCCGGCTACGACACTGTTCCTCTGCGTGAAAACCGCGTGTTTGCGGTCAATCATGGAATAGGGCGCAGCGCGCTGTTCAGCGAAGTGGACTACTGCTTCTGGTTCGAAATCCTTGATGACTGAGGAGAGAAAGTCGTACTCTGTTACATCGCCGACGAAGAGCTCGATGGTACTCCCAGTAAGCCTCTGCCAAACCCTCAGGCGATCCGACAGCGGACGGATGGGCGTCAATTTCGCCTCCTCCCGTATGTTTCTTGAAAATGATTACCGAAAACCTTATCGTCCCCTGCCGAACTGACTTGCACTTGGTAAAGCAGCAGATCAGTTTCCTCCGTGTCGCGCCTCTTTCAACTGTCAAAAGTAACAGGTAATCTAAAACACAACGGCCTGGGGCGGATCGTCCCGAGAAATAGCAACCGGACGATTCGTTAAAACGACCTTGCCACCGCTTGCCGCAACCAGGTTCAGGCGTGCAGCGCCTACCAAGGATTCCAATTGAGGAACCACACCCTGCTCTGCGACGATGTAGGAACGCTCCGACTTAAGCCAGAGATTCTTGAATCGCGTATCGTCAATAAACACATCGGGTGCGCCTGGAGCGGAAGCCCCATATTCCAGATTGTGGAAGCGGCCGTTGCGAAGCAACGCGGTGCGATTCGTATAGAAAAAGATGGAAGAAAATGTGTAGTAGTGGTGATCCACAATGAGCGTTCCTTCCGGCGATTTCAGGATTGCCTCCGCCAGCGGCTGCGATGACATATAGGGATCGAAAACAGCCATGGCAAGGCGGGCAGCGTGGAAAAACAGTATCATCATCAACGCAGTGGCTAGATATGCGCGCTGGCCGGCGAGTCTCCAGTTTGCCAACGCACCAAGGCAGAGGGCAACTGCAGCCACCAGCAGAGGCACCCGAAGATAGGCGAAGGAAGCCAGCGTGAGATCCTGCATGTGCCCCAATGAGAGCTTATAAGCGCCGGGATGTTGGCTCAGTGCCTGCGAAATGTCTCCCGGAGCGGGCATGTTCCTGGCGAGAAAAAATAGAGTTAATGTCACCAGCCCAGCACACCCCGCAACTAACGCGAGCACGCGTCTGCCGCGCCGTATCCAAACGCCTCCCATGGCCATCGCTGGACCTAAAAGGAGCGCAAGCGCAGGATAGCAAGGCATCGAATAATATTCCTGGGTAGTGGAGAAGGTGAAGAAGATCAACACAAACCCAGCCCAACAAAGCGCCAGAAGCCGCGTTCTCCCGGCGCGATCGGTGGCTTTGAAGGAGAGCTTCGCAATGGCGGGAAAATACACACTCCATGGGAACAGCCACACCAGGTGGAGCAACCAAAAGTAAAGGCGCGGCACGGTGTTGTAGTCCCGCGGATAGCGCAGATTCAGAAAACGGAGCAATTGCTCATTGATGAAGAAGAACCAAGAAAAACCATGATATTGCCCTGGCCCGCTGTGAAGTGTGAAAGCGAAGTAAGGTGGATTGCGCAACATCGCCAAAATGTGCCACGGTGCAGCGATGATCACGACGATCAGTAATCCGCTGAAGGGACGCAAGCGCCGCCATGTGTTGGCAGAAAAGAGCTGGTGGGTGACCCAAAGATAGATTGCACCTGCCGCGAGTGGAAACAGAACTCCGATCAAGCTCTTGAGCAGGAGACCCAGGCCGAGGCTCGTGGCAAGCACGAAAGCCCAAAACTGCGGATGGGGCTCGTCTTCGTCCAAAGCGCGAAGAAACGCCCACATGCTAAGGGCAACCGTGAAGGTCAGCATGACATCAGGGATCAAGACCCGGGTGAACAAAAACAGCCCAATGCACGTAGCCGTACATAAACCCGCATAGAATCCCGCCCGCTTATCGAATGCCCAAGTGCCGAAGGCGGCCGTCAACCAGCAGAGGGCAGTGGCCGACAAGGCAATCGGAATTCGCGCGACCCAGTCATGCGTACCGAAAATCATGTACCCAACCGACATTGCCCAATACACAAAAGGGGCCTTTTCGAGATACGCCACGCCATCCAGCCGCGCTGTCACCCAGTCGCCCGAAGTAAGCATGTTACGCGCGATCTGCGCCTGCACGGCGTCCACATCGTCCATGAGGGAGGGAGGAGAAATGATGCAACTTAGGTAGATGGCTCCCGCGACCAGCAGAACGACTAGATATAGGTACCCGTTTTTTGCTGTGTCCAAACGCTCGTCTCCCGGGAGGTCATTGCCTGAATCCCCCATTGTTTCATCCACAAGAACAGCACCAGCAGGCCCCACAGGTGATATCCAACATTGACTCGTCTCTCCAGATGATGTCGGATCTGCATCTCGATCACATCGCGTCGGAAAAGTGCCCCCTGATCAGACGCACCGTCCATCAAAACCTCCTGCATCAGCGAGCGCAGACAGCCCCGAAGCCAATCATGCACCGGGATGTCGAATCCGACCTTGCTCCGTTGAAGAATCGAACGTGGCAGCTTATCTCGCATCAATTCCTTCAAAATAACTTTCTGCTTGGGACCGCGGATCTTCAGGGATGCGGGCAGGGACGCAGCGAATTCAACGATCCGGTGATCGAGGAACGGGGGTCGTACTTCCAACGAATGCGCCATGCTCATGCGATCCGTCTTGGTCAGAATGTCATCGGGAAGAAAATATCTCTGATCGAACCACAAATACGGCGCCAGATCATCTTTTGGGGCGGCCCGATCACGCAGTTTGCCCAGAATGCATTGGAGAGCAGGGGGGAGTTCCGCGCGCAGCAGAGCCGCTTTTTGGGCTTCGGAGAAGGTTCCGTTCCAGTAGGCATGCGCGCGGTCGGGAGTCATCAGGCAGCCCTCTAGAAATCGCTTCAGTCGATATTCGAAACTGATCTTCTCGTCAGAAACCGGCCACAACTGTAATGCGTTGAATGGAAGTTGGAGAGCCTTTTGCGGCAATCGCCGAGCGAGGGCAGCAAGGCGGTTCGCTTGATTCGTAAGATAGCCGCCAAACAGCTCGTCCGCCCCTTCGCCACTCAAGCTGACAGTCGACTTAGTCTTACTCAGCTTGGAAAGGAACCAGACCGGAAGCGCTCCTGCGTCCGCCGACGGTTCATCCGAGTAATAGGCGAACTGCTCGATCGCATCCCGCAGATTGACCTCCGGATTCAGATCCAGTTCCTCGTGCTCGGTCTGATATAGCTGCGCCACCTCGCGAATGTATGCGGTTTCGTCGAAACTCCGCCCCTGGAATGAAATCGAGAACGTCTTTAGCCGTGCACCAGATTCGGCCGCGTAGTGCAAAATTGTTGAGGAGTCGATGCCTCCGCTAAGCCACATGCCCAGCGGTACATCAGAGACCAGATGCTCGCGGAGGGATTGCCGTAGAAGAGCGTCCAATTCCTCCCGGGCAGATTCCAGCGTCCAATCACGAACGACTGCGAACGGCAAGCACCAGTAGGAATCGGACGAAACCTTACCGTCCCGCCACTCCAGCCACTGCCCTGGAGGAAGTTTTTCGATGCCCTCGACCAGCGTCCAGGGACAGGGCACATAGTTCAACGACAGATAGCAATCGAGGCCGTCCAAACTCAGTCGCCGCTCAATCTCAGGATGGATCAGAATCGCCTTTAATTCAGAGCCGAAAAACAGGTCGTCTCCGCGCCGCGCGAAATAAAGGGGCTTGATCCCCAAACGATCACGCGCCAGGACTAACCGCTTCGTCGATCTTGTCCAGAGCGCGATCGCGAACATGCCGCGCAAACGTGCAAAACAACCTGTATCCCATTCTAGAAATGCTCTGAGAACAGTTTCCGTGTCGCAGTGCGAGTAAAAGCGATGGCCAAGTTTCTGGAGTTCGTCTCGCAGTTCCTGATGGTTGTAGATTTCGCCGTTGAACACGACAGCTACATCGGCATCTTCGGACAGAATCGGTTGGTCGCCGAGACTGAGGTCTATAATCTTGAGCCGCGTCGCGCCTATAGAGCAGAGTCTCGACTCAAAAACACCTTGCTGGTCCGGTCCACGATGAATCAGTGTGGCGACAGCGCTCCGAATGCGATCAGAATCAGGCACCCAACGCTTGTGAGTGAAGCCAACAATTCCACACAACTGACTGTACCTCTATCGCTTTCTTGACATTAGCTTGCGATTCTCCCTGCAAATGGGCTCGGGAGACTTGTGACTCCGCGGAACCAAGGCATCATGGAATCGGGAAATCGTACTCCGTCACGTCACCGACAAAGAGCTCAATGGGCTCGCCAGTGGAAACGCTCAGCGCTCTGCAAGTGGGCGGTCGGGCGTCAGGTTTGCACGCCAAGTTCGTGCTCCCATTGCCGGCGTGCAAACTTGTCGAAAATAGCCTCACAAAAAAGGCAATGAGAGACCCGATACCCAGCCAAATCGTGCCCGGCGTGAGAACACGGGAAAGCAGTTCAAGCGCCTTCGCTGTTGTTGTGATGCTCGCAGCGCCGATCCGTTGCATCCCCTTGCCGAGAAGAACATTGCCGAGGGGGCCGAAGATCACGGGTGGGCCAGCCCCCTGACGAACGCGGCGCATCGTTTGCGGTGGGTTCGTAGTACGCGACGCTCAAGGCCAGCCGGTTATGTGGGCCAGTTGTTCACTATGCCGCTTCCAGTTGCTGTCGTCCTTTGCATAGCAGATCCTACCTGGTGGCCAGTTCTGCCTCTGACACTTCTGGCGCGGGGCGTTGCCGCCTATATGGTCTCAGCCAGGGTGTTGCGGACGAAGATCAATTGGCTGTTGCTGCCGATTGAGGATTTTTTGGAGACACGATCGTTTGGCGAGAGCAAAAATATCGTCTCAAACGAGATGGGCGTTGCGAACTGTTGGGAAAGATATCGAGCGCATAGCGTTCAGGGCGTAGAGCGCGGGAAGGTGGCCCATCCTTCCGAGCCATTTCGAACCTGGGTGGCCCATCCTTTGCGATGTTTGCAAAGGGTGGGCATTTCCCGAATGCGGACGGCGTTAGGCTCTCATGGTTGACTTTCTTGAACCCAGCGTTGTGCACCATCTTAAACTGAGAAGATGCCGAAAGGCCTAAAGCGCTACTACGGCCAAGACCATCTGCACTTCCTGACCTGCAGTTGTTACCACCGCCAGGCGTGGCTCGCCAGTGCGCGCCTCCGCGACTTATTCATACAGATTCTGGAGGAAGTTCGCCAACGCTTTGGTTTCGTGGTGGTGGGATACGTGGTGATGCCGGAGCACATTCACTTACTGATCAGCGAACCGGAGCGGGGCACGCCCTCCACCGTGATGCAAGTATTGAAGCAGCGTTACGCGCGGCGGTTATTGCGAAGGAGAAAGCGGAGTGACGCACAAGGCGAACTATGGCCGCATCCGGAGCAGCAGGTATGGCAGCGCCGCTTCTATGACTTCAACGTGTGGAGTGCGCGCAAGCGGATCGAGAAGCTACGCTACATGCACCGCAATCCGGTGAAGCGCGGGTTGGTGCTGGAGCCGGAACAATGGGAGTGGAGTAGCTTCCGAAGCTATGCCTACCGGGAGCAAGGCAGAGTAAAGGTCAATGAGTGGCCCGAGCCGGTCCTGAAAATCCGGCCTGCGGCTTAGATGCCGTCCGGGAACGCCCACCCTTTGCAAAAAGCGCAAAGGATGGGCCACCCAGGATTCGTGCTAGCCTCACCAGGATTCATGCTAGCCTTAAAGGGTGGGCCACCCTCTATAACGGTGTCGGCTCTGTCAAGGGACACGAATCCCGTTCGAGAGGGGCGGTTGATTCCAGCCGCGATTCGAGGTTTTGACTTTCCCTTCGTAGAGCTTTTGGTGTTGCGGTTGCTTTTGCTCATTCGGACCCAAGGCTCGCTTTTAGAATCACGCGGTGGAAACTTTGGTTCCACCAACCATCTATCCGGTCACAGATTTCCGACCATGATTCGTTGTTCAGACTCCCCGACTAACTCCGGGAGGCAAGGCGCCCAATCAGCCCAACGGTGTGTTACTCCTTCACCAGGGTGGCCCACGGGCTGCCTTGCATGCGAACCAGCTGCGCATAACTGGCCGGGCCGCGCAGCATCCAGTACATCCGTACCGCCAACTTGCGGGCGAATGGCGACCTTCGCCACTCCGCTCCCGCGGCGTAATTTCAATCGCTGATAATCTTGCCGCAGTTCCGAATCCAGTCGCGCCGCCGAGTGTCCGGCCTCGACCAACAACGAACGCATCATCGGGTTGCCTTGCTTGGGATCGCTCCCAAGCGTTGCCGCCCCCCGGAAGAATGCTCTCGCGGATTCAGTCCCAGGTAACTCACCACCTGCTTACTCCGCTCGAAGCGCTCCACCGGTCCCAGTGTAAGTACGAACGCCAGCGAGGTTACCGGTCCTACTCCGGGATGGGTCATCAAAAGCATCGCCGACCGGTTCTGCTCCGCTTGCTCGGCGACGGCCTGGTCCAACTCTTTCATCGATGCGTCCAGTTGATCCAGCATCGTCAGCAGTTCCTGCCGGCGATAACTCGCCCACGGACCCAGCTTCAGCCCCTCTAACTCCACTCGGCCCTTCTTGGTGAACAGCTTCTTCTTCCGGCATACGCCTTCGCCCATGGCCAGCACATGCAGTTGGTCCCCTACCGCAATCCGCATCCACACCAGCTTTTGCCGATGCCACACCAGTTGCCGCAGATCGCGCTCCTCCAGGCTCGGCCGCCAAATCCGCGGAAAACGATCGCTCAGCAACAGATCCAGCAGGTGAACCGCGTCGCGCGCATCCGTCTTCTGTTTGCGCACCACCGACGCCCGGATCTGCGCCGCATCCCCGATCCACAGCTCCTGTCCCAGTTCTCCCAGCATGCGCTCGAACCAGCGCGTGTGTCCGGTGGCTTCGATCCCCACCCGCACCGGACCCGCCAACCCGGCATAGAACGCCCGTGCTTCGCCACTCTCGTGTTCCAGCCGGCGCTCCACCAACTCGCCCGTTTCCACATCCAGCATCGCGATCTGCTGGTAGCGCGTATGCAAATCACATCCTTGTATCTTGTTTGCATCTGCCCGATTCGGTGTCTCTGTGTTAGTGGGGGATTGGATCGGGATTCGGCGGGAGGCCGTTCACATCCTTATGCGCAGTGAGTTGGCAGCCTGGATTATAGATAGGCCCCCCGCCCTCCTTTCTCAACGCCGTGGAGAATCTCAGGCCGCGAGAGCCTGCATACAAGGACGGCGAGAGAGGTGGTACAGGGTCGGGGAGCCGAAGCTCAGTCTAATCCAGACTTGTGAGGTTCAACATGCCTGAAACGGAAGTCGACACGTTTGCTGGAATCGATGTAAGCGCACGCGAGTTAAGTGTCGCCCTACGCCGGGGGAAAGGCGAGGACAAGCCCGCCATGGCTAAGTTCTCTAACCATCCTTCCGGACACAAGGCCCTGATCACCCACTTGCTTCGGGGCGGCCGGCGAGTGCGGGTCTGCTTGGAGGCCAGCGGGAATTACAGCCTAGATCTGGCGTTGACCTTGCAAGCACACCGCCAAGTGGAGATCAGTGTCATCAATCCGCGGCGGGCACGACGCTTCGCGGAATCGCTCGGTCAGCGCAGCAAAACCGATCCGGTCGATGCCCGCGTGCTCTGCGAGTATGCCGCTCGCATGCCTTGGGTTGTTTGGCAACCGCCAAGTTCAGTCGCCCTACACTTGCGGGCTGTGGCGCGGGCCATTGCGGATTTGGGGGTTATCCATACTCAGCAGAACAATCGTGCGCACGCGTCGGCCGCGAGCCAAGCCTTGCCGGTCTTGGTGGTCAAGGAGATGCAGCGTCATCAGAAATATCTTGAGCAGCGCATGACCCGGTTGCGGCGGGAAGCTCTGCGGCTCATCGCCGGCGATTCCGAACTGGACCGTCGCTTCCGTCTAATGCTGACCACGACTGGCATCGCTGAGACCAGTGCTCTGCAGATCCTGGGCGAATTGGCCGTGCTGCCCGACATGCTGGATGCTCGCCAGTGGGTGGCCTTCAGCGGACTGGATCCGCGGCTTTTTAAGTCAGGGAAATCGGTCGAGAAGCGGCCTAGGATCAGCCGGGGCGGTAGTCGTCACTTGCGTCGTGCTCTCTACATGCCAGCGCTGGTCGCTCTGCGTCGCGATCCTTATCTGCGACGCTTCTATCAAAACTTACTAGCTCGCGGCAAAGCTCGGCTGCAAGCCGTCGTAGCGGTTATGCGAAAGCTGCTGCATGCTCTGTTTGCCATGTTCCGCACCAATCAATCGTACGACGGATCGAAGCTGTGTTGCGCAGTCGACATGGCTGGCAATGCCATTGCTGCTTGTGCTTGACTGACCCAAAAAAGAGAGAGGTTCTCCTGCACCTCTCCAGAGAGAAAAAAAATTGAATTTCAAGAGAGAATCTATAATCATCATGTTCGGCTCTCCAGAAACTACGCTGCCGGAGCTTCGATGATTTGGAATCCGAGATTGGCGGCTTTGCGTTTGAGATAGTTGATTTGCAGTTTGCGGTGCTGGG
>WNFJ01551173.1_pt4 | contig 11423 bp, 9 predicted proteins | sample 5400461 | NCBI WGS metagenome assembly WNFJ01 (sample SAMN13153349, study PRJNA577476) | soil metagenome | isolation source: 115 cm saprolite on Douglas fir-dominated hillslope | place: USA:California | collected 2013-09-17 | reverse complement strand
ACGCTTCCCAAAAGTATGGCACACAGAATTGACGCTCCAGGTAACATGGTGTGTGAGGAAGATGCGCACAAGTCCGCCCCACAGGAGACCTGTCCAGCCACCAATCAAGAACGGGATAACCAGTGACAATGCTACCCACAGCAAAAATGTGCGGCTGACAAAGACAACGATCGGATCTTTGACAAGATTGCGACAATACACATTGGGATCAGCCATCGAGTCTCTGAACAGCCAGCCCATATGAGCATGAAAAAAACCTTCGACGGGGCTATGCGGGTCCCCTTCACGGTCAGAATGAGCGTGATGCTTGATGTGCGTTGCTGCCCATGAAAGTGCAGGCCCTTCCAAAGACATGGAGCCTAGAATGAGCAAGATCAACTTCACGACAGGATGAGGACGGAAACTCCGGTGAGTCAACATTCGATGATAACCAATAGTCACACCAAAGGCGACGAGAGAGTACAATGCTGCCAGTAACGCGAGATCAGACCAGTTGACGGCCCGCGCCCAGAGCGAGTATATAGCGAGCACAGTAGCAAGAAAAGGAACGACGACCACGAGGAGCACGATAGCTTTATAGAGTGTTTTAGATTCCATGTAACCTCCATTATTAGACCTACCGTCAGAAGTAGGTTATTAATAAGAGAGGAATAGATGAGACTTTGTTTCACCAGGCTCAGACCGAATTATATTGTCTACAACAATGTTACCGTTGTCCCGCTTTGTGCGCTCTGCTGGGCGGCTTCTATCACCCGCAGCGTGGTCAGTACCCCCGCCGGGTCAACGGGTGGTCGGCCTCCGCTGAGCAGCGCGTCACGCAGCAATATATAGAACTCTTCATAAGTGCCTGGCAGCGTCTCGATGGGAGTATCAATGCGTATGCCACTGACATCTGTGAGCATACGCCCCCAGCGTTCTGGTGGCTCAAGGCCCCAACCGGTATCGCCTGGTCGCATACCCGTAGTCAGGGCGTGCTCCTGCGGATCCAGCCCCCACTTTTCGTAGGTGCCGCGCAGCCCGTGAAGCCGTATGCGCGGCCCCTGAATACGAGCGACTACACTCATCCAGAGATGCGCGAGTACACCAGTAGCAAACTGCAAGGCTACAAACGTATCGTCATCCACCTGGGCACCCGGACGGCGCTTCTCCAGTTCGGCATAGACGCGCACCGGTTGCCCGAAGAGTTGTATGGCCTGGTCAATCAGGTGACTGCCGAGGTCATAGAGCAGCCCACCGGCCTCTTCGGGAGCTGGGTATTCTCGCCATGCATGAGTACGCAGCGCAGCGCGGTAGCGCTCGTAGCGCGACTCGAAACGTGTAATAGGCCCGAGTAGATCGGCAGCAATCAATTGGCGTACGGTTAGAAAGTCATTGTCCCAGCGCCTGTTCTGGAAGACCGTGAGCAACTGTCCCGTGCTTTGACTGGTCTCTATCAGCTTCTCCGCGTCGGTGACGCTGGCGGCCATGGGTTTGTCGATCACGACTGGAAGCCCGGCATTCATTGCAGCCATGCCGAGAGGCACGTGGCTGCGATTGGGGGCCGCTACCACAACGAGATCGTAGCGCGACGGGTGACGCCACAGTTCGTCAGCCGTCGAGAGCACCTGGGCATCGGGGAAATCGCGCTGGGCGTGCTCCTGACGCCTGGGATTACTGGTGACAATAGCTGCCACCTCCATGCCCGCTACCGAGGAAACCAGAGGAGCATGGAAGACGGAACCAGCCAGTCCATAGCCGATGATGGCAACGCGCAGCATTTTCGCCGCTGTTCCTGAATCAGTTGTTGACATACGAAACTTCTCCTAATAGTTCTTGATATAACTCTTCATGCTATCATAGCTTGTGGTAGGGGGTTTGACAACGGCAAAGCGCGACAGTGAAAAAGAGGATAAAATGCAGGAGATGAAAGCTGTGCGTGTGATAATGTGGATAATTTTGAAGAATGGAAAGGTACAGCTTAGCCAGTTTTTGGATGTGTCAAGAGAGAAAAGGAGTATGTTATGGGTTATTGCAGTCACGCACTGTTTGCGCTCCTCATAGCTCATTACCCCAATGGAGCCAGGTGAGAGCATTATACATTTGTGTCTGCCACACTTTCCACGAGTGGTAGCCACTCTGTACATCGAGATGATATGGTAGATGAAGTTGGTTGAGTTCATGCACAAATTGCAAAGCATAGGTATAATACGGCTGATCTTTCGTTGCCGCCCCGATATACATATCTAATCGCTGCGCTGGCTTATCGGTCGGGAGAAAATCGATGGGACTATTCTCATGGATATAGGAAGCATTCTTGCCCCAGATGCTCCCTTCAGCACGATAATAGCCTCCCAATGCGATGACAAAGCCAAACACATCTGGATGATGTAAGGCGATATTCATAGCTCCGAAAGCGCCCATAGAGAGACCACCAATCCCACGATCCGTAGTTCGAGCCTGAGTACGATATTTCGAATCAACATACTTAACCAGGTCAACGGCTACATACGTCTCGATGTTTTGGCGATGATCGAAGCTATTTCCCCACTCGCTTGGTTGGCCTGAGTGTCCGTGCCCATCCGGCAGAATCAAGATGAGTTCAGCTATCTTATCAAGGGCAATCAATGTATTAGCAGATTGATCAGCTTTTCCTGCGGTAAACCAGTCGTGATCGCTGCCAGGTGACCCGTGCAGCAGATACAGGACGGGATACCGTTTGGTTTTTCCCTGTGGAGTGTTATAAGATGGAGGGAAATAGACCAGAAAAGGCTTCTTTTGCCCATTGAGCGCTGGACTGATCACACTATCCTCGACAAGCGTACCATGCGCCGGCAAATCGCTCTTCTTGTGAAGCGTGGGCGCCATATGCAGGCCGATATCGGGTGAATAGAGAAAGAGATCTCCTGAACCAGCCGCAAGCACGAATAGTAGAACCATCACAGCAGCTCCCAGCCAGGAGGCAACGCCACTTTTCGCCGTTCGCGAGTCAGAGGCATGAGAAACCTGTACCTCTTGATGCGTTACAGCCGAGATGTTGTGTGTATGTGCATGCGCGAATCTGGCGCGCTGCCAGATGTGCCGCACAAGTTGAGAGGGAGGATCGAAGAGCACTTCACCGAGTGCCATTCCAACCGCTGCTCCAATAAAAGCCGCGAGGATCGCAAGAGCAATCATGACAAGGGCCGTATTAACCAGCGCACTACCATTCAAGGGTTCCAGGTTTCCTCCGGGATCATGCACTGGTTGCATCTCAAATTGAAGAAAACCAGCGAGGTAGCCAAAGTAGAAGACTGCCCCGGCCCCAAGGGTCGCACCCAATTTTCGTCGTCCCCCGACTGCTCCGATCAGACCCGCTCCTCCTGAAATCATGAGAGCGGCAATCAGTTGAGCGCGTAGTGAATCGAGGCCAACACTGATGATAGTAGAGAGGAGACTGCTGAAAATGGTAGTATTGAAGAGCAATACCCCACTGAGCAGCGCCAACAGAAGTGCTAGAAGGTTTGGAAGCAAAGAGGAGAATCGCTGTATGCGAGCGCTCAGAGATTCTCTCAATGCAACCACCATTTTTATTTTTTTGCTCATAGCGATAATGTACCACTCACTGAATGCTCGGGAGAGCTGTTCATGCACTTGCGTAATCGTTTCTTTGGATGATACATCGCGTTGGTGGGCGCGGTAAAGGGCCCAGCCGACTTTGGGGAGGGTCAGCGTGCTGGAGTAGACGAGATAGCGGCTCTCCCAACAGGGTTGAAATTTCTTTTTGAAATTGAAGAGCGAGCGATTCTTGTCTGGATTACCAAATTGGTGCGTGAGGAAATGAATCCCTTTCCCCACGAGGGTGTGATCCGCGATATTGACATCGCTCAGTGCAGCAAGTCCGAGACTCACTATCTCTGCTCCCTCCTGTTTAAAGTGCTCGATGGAGCATGCCAGTAGGCGTTCCATCGTCCCGGCAGTGGCCTGTTCGACGCGGCGCATGAGGTCGAGTCCCCACCCGTTTCGTCCATAAATTGGCACAAAGGATACAAAGGCATGCACCCTGTTGGCCTTATCCACGGCCAGCGCATAGACCTGTTCACCATCGCCACAAGCATCGAAACGGCCCATGCTGAATCCCATCTCCGTGCCATTCTTGGCCGCGAGCCAGCTATGCGAGATCTCTTCCATCTGTGCCAATTGCTCAGAGTCCAGTACTGGTCCATGCCAGAAAACGACGCGCATCCCCTCCTTTTCAGCTCGTTTCGCACTTGAGCGCACATTGGCCATCGCTTTCCCTGCAAGGGTAAAGGTGCGTGTCGTGACGATGGCATCCTCGCCGATTTTCAGTACATGCAATCCTGCAGCACGATACAGGGCGACCAGAACGGCGCGTACCTGCCAGAAGACGACCGTCCAATCCTGCTCCTGGCAGAACGCCATAAACTGCTGGATGGCCGATTGCATCTCCTCTCGCGGCCCTATCGGATCGCCTGCGACAACAGCGACATTGCCCTCCAGGACGTAGCTAATGGCCGACTTTCCGGATGCAGTGAAGAAGTAGGATTTGTCCGGTTCCAGAGCAAAGTAGGAGATCGAATTCTCACCGTAGAAACGTGTCATGGCAGCAACATCCTGTCTCTGCTGCTCGGTGGGAAAGAGCGCCGCTGCCACAGGGCGCAGAATCATCACTATTCCATAGAGCACGGCACTCAGACACAGCACAGGAAGTGCACGCCCGAAGAAAAATGCCTGGGTACCAGGGATGAGGTGCAAATGTGTATTGGTGAGCAGCCGGAGAAGCACTTCTTCGATACCAAGACGATCGATCATGAACTCGAATTGATCATACAACGCGAAAAGCCCATAAATGGTATAAAGGAAAACGATGCCCAGGCCTACAATTAGAGCAATAGAACCACGCTTGACTGAAGGAGGGTCGCCCTTAGCCTTGAAGGAGCGCGAGCAGATTGCGAGCAGGGCAATGAGCGCTCCTGTCAGGATGGTCACGAGTACCTGGCCACTACTGAGGATATGAAGAACAGTCGACAGGACCAGGAGTACGAACGATACACGCCAGGCTCCTTGCTTTCCACGCGCCAATCCGTTTGAGAGCATGAGCAAAAAAAAGCCGACGATAACGATGAGTTTATACACACCATGGTGAACGTCTAATGGCCATGCACCCAGCAGCATATCCCAGTTGGGCCTTGGGAGGATGGCAGACAACATATTGGACGAGCCTACCAGCCCGGTAGCCAGTGCCATGATAGTACGTATGAACTTCTGTGACCCGTAAGTAGAGGGGGCATTCTGCATAATGAGTCCCTTTTTGAATAGATATTTTCTTTTCTTCAGCATATATATACCCATCTGTTGGAGCCGTATATTTTGGGGACTTAACACCCGGGCCAGTTGTTCCATTGGTGTGTATCAAAAACAGCCGTAATTACTACTATGTACCAAATTGATGTAATCTCACATACTCAGGACGACGATGACCACCATAATTGGTCTATGAAGTTCTCGATGGGCATGACGATGACGGCTTCGTAAAAGTTCCCAGGATATATCGACAGGGTTTCACGGTAAGAGAAAAAACAGCGCACCTAACCTGCGACGTATTCCCTTTACCGAGCGCTGGAACGACAACGTTGTCGCACTGTTCATGCGTTCTGTGAGAGATACCGTGACTCCCTGATGATCTCACGCCACGCCTTTTGCCTACGATCTGGACTTGGAGGCAGCTTTCAGTTCCACTGGAAGGCAGGAAGTGAGCCTTAGCTTGAGCGGAGGAGCAGCGTGTCCTTTTTCGGGACAGGATGGCCCTGCCAGTCTCACAAACCCTCGCTCGATCCGCGCGCCGTCACCATTGTATTTGCCTGTCGTGCATTTTGGATTCTGTTGGGACGCGAGAGGCAAACTGGGCCTCTCGCTTTTCCTCACTATCATCGCATGAAGGCCCTTATTCGGTGCCTTCGAACTGATGGTCAACCGGACCCTGATCCTGGTGTCCTCCACCGGGCAGGTTTTGATCTTGACCCTGGTCTTCTGCTGATCCGGGTGTTTCTCCTGGATCAGGGGGATCTTTCTCTGTTCCGTTTACCGCTGTGCCATTGTCCTGTTTCTCTTGATCAGAACTTCCTTGCTGGTTGTTTATCTGTATTTGCACAGCTTTTGATTGTGTATGCACGACTGGAGTCTGTGCATGGGCAGATGCTACTTGCATTCGTCCGACGCCCAAGGCTATTGCTCCTAGCACCAGGAAGGTAATGGCTGCTACGATTACCAATGTTCGTTTTCTCAAGTGTTCTTTTCACCTCCTTTCTTGCTTTGATAGATCCAGTGTACAAAAATGAAGATGGGAAGAAGATGAGAATGAGCTCCCTGTGTTTTAGGCCAGGGGTAAATAGAGAGAAAACGTCGTTCCTTGTCCTACAGCAGAATGAATACGTATTTTCCCGTTATGGAGGACCACAATCGCTTGAACAATAGCCAGTCCAAGCCCATACCCCTGTGTTTCTGAACGCGCAGCATCTATTCGGTAGAAACGATCAAAAATTCTTTCCTGGTGTTCAGGAGAAATACCAACACCGGTGTCGGTGACCTTGACAATACCGTAATACGTATCTTGAGACAACCCAATGGTGATCTTTCCGTTCTCGGGGGTATATTTCATGGCATTATCAAGAATATTGAGAAAGAGCTGTCTGAGGAGTGCTTCTTGTCCTGCAACTACCACGCTTTCTTCCGCGGGCGTGACGAATACTGCGACGTGTTTCTCCTTACTCTTTTGCCGGGATACCCCAATCACTTGATTGATGAGATCTGTGATATCGACTGTTTCCACCTCTCGCGCTTGCTTGCCTTGCTCCATGCGTGTAAGCAATAACAAATTTTCCACGAGCCCTCCCAAACGATCTGTTTCTTCCTTCGCGCTTTTGAGCGTTTGTTGATAGTCATCCCCGGTACGGTCTTTCTTCAATGCTACTTCTATCTCCCCGCCCAGAATGGATAAAGGTGTACGCAGTTCATGCGAGACATCAGAAGCAAACTGTTGTTGCCGTTCATGAATGGCTTGTACTGGTCTCAGGGTTCGGCGCGTGAGAAGCCAGGCAGTCAGAGGGATCACGGGAAACAGTCCGCCATTCAAAATAAGGAGAATCGTCTTCAATTGGTCAAGTGCAATAGTGCCTGCTATCGTCACACTCTTCCCATCAAACTCTCCTTCAAATTGGCCTTGTTGTTCCTGTTGTTGCACCCGTTTAACGATCATACCTTCACCGAGTGATTTTTCCATCCAGACATATAAGCTGATGCTGAATAGCCAGAAAAAGCCGAAGAAGAAGGCTGAGTAAAAAAGGGTCAATTTCAGTCCTGCTTTGGTAAACATTTTATTCTTCCCGTAAGATATATCCTGAGCCACGCATAGTCTGAATCAGCTCAGGAGCATTGGGGGTCGTCTTTAATTTTTTGCGGAGATACTTGACATAGGTCTCCACAATATTGGAAAGCCCTTCGTAGTTGTAATCCCAGACATGCTCTAAAATCTGTGTTTTCGTTAAGAGGGTATTCGGATGCCGCAGAAAGTATTCCAGCAGTGCATACTCTCTTGTGGTAAGCACAATGGTGTGCTTGCCTCTTTTTGCCGTCTTCGTTGCCGGGTCAAGAGAGAGATCACCAATAGCTAGAATCGTCGCATCTGCCTTCTTTCCACGTCTGAAAATCGCTCTGATGCGTGCTGTCAGTTCATCAAAAGAGAACGGTTTGGTAATATAGTCATCTGCTCCTGCGTCTAAGCCGAGCACTTTATCTGTCACCCCATCTTTTGCAGTCAGCAGAATAATTGGCAGATGGGAACCCTTCTCGCGTAAGGCTTTACAAACGGCGATGCCGTTGACCTTTGGGAGCATGATATCGAGAAGCACGAGATCATACACATTAATGTCCAGTTTATAGAGTGCTTCCTCTCCATCTTCGGCGGTATCTACAGCATAGCTTTCTTCAAGTAGACCCCGACGCAAAAAGTGGCGGATCTTTGCCTCATCCTCAATGATCAGTATTTGCATACCTCTATTATATGGAAGCTAGATGAGAATAAGATGAAAACGACGGTGGATGTCCTTATCGCTTTTGTCGAAAGAGTGCAGCATGATTTCCCTTGTAATCAACAAGGACGAACATGAATACGTTGTACCCGATGTCCGGGAGTAAAATGAAGAAGGTTCTGCGAAAAGAAGTCCACTGTTCGGTATTTCTGTTCTCATTCGGGTACTTATGCTCGATAGAAATCGAAAATAAAGAAGCTGGGACACATCCCGGTTTATAAAGCGCGCCCAGCAGGATTCGAACCTGCGGCCAACGGTTTAGAAGACCGTTGCTCTATCCACTGAGCTATGGGCGCATTGCATGACATGACGAAAGGGATAGCATTCCCGAATACCGTTGCTATCATAAAAGATAGATTGCGCTATGTCAAGCACAAAACATGACGATGATTGGCTGGTAGAGCGAGTCTCGCGCTGGCAGATGCACAGCCTGCTCTGCCAGNNNATATTTCACTTGACAAGCAGGGGCAAAGGACATATAATACCAGTAAATCCGAGTGGATAAGTAAGGATTATCGGAGAGCAGCCGCTTTCTGTGTTATGTATATTACGAGATAGCAGCCAGCAGATGGAGTAAATCGAATGAGTCAGGCAAACCCAGTAAAACAGGAAAGCTATATCGGTGGATTCCATGTAGCCGAAAACTATGCATTCAAGTCCGGAAGGGGACTGAATCGCGAGATTGTTGAGAAAATCTCCGAAATGAAGGGCGAGCCCAGTTGGATGCGGAATTTCCGCCTCAAGAGCCTTGATCACTTCGTGAAACGCCCGATGCCAACGTGGGGTGCTTACCTGTCAGGTATTGACTTAGATAATATCTATTACTATATCAAGCCAGTACAGGAACAGGGCAAAACCTGGGAAGAGGTCCCATCCGAGATTAAGGATACGTTTGATGGGCTGGGTATTCCGGAGGCTGAGCGTAAGTTTCTCGCCGGCGTGACTGCGCAGTACGAGAGTGAAGCAGTCTACCACAAAGTGCGCGAAGACCTGGAGAAGCTCGGTGTTATCTTCACCGATATGGATACGGCTCTGCGCCTGTACCCAGATATTATCAAAGAACACTTTGGTACGGTCATCCCCTACACCGACAACAAGTTTGCAGCATTGAACAGCGCTGTCTGGAGCGGCGGTAGCTTTGTCTACGTCCCAGAGGGTGTGCGGGTAGAGATTCCCTTACAGGCCTACTTCCGCATTAACGCACAGAACATGGGTCAGTTCGAGCGCACGTTGATTATCGCCGCTCCTGGCTCCTACGTGCACTATGTCGAGGGTTGTACGGCGCCAAACTATTCGAGCTATAGCCTCCACAGCGCTGTAGTCGAGATCAAAGTGCAAGAGGGTGCGCGTGTACGCTACACGACCATCCAGAACTGGTCAAAGAACGTGTACAACCTGGTGACGAAGCGTGCCGCTGCCTACAGAGATGCGACCATGGAATGGGTCGATGGCAACCTTGGCTCAAAGGTCACCATGAAGTATCCGGCAGTGTTGTTGATGGAACCAGGCGCTCGCGGTGATATTCTGTCTGTGGCATTCGCCAGTGATGGCATGCACCAGGACGCTGGCGCGAAGGTGACACACCTCGCCCCGCACACGACCTCGCAGATTCTGTCGAAGTCGGTCTCGAAGGGCACAGGTCGCGCTTCGTATCGTGGCCTTGTCCGCGTCAACCCCGGTGCGCATCACACCAAGTCTAACGTACGCTGTGACGCACTCTTGCTCGATGAGAATGCCCGCACGGATACTTATCCGACGATCCGCGTCGAGGAAAACCAGACCGAGATCGGTCACGAGGCCACCGTCTCCAAAGTCGGTGAGGACCAGCTCTTCTACCTGATGAGCCGTGGTCTGGACGAGTCCGAGGCCTATTCCTTGATCGTCAATGGTTTCATTGAGCCGATCACCAAGGAACTGCCCATGGAGTACGCAGTCGAGTTGAACCGTTTGATCCAGCTCGAAATGTCCGGTAGCGTGGGTTAAAAGTTATACTAGCAAAAATCAAAACAGGTGGCAGCTTGCCACCTGTTTTGATTTTTGCTAGTGTTATCCTCCGGCAAACGCCAGTACCCTCTTCAACTGCTCGAGCGAAGCGTTGCCACCGGAACAGACAATACCCACCTTCTTCCCTTGTAACTCGTCGCGCAAGCGATAGGCCGCCGCCAGAGAGGCTGCTCCCGCGCCTTCGGCCAGCGTATGGGCTCGCTCAAGCAGCCAGACCATCGCTTGCATAATCTCCTCTTCACTTACCAGCATGAACTCGTGGAGCATTTGCCGCATGATCTCCTGGGGCAGTTCAAAGGCTCGACCCGTTGCCAGCCCTTCGGCCATCGTGCGGTTCGTCGTTTCTATTAGTCGACCCTGCCGCCATGACTCGTGGGCCGCGGGCGACGCCTCCGCCTGAACACCGATCACTCGAATAGAAGGATTGAGCGTATGAGTGACGATGCAGGTACCGGATGCGCCGCTGCCTCCGCCAATTGGAACGATGATCACCTCCAGTGCAGGCTCATCCTCCAACATCTCTAATGTCTCAGTCGCGACTCCTGCGATGAGCAGGGGCTCGTTGCCCGAATGGATATAACGGTAGCCATGTTCCCGCACCAGCGCTTCACAATGCAGCTGCGCGTCATCATAGACCGCACCATGGAAAATAACCTCGGCTCCCATTCCTTGCATAGCAGCCACCTTGCCAGGATTCGCACCCTCTGGAACCACGATGCGCGCCTTCACCCCAAATAATCGCGCAGCATAGGCAACAGACTGTCCATGGTTTCCTGTTGAAACGGCAATTACACCACGCGCTCGCTCATCGGGGCTGAGCTGGGAGATCAGGTTGATGCCGCCACGCACTTTAAAAGCCCCGACAGGTTGGTAGTTTTCATGTTTGCAGGATTGTACACCTATCAGATTTCGCTTCTCGCTGGAAAGAGGTGAAACTCAGCAGGGAGAGACACGTATTATCGTTCATGACTTCTCGTGCTGCGCGTAATGTGACTACTGGGCGAGGGCGATGCGCAGGTGTTCCAGGGAGGTATTTCCTCCGGAGCAGATGATGCCCACCTTCTTGCTGCGCAGTTCATCCCGCAGGCGGTAAGCTCCGGCAAGGGAGGCGGCGCCCGCGCCTTCGGCCAGGGTGTGGGCGCGCTCGATCATCCAGAGCATGGCGCGCGTGATCTCTTCTTCGCTCAGCAACAGGAAATCATGCATGTGTTCGCGCATGATGGCCTGGGGGAGTTCGAAGGCGACGCCGGTGGCCAGGCCCTCGGCGAAGGTGCGATTGGGAGCCGTGACAAGTCGATGCTGCTTCCACGTTTCATAGGCCGCAGGGGATGCCTCCGATTGCACGCCGATGACCTG
>WNFJ01246286.1_pt1 | contig 11424 bp, 10 predicted proteins | sample 5400461 | NCBI WGS metagenome assembly WNFJ01 (sample SAMN13153349, study PRJNA577476) | soil metagenome | isolation source: 115 cm saprolite on Douglas fir-dominated hillslope | place: USA:California | collected 2013-09-17 | reverse complement strand
CCGATGTTGATGCCAATGTTGCCTGCCTGGGCCTCGTAGCGGAACTTGCGTGCAGCAGCCCCACTGGTCGTGAACAAGCAGGCCATATTGCCGTAAGAGGTGGCGTTCACATATTCAATCGCCTCATCAATCGTCTGGGCGTGCATCAGGCTCAGCACCGGCCCGAAGATCTCGGTCCCAGCGAGCTCACTGCGCGGAGTGATGTTGTCCAGGACCGTCGGGCGCACGAAGTAACCCCGCTCGTAGCCCGGGATCGACGCGTTGCGCCCGTCGACGAGGACCCTGGCCCCTTCGTTCACGCCTTTGCCGATCACGGCTCGATCCCGTAGCCGACCTTGCGCGTCTCTGCTACATGGGTGATCCGATCTCTGAATTCGCGGCCCGCCTCGCCGACGGTGATGGTCACCGATGTGGCCAGGCAGCGCTGTCCGGCGCAGCCAAAGGACGAGTCGACGATGATGCGGGTAGCCATCTCCATATCGGCATCCGGCAAGACAACGACCGGGTTCTTGGCCCCACCCGCGCACTGGGCACGCTTGCCGTTGGCCGCCGCCCGGCTGTAGACATACTTGGCCACCGCTGAGGAGCCGACGAAGGAGATGGCACGCACGGCTGGGTGGTCGAGCAAGGCATCAACGGTCGCCTTCGAGCCATTCACCAGGCTGACCACGCCCGGCGGCAGGCCCAACTCATCGATCAGGTCAAAGACCCGGCTCATCGTCATCGGCACCTTCTCTGAAGGCTTCAGAATGAAGCAGTTGCCACAGGCGATGGCATAGGGCAAGTACCAGAGTGGGATCATGCCGGGAAAGTTGAACGGCGTGATCGCCGCGACGACGCCTAGTGGCTGACGAAACATGTGTTCGTCAATGCCGCGTGCAATGTCTTCGGAGTTATAGCCCATCATCAACGACGGGATGCCGGTGGCGACTTCGACGTTCTCGACGCCGCGTCGCAGCTCGCCTCGCGACTCGTCCATCGTTTTGCCGCACTCATCAACCGTCAGACGAGCGATCTCGTCAAAGTGGTCATCCAACAACTTCTTGAGCTTGAAGAGATACTGGATGCGTTGGACCGGCGGCGTGCGTCGCCAGTCGGCGAAGGCCGCCTGGGCCGCCTGGGCCGCTTCGTCCACCTCGTCAGCGGACGACAGTGGTACCCGCACCATCGTCTCGCCGGTCGCAGGGTTACGTACGTCGAGAAACTCGCTGGCATGCGAGCGCTGCCATTTCCCTCCAATATAATTGAGTAGCTGTCCATCCTGGATCATCGTGTCACCTCCGTGGAGCCGGTACATCTCGTCCGTCTCGTGTGTTGTCAATGCGCTATGCTGAACAGTTCTATCGATGGCATCTCCTGATTTATTGCTCCAGGAAATACCGTTCCTTTTGCCGCTTGGTGGTCCACTCAGCACGAACAGCCTGCACGGAGGGCATCGCGCTGACTTCGGCGACCGGCACATCCCACCAGCCTTCATAGTCGGGTATGGCCATGTAGCGATCATCCTGAATGTAGATCACCGAGGTGCGATCAGTAGTCCGCACTTTCTCGAGGGCGGCCACGAAGTCTGCATACGTTTTGCACTCGACCACGTGCGCCCCCAAACTCCGTGCGTTCGCCGCCAGGTCAACCGACAACGTCTGTGCATCAGGCCCTGCTGCGTCTGTCGGCCACCTGCCATTATGCGGATAGACATAGCGGGTGCCGAAGCCCTCCTGTCCAAGCGAACGGCTGAGCGCGCCAATGCTCTTGAAGCCAGAGTTATCAAGCAGGACGATAATCAATTTATAGTGCTCCTGGACCGAAGTCACGATCTCGCTGTTCATCATCAGATAGGAACCATCGCCGACCATGACATAGACATCGCGCTCGGGCGCAGCCATTTTGATCCCAAGGCCACCAGCGATCTCATAGCCCATGCAGCTATAGCCATATTCCATGTGGTAGTTCTTCGGATGACGGGCCCGCCAGAGCTTGTGCAAGTCGCCAGGCAGACTGCCAGCAGCGCACACCATGATCGCGGAGGGCTCGCTCAGTTCGTTCACTGCGCCGATCAACTCGCCCTGACTTGGCAACGGCGTGTGACGGATGTTGTAGATCCGCTCCACTTCGCTGTCCCACTCCTGGTGAAGCTGCTCGGCCTGCATACGATAGTCCGCCTCAACCGAGTAGCTATCCAGCAGGCCGAGTAACTCCTCCAGCGTCACCTGTGCGTCGCCAACCAGTGGCAAGGCCAGGTGCTTAGAGGCGTCAAACGCCGCCACATTGATATTGATGAAGCGTACGTCGGGATGCTGAAAGGCCGTCTTTGAGGACGTGGTGAAATCGCTGTAGCGGGTGCCGATGCCGATGACCAGGTCAGCATTCCTGGCAAGTCGGTTGGCTGCGACGGTGCCTGTGGCCCCAATCGCACCCAGGCTCAGCGGGTGGTCGTAGCGCAGGCTCCCTTTCCCAGCCATCGTCTCGCCGACGGGAATGCCGGTGTAGTCCATAAAACGCTGCAGGACCTCCGTGGCTTCTGCATAAATCACACCGCCGCCGGCGACAATCAACGGCTGCTTGCTTGCACGAATCCAGGCTGCGGCCTGCTCCAGTGCGCGGCGATCTGGCCGATTGCGCGGGACGTGCCAGACGCGCTTGCGGAAGAACGCTTCAGGATAGGCATACGCCTCCGTCTGCACGTCCTCGGGAAGTGCCAGCGTGACGGCTCCGGTTTCTGCCGGGCTGGTCAGCACGCGCATAGCCTCCGGCAGCGCGGTCAGAAGTTGCTCCGGGCGCGTGATGCGGTCCCAATAGCGACTTACCGGTCGAAAGCAATCATTGACCGAGATGTCCTGGGTATATTCGGACTCCAACTGCTGCAGAACCGGGGCGACGTTGCGGCGGGCGAAAATGTCTCCTGGTAGCAGCAGCACGGGCAGACGATTAATCGTAGCAAGGGCCGCACCGGTCACCATGTTGGTTGCGCCGGGGCCGACGGACGAGGTACAAGCAAGCGTCTGCAACCGGTTTTTGGTTTTCGCATAGGCCGCGGTGATATGTACCATGGCCTGCTCGTTGCGTGCCTGATAATAGCGAAACTCGGGCATCTGCTGCAACGCCTGGCCGATGCCAGCCACATTGCCGTGGCCGAAGATGCCAAAACATCCGGCAAAAAAAGGTTGTTCGCTCCCGTCGCGCTCCACATACTGGTTTTTGAGAAAGGCAATGACGGCCTGAGCCATCGTCAGGCGTCTGGTAGCCTGTTCATTCATGTTTGTTCTCCCATCTTCTGGGTACTACACCACGGGCACGAGATGCATCGTGCCCCTACATCCCACCGTGATCTGAAATGAATGCCATCACCTCGTCATGAGTGGGCATAAAGTTGGCGCAGCCATGCTTCGTGACGAGTATTGCGCCACAGGCATTCGCAAGGCGCGTGATCTTGTACCAGTCCCAGCCTTTGACGAAACCATAGAGGAACCCAGAAGCAAAGGCATCGCCAGCCCCCAGGATATTACTCACCTCGACGGGGAAGCCTGGCACGTCAATGTGTGTGGCACCATCTCCGTTTGAGACGAGATGAACTGTTGCACCTGCCGCGCCACGTTTCTGCGCCACTACTCTTGGTCCAAGATCAAGCAATGCCTGGATTGCGGTGTTGATATTCCCGCTGACACGGGCGTCCGAGATCTGGGAATGCGTCAGGCTTACCTGGCTCGCATCGGTCAACATCGCGGCATTGATTTCGTCATCGGTGCCAATCACGATATCGACCAGGCGCAAGACCGAGCGCAGGATGACGCCGAAGGCGCGGGGATCATCCCACTGATCTGGGCGGAAATCGATATCCAGCACCACTAGCACACCTGCCTGGTGAGCAGTCTCGGCGGCAAAGAGCGTTGCGCTACGACTTGGTTCTTTGCTCAGACCAGTACCACTAATCAAGAGAGCACGGCTGTTCGCAATCGGCGTTGCCAGCACATCATCAATAGTCAGTTCGATATCGGCACAATTATCGCGGTAGTATGTCAATGGGAAGCGGTCAGGCGGCTCAATCCCCAGCACCACGGCACTGGAACGCCGCCCTGGTTTACGTGGGATAAACTCTGTTTCTACGCCCTCACGCTGTAGAAAATGCAGGATGAAGTTACCCACCTGGTCATCCCCTACCGCTGTCAAGAGTGCCGAACGCAGGCCCAAACGCCGCGTGCCAACGCTGATATTCGTTGGGCAACCACCCACATAGGCAGCGAAGTTGGTAATCTCCACGAACGGAACACCGATATCGTTAGAGTAGAGATCAATCGAAGACCGCCCCATCGTGATCACATCATATGACCTGCCGGTCGTATCCATAGCTAGCTCCTGTTCTTCCACTCAGTCTTCTTTTGCGGATGGACGAACGCTCGCGCCGGTGATCCTGCCCGATGGGGGACGCACGCGATGGAATGCGGGATCGACCTGGTAATTCCACGCGCGATGAGGGCCCGCCATAATGTTGAGATAGTAGAGATCAAAGCCGGGGGCGGCCGAGACGACGTGATAGCCCCTGGGCACCAGGACTAGATCCCCATCGTGGACAGCGACCGTTTCATCAAATTCCTCGCCAGTGTACACGCGCTGAAAGGCAAATCCATCGGCTGGCTGAACGTGATGGTAATAGGTCTCTTCGAGGTAGGCCTCATAGGGCGGATTCTCGGTATCGTGTTTGTGTGGAGGGAACGAGGACCAGTTGCCAGCCGGAGTGATGACCTCGACCACGATCAAGCGCTCGGCTTCCTGATCGGTATCCAGGATATGCTGGACGCGGCGCTGCGTGTTGCCCTCACCCCGTCGTTCCACACTCACATCTTCCGGGCGAATCACACGGGCTGGAAGATGCTTGTGTGTGGTCGGAGCACTCGCTATAGCGACCTCCATGCTATCTGAGGTGCATTCGACCTGGTAGCTGGCGTCCTCAGACAGATAGAGCGCATACGGAGCCTTGTTTTCAAAGACGCTGAGCCGCTCACCGAGCTGCCCCATCGGCTGTCCATTGAGCTCGGCCCTGCCTATACCAGACAACACGACCACAGCGGTCTCCCTTCCGTTTGCCGCGCCACGAAGCGTCTGTCCTCGGGTCAGATTGTATACTGCGAACGAGACGTACTGCCAGCCAGCTGTCTCCGGTGTAATATCCACTGTACGAAGAATTCCATCTCTCTGATCAGTTTGCGGCTTGATAAGCACACCCATACTTGCTCCTCCTTAAATGTCATCTAGCTTCCCAAACAAATAGTTCTAGAATGTAGCCATCGGGGTCGCAGATAAATATCTGTTGTTGACTCGCTTTTCAGTCGACATCTGCTCCTCCTTGCGCCTCCCGTTCCCGATAGAGGCCTGGTCTCTCCGGAGTTGGCACTGGTACCGCTGTGCCGCTCTGTAAGGATTGAATACAAGCATCAGTGACCAGCAGCGACATATAGCCATCCCAGGCAGTCGCCCCGGTAAAGGCTTGCTCGGTTTGGACCGAATGCACCCAATCCGTCAACTCTGGTATATAGGCTTCCTGAAAGCATGCGAGGTGGTTCCTGGGAACAGCCACGGAGCGTGCTTCTCGGGCCCGCACCAGCACATCATCAGGTTGCAAGGTCAGAGCAGTGCCCCGTTCACCCACGATTTCGGCCGACACTTCATAGCCGTACTCAATCGCGACAGACACCTCCGCCGTTGCTAAACACTCGCCGCTCAACGCCATCTGTATGAGCAGCATATCCCGTGTCTCGTCGCTGAACGACGTGTGCGTCCGCACACCCCGCACATACACCTCTGTAATCTCCTGCCCCAAGAGCCAACGAGCCGAATCAATATCGTGAATGGCCGAGTTCGTGACGACGACCTCGCCGGGCAGATGGGACGGGATCATCGGGTTGCGATGCACGCCCTTGAACAGGATCGGGCGGCCGATTTCCCCAGCTGCGACCACCTGCAGGACGGCTACATGCTGGGGATCGAAGCGGCGCATGAAGCCGACGGCGATGAGTTGACGCCTCAAGGCTTGTTCCGCCTCGATGATCTCCAGGGCCTCGCCGGCCGTGGTCGCCAGCGGTTTTTCGCAGAGCACAGGCTTGCGGTGCCGCAAACACTCATGTACAAACTGCGCATGGGTGGGGTCGGGTGACGCAATCACCACGGCATCGATGCCAGCATCCTGGATCAGTTGCAGCGGATCTGAGAAGGCCCTGGCAGAACCACATTCCGCAGCCACCTGCCCCGCACGGGCCTGGTCGAGATCATAGATTGCCACCACACGTGCGCCTTTCACGTGGCGCTGCAAGTTCAGCACGTGGCGTGTGCCCATGCCGCCTGTGCCAATCACACCAATCGATATGTCAGCCATCCATATCCTCCTTTCAGTACAGTAATCTATAAGCCGATCGAACGAATGTAATCGCGGTTTCGCTGCGCACTTTCTTTGGGCGTACCCATGCCGGGCAACACATCCTGCTCCACGACGATCCAGCCACCGTACCCGATGTCTTTCAGCTCCTGTATGACCACTGGGAAGTCGACATCCCCGTGGCCCAGTTCGCAGAACACGCCGTGTTCGACGGACTGGATGGCATCCCACTCGTTGCGACGGGATTGTTCGGCGACCCGTGGATCGTGATCTTTGAAGTGAACATGCCACACGCGGTTGGCGTGCCGGCGCAGCCCTTCGACGGGATCGCCCCCACCAAAACGGTAGTGCCCGGTGTCAAAGCACAAGCCTACCACGTCCGGATCGGTCAGGCTCAGGAATTTGGCTGTTTCCTCCGGCGTTTCCACCCAAGTGCCAATGTGGTGATGAAACACCGTTCGTAAGCCGGTCTCGCGTTGTACGGCGCGGGCAAGCCGGTTTGCCCCTGCCGCAAAGCTCTGCCACTGCGTATCGCTCATGCCTTGTTCCGGTTTGATTCGCCCGGCGTATTTGGTGCGCATGGGATCGGTATATGGGTCATTGCCGAGCACGATCAAGGCGTTTGGCCCGCCTACGTCCGCGAGCAGCCGAGCGGTGCGAACCGCCGCCGCTTCGCTTTCGGCCAGGCGGCTCGGATCGTGCAGATAGACGCTGACCCAGGACGCCAGCAGGTTGAGGTCGCGTGCCTCCAGTTCCTGCCGCAGCTTATCGGGATCGGTGGGCATGAACCCCCAATCCCCCAGTTCGGTGCCCCGATAGCCGGTCTCGTGCATTTCATCGAGCACCCAGGCATATCCCTCGCGCTCGCCAGCCACATTCTCGATGACACCCCACGAACACGGCGCATTCGCAACTCTAATCAAGATGGTCTCCTTCCTTGCTATACCCGTATTGACTGCACCCTGGTCATGCGCTACTGCCCGCCGCGCAGCACGCGCTCCCACACCGCGACGGTCCTGGCTTTTGCCTCGCGGGCCACGGCCAGCGGATCCTGCTGCCAGTACTCCTCACGGAATAGCTCGACTGACAGCACTCCATCCCACCCGATCGTACGAACGGCACCGAGGATGTCCTGGAGGGGAATGACGCCTTCACCGGGATAGAGTCGGTGGCCGTCGGTGATGTCGGGCTTTGCGACATCTTCTACATCGTTGATATGCAGCACGACGAGCCGCTCTGGATCAACTTCCCTGATCGACTCCAGTGTTGAGCCGCCGGCGTAGAAGTGGGCGGTGTCCACAATGATGCCGAGGTTGGGCCGGTTGGCTTCCTGGACGATCTCCCATGCGCCCGCGACGTCGCGGACGGCGGCCCAGGGAAAGCCCATGAACTCGAACGCGACGCTGATACCAAACTCCGCCGCGGCGTCGGCCATCTCCCGTAGCGTGGCGACGGTGTCGCTCGTGACCTGCACGTCTGTGCGTCCGTCCGTCGGGCCGGGCACGACCAACACCCACGGGCACTCGATCGCCTGGGCGTAGCGGCTCAATTCACGGCAGCGTGAGACTGCGCGTGCCGTGCCGACCGCGCCATCCACGCCGACCCGGTCGATCGCGTTGATGGTCCATGCCGTTACGTCGGCCTCGCGCAGCATCCGGCGCACGTCGTCGAGTGAGCCTTGGGCCAGGAACTGGTCGAGCTTGCCATCGCGCAGCTCGATCACATCGTAGCCGGCCTGTCCTGCGACATAAATATCGGTCGCGAGGTTGGCGGTTGTGTAGTCGCACCATTAAAACCAAGTCGCATAGGTTCCTCCTATTGTACGTGGCAGCACAACTTCAACATTCTCAATAACACCCCACAAGCAAGGCACATTCACCACTTTGATGATGTTGCCCCCTTTCTAATGTTCAACGGCCTCCCAGCGTTCGCTTTCCCAAGAGCGGATGATCGCCTGCTGGACGTTGGCCACGGCCAGGGCCTCGGCAAAGCCTGGTTCTCCCTGCTGGCCTGTGACGACGGAGTGCAAGAAGTTGTAGGCTTCAATCACTTTCAGGTCGTCATAGCCCAGATTCAGTCCCCAGGCCGGGTTGAAGTGGCGGTGATACGGGTGGGCCGGCCCGCTCAAGAGCGTGGTGTAGCCGTCCTGCGCCGGATTCTCATCGTTGCGCCATTGGAGTTGGAGTTCATTCAGGCGCTCCATATTCCACTTGATGGCGCCTTTGGTCCCGTGAATTTCAAAAGACATATCGCATTTGGCCCCATTGATGACCCTGCACGATTCTAGCATACCGTGCATGCCGTTTTCAAAATGCACCAGGGCGCTAACGTAATCCTCGTTGGTCACGTCTCCCATCGGGCCATCGCTGCTGCCGACATCGTAATGGGTGCCGCTGCCCGGTTGGGGAATGGGGCGCCGGCGGATAAAGATTTCTTTGTCGCTGGTGACGCGTGTGATTGGGCCTGCCAGCATGTGGGCCAGATCAATCACGTGCGACATCAAGTCGCCCAGGGTGCCCAGGCCGTGCTCCTGCTCAAAGCGCCAGGAGAGAAAGCCGTTGGGGTCAGCTGCATAGCCGTTGAGAAAGCGACCGTGATAATGGGTCAACCGTCCCAGTTTCCCCTCGGCGATGAGCTGCCGGGCATACTGGACGAGCGGCGCCCAGCGATAGTTGTAGCCGACGAAGGTCAACACCCCAGCCTCATGGGCGGCAGCGGCACTCTGGATGGTTTCCTGTGGATCCTTGCCGACCGGTTTCTCACACAAGATGTGTTTCCCGGCCCGGGCCGCCGCCCGGTTGATTTCCAGGTGCATCCCGTTAGGCGCAGCCACGTTGACGACCTCAACCGCGGGATCAGCGATCACCGCGCGCCAGTCGGTCGTGTAGCGCTCGAAGCCAAAGCGCTGCTGGGCAGCCTGCGCGCGCGCCTCCCCCGGATCGGCGCAGACAACAAGCCGGGGGAAAATCCCGCTCTCATGAAAACGATCTGGGATGGCGCGATACGAGCGACTGTGCACTTCGCCCATCCAGCCCATCCCAATCACACCGATACCGATTGTACGTGTCATTATGATACCTCCACTGTCGAGAAAAACGCTGTTACTCAGGCTGCCAGTAGGTAATCTGCACCGGTTGATTCGTGCGCAACGATGCGACCGCCGCTTCCGCAATCGTCTGCGCGCGCAAGCCGTCCATCAGCGATGGGTACGGGATGTCCTTGCCCTCAAGCGCGGAGATGAAGGTATCCAACGCCAGGGCAAAGCTGGGTTCGAACCGCCCAAACCAATCGGGATGCAATCCACATCATCCGCTGCCCAGATCTCCTCAGGAGTCGAAGCAACGTGTGCGCCGAGACGGGACGCTACCTGTTGCGCTGCTTCCGTATTGATGTCATACACGTACTGTAATGTAGCCCGTGGATGAGCGGCGATATTGTTGGCGTGAACCTTGCCGATAAATCCGGCACCGAACAGGGCAAATTTAGTCATGGCATTCACCTCTAATGTAAGCCTACTGTCGCATCAACCCAGCGACCGTCCTGCTGATGGGACGCAACGGCGGCGTCGGCAAACTTCACGCCCAACACGCCATCCTCAACCGTGGGAAACAAGTAGGCCAGCGGGTCGGCCGCAACACCATCCCGGCGGGCGAGAACGGCATCGGCAATATCGGAATAAATATTGGCGAAGGCTTCTAAATAGCCCTCCGGGTGACCGGGCCACAGGCGCGAGGTCCGCACAGCTGCCGGAGACAGCCAACCGAAACCACGCGACAGGGTTTGATGATGGCCGTCGACGGGGCGCAGGACAAGCTCATTGGGCTGCTCCTGCACCCACTCCAGGCTGCCTTTCTCGCCATACACCCGAATGCGCTGCCCGTGCAAATGCCCTGCCGCGACCATGCTGGCCCACATCATCCCTTTCGCCCCGTGATTGAAGCGTAGCATGATGTGGGCGTTGTCATCAACCTGGCGGCCCGGCACAATACTGGCCAACTCAGCGGACACTTCGGTTATTTCCAGGCCGGTGATAAAGCGGGTCAGGTGATGGGCGTGTGTCCCCAGGTCACCGACCACGCTGGATTTCCCGGCAATGCTGGGGGTAGTACGCCAGACCGCTTGCTTGTGTCCTTCCGCTTCCAGCAGGGTGGAAGCCCAGCCGGAGGCGTGTTCGACCTGTACCAGCCTGATTTCGCCCAACTCCCCGCTGCGAACCATCTCGCGGGCCTGACGTACCATCGGATAGCCGGTATAGCAATAGGTCACGCCAAAAACCAGACCGGTCTGGCGTACCAGGCGCATCAACGCAAGAGCTTGCTCTAGATCAGTGGTCAAGGGTTTGTCGCAGATGACGTCAATGCCCTGTTCCAGAAAGGCTTTGGCAATAGTGTAATGGCTATTGTTGGGCGTCATAATGCTGACCACCTCAAGGCCTTCTTCTCGCTGAGCCTCCTGCTCGACCATCTCCTGCCAGGAGCCATAGCGGCGGTCTGGAGCGATGCCGAGTGTGGCGGCAAAGTCCCGGCTACGGTCGGCATCCGAAGTAAAAACGCCTGTGACCAGCGCATAGCGGTTGTCAAGCCGGGCGGCGTAGCGATGAGTTTCACCAATATTCGATCCCGGCCCACCGCCGACAATACCGAGCCGTACTTTTCGTTGTGGTTGATTCGTTTTTTCTTGCATAACATCATCCTCTAGCCCCGGCTGACTTTCTCGGTCAGTTCCTCTACCGAGGTCTCCTTTTCCACCCTTAGCAAAGGATACGCTATCCTTTATCTGCTGACGGGAGCTCACCGTAGCGACGTTCCGCCTCCTCAAATGTCGGGGGCAGCTGCTCAACGTGTAGCTGCTCCGCTGCGGCCTCAAATTCATGCGCCGCCTCCGCCAGCAATGCGCCGGCCTTCTCATCGGTGCGTGCGAACTCGGCCAGTTCATGGCTCAGCTCCTCCAGGGCTTCGCCTCCGGCCATCATCCCCGTCAGCTCCTCGCGGCTGATTTCGGATTTGGCAAAGGTCCCCATGCTGCGCCCACGATTGAGCAGCGTGAAGTAATCACCGATG
>WNFJ01223526.1_pt1 | contig 11424 bp, 8 predicted proteins | sample 5400461 | NCBI WGS metagenome assembly WNFJ01 (sample SAMN13153349, study PRJNA577476) | soil metagenome | isolation source: 115 cm saprolite on Douglas fir-dominated hillslope | place: USA:California | collected 2013-09-17 | reverse complement strand
AACGGAAGCGGAGCCGGGACGGTGACCGCGGTCATCAGAACCTCCCAGAAACGACAGGGGCGAAGGGAACCACACCGGCCAGCCACACCCACCCGGCCGTACCGCGCACCGAGCCCTTGCCAGCGTGCCGATCGAGCCTGAGTATGTGCCCGCACAACCCCCCCGCGCATCCGGCAAATGGCTACCCCGCCCCCACCCCACCCCACCCCCCGCCACCCGCGCCAATCAGTCAACTGACCTAGCCCCGCTCAGGCTGCCGCGCGGCTGATGCGGACCGGGTGTCCGGCTCCGAGCGCGCAGACGCAGGTTCTTCGGGCGGAGTGTGGCGACCGGGGCGGGGCGAACCTGCTGGTCGGGGAGGGGGTGTAGGTGCCAGCGGGTGGTGATGGTGGCGAGGGCGAGGGTGGCCTCGGTCAGGGCGAAGGTGTCGCCTATGCATTTGCGGGCGCCGCCTCCAAAGGGGATGAAGGCGTCGCGGTGGATGCTCTGGGCGCGGTCGGGTAGCCATCGGTCCGGATCGAAGCGATCGGGGCGCTCATACAGGCCCGGGTGGCGGTGGAGCAGGTAGGGGCTGTAGACGATGGTGGTGCCAGCCGGGAGGTGGTGCTCACCGAGCCGGGTGTCGGCAGTGACGGTGCGGGTGAACATCCACGCCGGTGGCCACAGGCGCAGGGTCTCGGTGATCACTCGGTGGGTCAGGTCCAGCCGGGGCAGGTCGGCGTGGGTTGCGGGGTGGCCGGCCAGGACGGTGTCGGCCTCGGTATGCAGCCGGTCGTAGATGCCGGGGTGTTGGGTCAGCAGGTGCAGCGCCCACGCCACAGCGGTGGCGGTGGACTCAGCCCCGGCAGCGAAGAAGGTCACGGCCTGGTCGGCAATCTCGGTGTCGCTCAGACCCTGACTGCCGCCTTCTCGGTCGCTGTCGCGGGCGGACAGCAGCGCGGACAGCAGGTCGTTGCGGTCGGTGTTGCTGGCGCGCCGGCGGGTGATGAGTTCGGTGAGTGTCTGGCGCAGGCGGGTACGGGCCTGGTGGTAGCGGCGGTTGCCCGGGGTGGGCAGCCGGTCCAGCGGCGGGGGGATCAGCATCCGCCGGTAGATGCCGGCGAGGAGGGTGGTGAGGGCGTCGAGCGCCTGGCGCAGTACTGGGGGTGGCAGGGCGTCGGCGAACATCGTGGCCGCCAGCGTCGTCGAGGTGATCGTCATCATCTCGGCGAGCACGTCGACGCTCTGACCATCCCGCCAGGAACCGGTCACTGCGCTGATCTGGGCGGTCATGACCTGGGCGTAATCGGGCAGCCGGGCGGGGTGGAAGGCGGGCTGGAGCAGGCGGCGCTGCCGCCGGTGCTCGCGGTGTGGGCAGGTGCCCACACCGTCGCCGAGCACCTCCCTGATCCGATGGTAGAGGGGCCCGCCCTTGTCGAAGGTGCGGTCGTGGCGCAGCACTTCCCGAGTCAGGTCGGGGTTACATATCACCACGGCTTGGGCTGGGCCGAGCCGGACACGCACCAGGTCACCGGAAGCGGGCAAAGATTCGAGAAAACCGAGCGGGTCACGCGCCAACGGCACCAGATGGCCCAGCAGTGGCAGCATCTGCGGCGCGGCCGGAATCGAGGACAGAGCTTTCATGAGTAACCTCTGCTGAATGGGTTGCCGAGCCGGAGCGTCCGCCACCACCAAACGATTGCCGGAATAGGTAGCGGTTCGAGGCGGCTATCGGCTGGCTGGGTCGCCAGCCCGGATGCGGGCGATGCGGAGAGGCCATCGAGACTGCGATATCGGGCGGACTGCGATCCCCACTCGATGTTGCCTCGCACCCAATAACCGAGGCTGGTAACATACCTGCGCAAATTGGGCGAGGCATCGGCCAGCGTCTGGTCCCGTATGCTGAGAAAGAGGCACATGACCCTGTCCCGCATAGCCACCGCACTCTCTAGTGCCTGTGCGGGTGGGCATCGCTCTTGGGTGACGATCACATCGATGAGATTTTGCCCGTCGCCCACCCGGTGCGCCTCCTTGGCGTAGGAGATGATGTCGTTATCCCACCCGCACAGCAAGCAGGTCATCTCTATCAGTGCCCGGACGTCTGGACGCGCGAGCACCGGCGCGGGCAATTCGTATCCGTCGGCCACGTCCAGCAGCGCTATGGATGGCTTCAGCGCACCACTATGGAGTCTCATCGCGGTGTATTCGTTGAGGCTCGGGATAATCGAGTCGGCCCGGTTTGCACTCTCCCAGATTGTGGCCGCGAGATAGCCGCGCATGGCGTCAACCCACCTCGCGACCTGCGCATGCGTGGCAACAGAGGCCAGCCGGACTCGCAAGTCACGTAGCGCGGCGGTGAACACATCGCGCGGATCGGGTTTGACTTCCGGGCACTCCAGAATGCGGGTCAGCTCACATACGAGCCCGGCCTGTTGCGAGATCAGCGAGCTCCGCTGCCCCTCGTCGCTATGACAATCGTCGAAGGCGAAGAGCCAGGCCGAGAAATCCGCGGCCAGCTGGGTCGGGGCCGCCAGGCCGTGGGGCATGATCAGGCTGGTGAGGAGGCCGATGCCGATACGCCCGAGGCGCTCACGCTCAGTAGCATCGACCAGGCCCCAGCGGTCGGCCCACCGGACCGCACGCCTGTCCAGCCCGCTGGTGTCGTGATAGGTGCCGACGGGCGGCAGTGGGCAAAACAACGGTGGCGGTGCCAGTGGCCTGGCATGGCTAGTCACAACCATAAAAACTGGATACAGCTCAGCTGATCCTGTCGGCAACCGTCATACGACTGGGCGGCTACCTCAAATCGGCCGAGAGCCAACTGTCATTTGACTGAGTTATCGCTGAAATCCGCGGGCGGGCTTGGTAACCGCCGCGCTGCGGGCACATACTGTGCGGCATGGTGACCGGTACCCCCTTCAGGCCGCGATGGCGCGCCAGGTGAGCGCCGTCACCTCCGCCGGGACCCCCGGTGAGCTGATCGTCCTGGTAGATGACCAGGGACGCGTCACAGGCACCGCCCCGAAACTGGCCAGCCACACCACGCGGACACCGCTGCACCTCGCCTTCTCCTGCTATGTCTTCGACCGGGCCGGCAACCTGCTGCTGACCCAGCGGGCGTGGGGCAAGAAAACCTGGCCAGGGGCCTGGACCAATACCTGCTGCGGTCACCCGGCGCCCGGTGAGGACATCCGCGCAGCCGTTCACCGGAGGGTGGGCGATGAGCTGGCTGCCCGGCTGATCACGGTCGCGCTCATCCTGCCAGGGTTCCGCTATGAGGCGGTGATGGACAACGGCGTGCGGGAGAACGAGCTGTGCCCGGTCTTCCGCGCCCGGATCGCCGGTGAGCTCTCACCCGATCCGGCGGAGGTGGCGGACGTGGCGTGGGTACGGTGGGACCGGTTCGCCGCCGCGGTCATCAGCGGGGAGCGGCAGGTGTCCCCCTGGTGCCGGATGCAGGTCAGGGAGCTGGCCGCGCTCGGGCCCGATCCGTGGGCATGGCCGGAGGCACCAGCCGCCGCCCTGTCGGGAATCGACCCGCTGACCGGCGGCACCGGCGGCGCGACCGCCCCGGTGACGGCAGCCGAACGGCAACGCCGATACGAACGCTGATACGGGAGCGGTCATGAATGCCATCGACATTGGTGGGGCGACCTGGCGGCCAGCGTTCACCGATGACCCCCATCCCTTCTTTGCCGAGCAGCGAGTCCCGGCGCCGGTGTCCCGGGGAGAGCTGGACGGGGTGCCGGTGTGGCTGATCACCCGCTACGACGACGTACGGCGGCTGCTCGCCGACCCCTCCGTCAGCAGCGACCCTCGTCACGCCGGCCCAGCGGCCGGGGCCGTCCCATGGGTGGGGGCCAACAACCCGAACGTGCTGACCCGGCACATCGTCCGGCTCGACCACCCCGGACATACCCGGCTGCGCAAACTCGTCGTCAGGGCGTTCACCGCGCGCCGGGTCGAGGCGATGCGGCCACGCGTCCAGCAGATCACCGATGAGCTCGTGGCGCGGCTCCTGCCGCGCGGCCGCGCCGACCTGGTCAGCGACTTCGCGCTGCCGATTCCGATCACCGTGATCAGCGAGCTGCTCGGGGTCCCAGAAGACGGGCGGCAGCAGTTCCTGAGCTGGGGCAACATCTATCTGGGGGTCGACGAGGGCGACATCGGGCGCCGCCCGGAGGCGGTTGGCCACCTCAGCGAGTACCTCGGCGGGCTCATCGACCGCAAGAGCGGGCAGCACGCGGACGGGGCGGAGGACGCCAGCCTGCTCGACGCGCTGATCGCGGTCCGCGACGAGGGTGACCGGCTGTCGCATGACGAGCTGCTGGCGATGGCGTTCCTGCTGCTGATCGCAGGCTACGAGACGACCGCGGGCCTGATCGGCAACGGCATGCTGGCGCTGCTCCACCACCCAGACCAGCTCGCCGCCCTGCGGGCCGACCCTGCCAGGATCGGGGCGGCGATCGAGGAGTTCCTCCGCTACAACACCCCCGTCAAGGTGCCCGCGCTGCGCTTCACCACCGCCGAGATCGAGGTCGCGGATGCCGTTATCCCGGCGGGCGAGGCGCTGGTGCTCTTCCTGAGCGCGGCCAACCGCGACCCCGGCCGGTTCCATAATGCGGGCGAGCTCGATATCGGGCGCGACGCTTCCGGCCACGTAGGGTTCGGCCATGGGATGCACTTCTGCCTGGGCGCGCCGCTGGCCAGGCTGGAGGGGGAGACAGCCTTCACCGCGCTGCTCACCAGGTTCTCCGGCCTCGCGCTCAGCCCCGGCGGTCCGGTCTGGCGCCACTCCTTCCAGTTGCACAGCCTCAAGAGCCTGCCGGTCACGTTCACTCCAGTCCCGGCGGCTCCGCAGCTTCCCTAACGGTAGCTTCACGGTCTCGGCTGCGCGATGTCTCGTGACCGATGAGGCGGCGTTTTCCTGGCGTGGCGTCGGGGCACCGGCTACGGCAGCGTCCTGTCTACGCTCGTCTCGCCTGGCGTACGGCCACACATCAGGTGCCGGCGTGTGGCCTTGGGGGGGAAGGCCACACGCCGGCGGACACGCCTATGGGCATGATCGGCGTGCCCCACTCGAACGCTTCACCACTCCGCCGCGCCATGCGCGCCCCTGGTGGCGCTATGAAGAGTTCTGATATCGGTCCACTACGGCCGGCTCGCGCCAAAGGTTCAACGAGACTGCGGACATTACTGGCCGGACCCGCCCGGCCGCCAGCCGGTTGCCCGCGGCCAGGCTGTGGCCAGCTGGTGCCGCGAGCAACGCCGACCCGGGTTACGGCGCGGTGTTCAGCCGTGGCGGCCACGAGTCGGTCGTGGTGGTGTCGGGGGATTTCTCGTCACGCCGCGGTCGCCGCGTCATGCGGATTCGCCGACCGGTGCTAGCGGGTCGAGTTCGGGGGGTGGGGTCGGATATTGACTGACTGTTCATCGCCGGGGCCTCTCGTCTGCCGTCGGACCGAATTGCTGCAAATCCGATGATGTGCGAAGTCGCGGCTACTCGCATCAGTCAAATGACTTAACCTATCGCAGGGATTCCCAAAGCCACGTCCACGGAGGTGGTGTATGAGATGACCACCTCGCGATCCGATGCTATTTAAGCAGATATCGCCTCTATTTGTCACGCCGTTATCATTAGCCTCGGCTGTACCGGCGCGGCCCGCACCACGATGCCCAGAAGTCGATCAGCACCATGTCCGAGCTGTTCACGACTTCATCGAAGTTGGCGGCCGCCAGTTCCGGTGTCGCCCGCGCTGGCCTGCCTGTGCCGCCGCGTACTGACGGCTCGAATATACCGCTGAAGATAGTCATCGAAGACAACCGCTTACCAGCTAAGCCGGGCGGCGGGGCAGATGCCGTTGCTGGCGCTCCAGCGGGAGCGGCCGCGCCTGAGGCCGAGATGGCGATGACGGTCATCGGGATCTCACATTGGGCGGCAGCGCGAAGTGAATCGCCTCGTGCGCGGACTCCCTTTCCACGACGCGAAGTGGCCCGAGGCCTCCCAAAGCGTCTATCACCTTGGCGACCAGGGCGGGCGGGGCCGAGGCGCCGGCGGTCAGCCCGATCGTACGGACACCGGCGAGCCAGGCGGCCCGGATGTCGCCGGCGCTGTCGATCAGGTGGGCCGGGGTTCCATGGCGGCGGGCGAGTTCGACCAGGCGCACCGAGTTGGAAGAATTGGCCGATCCGACGACCAGGACGAGATCGGCATCGACGGCTACGGCGGACAGAGCGTGCTGCCGGTTGGTGGTGGCATAGCAGATGTCGCTGGATGCGGGTTCCCGCAGCTTCGGGAACCGGCGCCGCAACGCGTCCACGGTGGCGGCGGTCTCGTCCACGGCCAGGGTGGTCTGGGTGAGATAGGAGACCCGGGCCGGGTCGGGCACCTCCAGGGCAGCGATGTCCGCGCTGTCCTCCACCACGGTGATCGCCTGGAGGGCTTCACCGACGACGCCCTCGACCTCTTCATGGCCGACGTGGCCGATCAGGACCACCGTGTCGCCGCGGCCGGCGAACCGGCGCGCCTCCGCGTGAACCTTGGTGACCAGCGGACAGGTCGCGTCGATGACGTCGAGCCCCCGCCGGTTCGCCTCCTGCCGCACCGCGGGAGACACCCCGTGGGCCGAGAACACCACCGTCGCGTCATCGGGAACCTGGTCGAGTTCGTCGACAAAGACCACGCCGCGGGCCTCCAAACCGGCCACCACAAGGGTGTTGTGCACGATCTGCTTGCGCACATACACCGGGCCGCCTCGCTGTTCCAGTGCCTGCTCCACGGCCTTGATGGCACGCTCGACGCCAGCGCAGAACGAACGCGGGGAGGGCAGCAGGATCGTGCGCGCGCCCGTGACCGCCAGCCAGCCGTCCAGCACACTGCGGGCGAGCGGCTGCATATCCTCCGCTGCGGCTACGGCCAGCCCGATTCCGTCGCCCAGGTCGGCGCCGAACACCACCTCGCGGTCCCTGGCGCCGGCCCGGAGCCGGGCACCGCGGGCGAAGATCGGCGCGCAGGTGGCGGGCACGCCGCGGGAAAGCAGCTCACCCGCGGCCATGACGCCTGCCGGGCAGCGCAACGCAGGGCGGCCAGCCAGCCGCAACTCGCTGGCGACCAGCACGCCCCGCGGGCCAGCATCCTCCGACGGCGATCCCCTGCCGGCGCGTTCCCGCATGAAAGCTCTCATGAAATAACCCTTCGTCCGGCGATCGTGGCCTGAGAACGGACCCGCAGCCGCCGGTACAGATCCGCCGATCCTGATGAACACCCAGCGTTATGAGGCCAGGACGGCAGAACCCTGTCCACGGCGTCCATCGAGTTTGCCTTCCGGGATGCAGTCAGTGATCGCGCTGGATGAGCAGGCGCGCCAGCTCACCCAGCGCGGCCGCGGCTTCTGGCCGGCAGTCCGCGGCGGTCAGGAATTCGGTCGCGGTCGTGATCTCATCGGTGACGCTGCGGCGAGCCCATTCCCGCGCGCCTGTCCTCTCGACGAGGTCGGCGGCGTGCGCCAGTTCGCCGGGCCCAAACGGTTGCCCGCGCCGGTAGAGGCTGGCAAGTTCTTGCCCGGGCGCCGTTCCCGAGTTCAGCGCGGCCGCCACGGGCAAGGACTTCTTGCGGCTGATGAGATCGGAGTACACCGGTTTCCCGGTCGCCTTGGGGTTGCCCCAGATGCCCAGCAGGTCATCGACCAGCTGAAACGCGCGGCCGAAGTGGCGGCCGAATTCGCTGAACAGCTGGGCCTGCCGGGCGTCACCCCCGCCGGCCAGCGCGCCCAGCGAGCAGCCGCAGCCGAGGAGCGCGCCGGTCTTGGCTGCTACCATCGTCCAGCATTCGCCCATCTCGATGCCGTCGCGCTGCTCGAAGGACAGGTCCAGGGACTGCCCATGGCACAGTTCGGCCACGCAGCGGCTGAGCAGTTGCACCCCGCCGGCTCTGGATGCCAGCGCGCACTCCGCGAGGCACTCCGACGCCAGCGCCAGCAGCGCATCCCCGGCCAGGATCGCGTCGGATATCCCGAAGACCGCCCACGCCGTCGGCCGGTGCCTGCGCGTCTGGTCGCGATCCATGACATCGTCGTGCAACAGCGAGAAGTTGTGGACCAGTTCGACTGCCACCGCCGCGGGAACCGCCGCCTCCGGGTCACCCCCCACCGCCTGCGCGCAGAGCAGCACGAGCGCCGGGCGGAGCGCCTTTCCGGGGTAACCGCGGATCGGCTTTCCCCTGGCGTCCCACCAGCCGAAGTGGTAGCCGGCGATGTGCCGTATCGACGCCGGGAGCTCGGCCACGGCGCGGCGCAGCCCGGGGTCGACGACCGCCCGGCTCCACGCCAGGATTTCCCGGGCATCCCGGCCGATCACGGTCCCGGATTCCAGCAGAGCGCTCACAGATACCTCCAGATCGTCGTTTTACCTGGCCGGGCGGCTCATGAGGGTGCCTGGGCGGTGCCCACAATGCTCGGGTCAGTGCGCTTTTGGTGGGTACGCCGGGTCAGCCGGAGGGGAAGTCTGCGGGGTTGGTAGACCACTGCCAGCGGCGCGGGGCGGGTGTCGGTGTCTGCGGTGCATTCGGCTTCCCAGTGCCGGGCGATGGTGGCCAGGGCGAGGGTGAGCTCGGTCATGGCGTAGGTGTCGCCGATGCACTTGCGGGCACCGCTGCCGAAGGCGACAAAGCCTCCGCGGGATAGCGCGTTCGTGAGGTTGGCGGGCCATCGGTCAGGGTCGAACCGCCGGGGTTGCGGGAAGGTGTCCTCGCGCTGCTGAACGGCCAGCGGGCTGTAGAGGATTGTGGTGCCGGGTGGTAGGTGCATTCCTGCCAGCTCTGTTGCTTTGGTGGTCAGCCGGGTGAAGATCCAGGCAGGTGGGTAGAGCCGCAGCGTTTCGGCGATCACTCGTCTGGTGTACGGCAGATGCTGCACGTCGCCCCAGCGGGTCGCCCGGCCGCCGATGACGGCGTCGACCTCGTCGTGGAGCCTGCGTGCGATATCGGGGTGACGGGAGAGCAGGTAGAGCGCCCATGCCAGGCAGGCTGGGACGGTCTCGGTCGACGTCAGCAGCAGCGTCAGGACCTGGTCGTGCACTTCGGCGTCGCTGAGTCCGGTGCCCTCGCCCGCTTCCGGCGATGCGATGAGGATCGACATCAGGTCACCGCGATCCGCCCCGCTTTGCCGGTAGTCGGCGATGATCCGTGCCACGGCGTGGTTGAGGTGTTCAAGTGCCCGGTGGTAGCGGCGGTTGGCGGGTGTCGGGAGGCGGTCCAAAACCTTTGGCAGGAACATCTTCTTCACGATGTCGTGCAGCACGATATCGAAGGAGGCGCGGAAATCGGCAATATCTATCTTGCCGACAAGCCCGGCGAAGAGGCTGTTTATTGAGATTCGCATGGCGAGGTCGTAGAAGACGGGGAAGGCGTTAATCACCTGGCCGTCTTCCCAGGAATCTGCCAGCGCGGATATCTCGCGTTCCATCACGGCGGCATACTGCTCCAGCCGGGTATGGTGGAATGCGGGCTGGATGAGCCGGCGCTGCCTGCGGTGGTCCTGGTAAGGGCAGGTGCCCAGGCCGTTGCCCGCGATGGCGCGGGCGCGGTCGAAAAAGGGGCCGCCCTTGTCGAAGGTACGGTCGTCGGTCAGCACCTGCCGTATCAGGTCGGGATGGCACGGAAGGTAGGCACGGGTCGGCCCCAGCCAGATCTCTATGAGATCGCCACGGTTCGAATTGGAGGCGATGAAATCGATGGGCGCTCGCATCAGGGGCCACATGTGTCCCAGCAGCGGAAGCTTGCCTCGCGCGGTGCCAGTGGTAAATGTCGTCGGCATCAGAATCCTCTCTTAAGCAACGTCAGCCACTGCCTGGTCGGCGCGCGGGAGCTGCCCCCACCACCAGGCAACGGAGGGAATTGGCAACGGCTCGCCGCCGTCGTCGGGCGGGGCATCGGCGAACTCGCCCGGCAGGTCAGCGGGGTTTTCTGGGTTGCGGTACCGGGTGGTGGCCATACCCCAGTCGAGATGGCCCCGCACCCAGGACGACAGTCCCGCGAGGTATCGCCGCAGGTTGAGATCGGCGCCGTCAGCCACGTGGTCGCGGAGGCGAAGGAATAGGCACAGCACCCGGTCTCGCATCGCGACCGCCTGGCTCACCGCCTCGTCAGCCGGGTAACCATAAGCGTGCTGGAGGACTGTGACCAGGTTATGGTCGGAACCGCCGCGCAGAACCTCCTTGTGGTATGTCAGCAGGTCGTTGTCCCACCCGACAATGGTGCAGACCATCTCGTTCAGTGCCCATATGGCGGGGTGCTCGAGCTGCGCCGCGGGGAGCTCGTACCCGTCCGCCACATCGAGCAGCATGAGCGTGGGCTTGACCGCCCCGGAGTGAATGCGCAAGGTGACGTACGTATCCAGGTCCGGGACGATCCCGCGGGCGCTTTGAATCGCGATGGCGGTATTGGCAAGGAAGTACGCTTGCATCGCCGACGACCACCGGGCCAGCTGAACCGGCGTCGCGACCTGCGCCAGCTGAGAGCGCAGGTCCGCAAGTGCGGCGGCGAACGGGTTAGCAGCCAACCTGCCGACTGGAGCCTCGCCAATCCTGCCCAGGCCGCACAGCTGCAGCACCAGATCGCCGGCAGAACTGTCCATATCCGCCTCGTCGCACTCCAGGTCATCGAAGGCCCACAGCCAGAAAAGAAGATTGGCGGCCGCCTGCAGCGCGGGACCTTTCGGGGCGCGCGGCATCACCTGAGCGGGAAGCATACCCGGCTGAGCGCTCACGTAGCGATCCCACTGCGACTGGGTGGGGAACGCCCCGAACCTGGACATCCAGTCCAGCCCAGCGGCATTGATGTCGCCAGCACGCTGATGGATGGCAGGCTCGATAGGGCAGTAAAAGGCGGGTATCCTTAGCGCGGTTATCACATTCATGATGCTTGCGTTTCCCTGGCTAGAAGTACGAGAACCCGCCGACGCGAATTCCATGGTCACAGCTGCTGCTCCCTTTCTCATCCTTGAGGCAGGACCGATAAGGTCACTGGCAACGATGCCGCCGATTTGTTTTCCCTTCCGGGCCCTGGAAGGTGCCGATGCGCATCGGCTGCATGCATAAAGCTGACTGTTTGGATGGCTGCGAGTGTCCGCCTCCGCCGCGGGTGCGCGCATCTGTCAGATGACTGATTTGCCGCCGTGTGCGCGGTCGATGATGACGACAGCCGACGGGCCCTAGGTCAGTTGACTGATTGGCCGGCCCGGCGGGGTGTGTGGCGGGGTGGGGGCGGGCCAGCCATTTGCCCGATGCGTGCCCGGGGGGTGCGGGCACATACTCGGGCTCCATCGGCTAGCAAGCAGCCGGTGGGCAGCGCGGCCGGGTGGGTGTGGCTGGCCGGTGTGGTTCCCTTCGCCCCTGTCGTTTCTGGGAGGTTCTGATGACCGCGGTCACCGTCCCGGCTCCGCTTCCGTT
>WNFJ01646863.1_pt1 | contig 11426 bp, 9 predicted proteins | sample 5400461 | NCBI WGS metagenome assembly WNFJ01 (sample SAMN13153349, study PRJNA577476) | soil metagenome | isolation source: 115 cm saprolite on Douglas fir-dominated hillslope | place: USA:California | collected 2013-09-17 | reverse complement strand
AGAACCCGGCTTACGCGCCGTCCTCGGTCCACACCCGTCGTATTGAATTCAGTTTCGTCGCGAAGTACGTTGTTAGAGGGAACAATCAGGGAACAGCTGGTCGAAAAAGCAGCGGTGGAAGGCGACTTAAAGTGTCCCCTTCGTCCAAAAAGTAAGTTCGCGCCGCGCCTTGGTCAGCATGCGGAAGGCGCAGTTGGCATGGAGCACAGTAGCGATGTCTTCTGTGTCCTCCTGGTTTCCGCTATCGAGCGAACCCCGCAGTCGGCAGCCGCCCAAGCGCTTCAAGCCTGACGACGCACGGGCCAGGACCGTGCGTCACCGCGTTCGAAAATCACAGGTCTCCGGCTTCCCGAATCACGGTCATCGCCGGCCGCGCGTCGTGGCGAGACCGTCCAGGACCGCCATCGTGGCGGCGTCAAGGCGAACGTCGGCGGTGGCCACGTTCTCCTCGAGGTGCTCCAGGCTCGACGTGCCAGGGATCAGCAGGATGTTTGGGTCGTGGGCGAGGAGCCAGGCCAGGCCGACCTGGGCGGGTGTGGCTCCTTGCGCCGCGGCGGCAGTCAGCACGGCAGGGTTCTCGGTCACCCTGGCCGCCCCCGCGAAAGCCGAGCCGAGGGGGAAGTACGGCACCCAGGCAACGTCGTGCTCCCGGCAGAGCTCAAGGAGCGGTTCGTCGGCCCGGTCGAGGAGGTTGTATGCGTTCTGTACGCACGCGATGCCGGCCGGGAGTGCCTGCCGGAACTGGTGGACGTTGACACTGCTAATGCCGATACCGCCGATCTTGCCTTCGGCGCGCAGGGCAATCATCTCCGCCAATTGACTGTCGAGGTCGACACGCATGGCTCGATCACCAGGGTCCCGCTCTGCACCGAGGAGTCGGAGGTTGACCACGTCGATCCTCTCCACCTCGAGGCTCCGCAGGTTGGCCTCGACCCCGGCTCGCAGCTCGTGGGGTCGTTGTGCGGAGATCCAGCGGCCTTGGCGGTCGCGCTCGGCGCCGACCTTGGTGACCAGCACGAGGTCCTCTGGGTATGGATGAAGCGCGGCGTGGATCAGCTTGTTGGCGACGTCGGGACCGTAATACTGGGCCGTGTCGATGTGGTTGACGCCGAGCTCGACGGCCCGGCGCAGCACCGCGAGGGCCAGGGCCCGATCGCGCGGGGGTCCCAGCACCCCCGGACCCGGCAGTTGCATGGCGCCGTAGCCGATTCGGGCAACTGCGCGTCCGGCCAACCTCGCGGTGCCGCCTGGGGGCTTCTTCGTAATCATCTCTGCACCCCCAGCGTAAGCCAGGCGGCAGAGGGGTCGCGAGCTCTCAGCCACCCCGGGAACTCGCTCGCGTTGCGAGCTGTGGTGAGTGAGTGTGCACCGGAGACGATCCCGGAGCGGCCCGCCTTAGGCCGCGCTAGGACAGGCGCCGTACAAGCTGTGTGCGCGACTTGATGTCGAGCTTGCCAAACACCTTGCGTAAGTGGTACTCGACCGTGCTCGGGCTGATGAACAGCTGAGCGGCGATCTCCCTGTTGGTGTGACCTTGCGCCACGAGGCGGGAGATCTGGGCCTCTTGCGGCGTTAGGTCACCGACCGTATCCACGGTCCGCTTCCGGGCGCGTTCGCCGGTGGCCTCGAGCTCGACCCTTGCCCGCTCGACGAAGGCCTCCATCCCGAATTGGGAGAAGAGCTCGTGTGCCGTCCGAAGCTCGGTGCGGGCATCGAAGCGTCGCCGTTCGCGTCTGAGCCACTCGCCGTAGAGCAGGTGCGAGCGCGCGAGGTCCACGCGAAGCCGCGTCGGTTGGAGAAGGTGGATTGCCTCGCGGTAAAGGGTCTCGGCGATTCCACCTTTGGCCAGCAACGCCCGCGAACGTGCCTCGACGCCCCGGGCCCAGGGTGTCCCGCTCGCCCGGGTCGTCTCGCTCAGCACGTCCAGACCCTGTGTCGCAAGATCGTTGTGGCCACTGCGCGTCGCGGCCTCGATCAGCTCCAACATCGTCAACGGCGTGAACCACAACTCGTGCGGCTCCTCGGCCACTTGCATGGCTGCAGTTAGAGCGACGTCGTAGCGGGCGAGCCCGTTGTGCAGCAGCGCGGTTGCCCACGCTGCGACAGTGAGGCCCATGCCCTCGCCGCGCGCGCGGAGATCCTCGGTCGTCGCCTGGATCAAGCGAGAGGCGTCTGGTTCACGGCCGCGAAATGCTGCGAACAACAGAGGTGCGTACGGGACCTTCTGGCCGTCAGTTGCATCGGTGATCGCGTTCGCTTCTGCGATGAGTGAGCTCGCCTCAGTAAGGTTTCCTGCGTGTAGCTCAATTGACGCGAGGGCGCTTAGGCTGACCGGTAGGACGGTCAAAGCGCCTGATTCGCGCGCGAGGCGGACCTGCCTTCGCGTGAGTGCATCCCCGTTCTCGTAGTCCCAGACGTACGTGGCGACACGGCCCGCAAACCACAGCCAACGGAGCCCTTCGTTTAGTCCCACCTCGTGATTAGCGAAGGCAGTTACCGCCTTCCGCAGGAGCGGTATCCCGGTCGCCGCCCCGTCGGTGATCAAGGCCACCAGGCCGTCGAGGAGCAGATCCGCCGCGCGCGCCGGAGACTCTCGAGCAGGCGCGGCACGAACAGCGGCCGCCACTTGTCGAGCATCGACGTCGCCTCCCAGTGCACCGGCGAAGAAAGCGGCCGTCAGCGCATCGAGGTAGATGCCGCGCGCGGCCGCACCGTCTAGCCGCTCCAGGCGCCTGGCCGCCGAAAGTAATAGCGTCGGAGCCTCTCGCCCGCGATCGGCCGCGAACGAGACGCGAGCGCGCAGGACGTCCACTTGCGCTCGTTGCGTTTCGTCCAGGGGCCCTGCCTCCGCCGTCGCAACCAGCGCGAGCGCGTCGTCGAGGGCGCCCGCCTGCTGCTTCGCCTCGGCCGCGGCGAGCGCTCGCGCTGAGCGCCGGGAAGGGTCGAGGGTCAAGACGGAGGAGCGTTCGAGGAAGGCCGCGGCGGCGGCGAGCCCTCCGCGCGCCTGCGCGCGCGCTGCGGAGCGCTCGAGTTCCGCGGCGACGTACTCGTCAGGCCGGGATGCAGCCTGCGCAAGATGCCAAGCCCGTCGGTCAGGGTCGACAGCCGGATCGGTCGATTCAGCGAGGGCGCGATGGACTTCGGCCCGCTCGCGAGGACTCACCGCCCGATACACCGCGGAGCGAACCAGCGGGTGCCGGAACGCGACATCAAGGTCGAAGGTGAGCAAGCCCTCGGACTCCACAATGCGCGTGGCCGAATCGGCGATGCCGAGACGCTGGGAGGCCCGCCACACCAGGCCGGCGTCGCCGGTCGGATCGGCTGCGGCCACAACCAGCAACCGCCGTGCATCGCGCGGCAGCCGCGCGAGCCGCCGCGTAAAGCTCTGCTCGAGCTGAGCAGAGAGAGGCCTAGCGTCGGGCAAGCCGAAGCCACCGGCAAGCTGCGATGGCGTCAGGCCGCGCGGCAGCTCCAGGATGGCGAGGGGATTACCGCGTGTTTCCACGACGATCCGCTCCAGCACGCGCTCGTCGAGCTTCGCCGGCAGCACGGAGTCGAGCAGCGCCCGCGCATCCCGACGGCCGAGCGGCTGGACCCGCAGCTGTGCGACGTTGGCGAGCCCTTCGATCGGCTCTCGCGCTGCGAAGAGCACCGCGATCTTGTCAGCCAGGAGGCGGCGGACTACGAACGCGAGCACGCGCGTCGACGCGCGGTCGAGCCACTGCGCGTCATCGACGACGCAGAGCAGAGGCTGCTCCTCGGCCACTTCCGACCACAGATTCAGCACCGCGAGCCCGACGAGGAACGGATTCGGAGCCCTTCCAGCGCTCAACCCGAGCGCACCTTTAAGGGCGTCGCGCTGAGGTTCCGGCAGGCTCTCTATCAGCTCGAGACTCGGCGAGCAGAGCTGCTGGAGGGCAGCGAACGCGAGTTCCATTTCCGCCCCGACCCCAACCGTCCGGGCGATCCGGAAGTCCACGGCCGCCTCGACCGCGTAGTCCAGCAGCGCGGTCTTGCCGACGCCTGGCTCGCCGAACAATGCCAAAACGCCGCCGTGTCCGTCGCGCGCTCCCTCCAGAACGCGGTCGAGCACATCACACTCGCGGTGCCGTCCTAGAAGGCGCACGACAGGCGCCCCCGTGACCATCGGAGAAGCATGCCACTGGGATGACGGACTGTGGTTTTCCAGGATTCGATCGCCTGGGCTCGAAAGCGACGATACCTGCATGCCACTGGCCAGCCGTTTGGGCTTGACTGGAACCGAGCAGAGGATTCCCCTCGCTCCTGCTCGTGGAAAGCACCAACGAGCCCCGGTGCGTAGATGGCAACTGACGCCTTAACGAAGCAGCCCTCCCGCGAGCGCGCCGTCAGGGATCGCTCGCGTTGGCTCGCCCTCGCCGTGATCGGCATTGGGTTCGCAGCGGTGGTGACCGCGCTCACCGCGATAAACGTCGCGCTGCCGTCTGCGCAGCTCGCAATGCACTTCACGACGGCGGACCGTCAGTGGGTCGTCACGGCCTACACGTTGGCCTTCGGCAGCCTGCTCTTGGCAGGAGGAAGGCTGGTAGACCTGCTTGGTCAGAAGACGACGTTTCTCGCCGGCCTGCTCGGGTTCGCCGCGGTCTCGGCGGTGGGCGGGGCCTCGGTCAACTTCGGCATGCTGGTGGCGGCACGGGCATGCCAGGGCGCGTTCGCGGCGCTGCTCGTTCCTTCGGCGCTCTCAATCCTGTCGACGACGTTCACCGATCCTAAGGAGCGGGCAAGGGCATTCGGCATCTTCGGCGCGATCGCGACGGCCGGCGGCGCCGTCGGCCTGCTGATCGGGGGGGCTCTGACCGAGTACCTCTCGTGGCGCTGGACCCTCTACGTCAACGTCGTCTTTGCTGGAATCGCGCTGGTTGGCGGATTGCTCGTGCTCGCCCGGCAACCCGCGCCCAGCAGGCCCCGGCTGGACCTTCCCGGCGTGTTGCTCTCGTCGGTGGGCATGTTCTCATTCGTCTACGGGTTCGGGAACGCGGCCACACACAGCTGGGGGGATCCGTCGACCTGGGGATTCCTGATCGCAGGTATGGCATTGCTCGCGCTGTTCGCGTTCTGGATGGAGCGCGCGGCGAACCCGCTGCTCCCGCCGCGAGTCGTGCTCAACCGTAACCGAGCGGGGGCCTACGTCGCGGCGTTCTTCGCCGCCTTCTGCCTATTCGCCACCTTCTTCTTGCTGACCTTCTACCTGCAAGGGACGCTTGGCTTCTCGCCGGTCACGGCGGGTTTGGCGTTCTTGCCGATGTCTGCCGGCCTCGTGCTTGCGTCCAACCTCTCGACCATCGTCCTGCTTCCAAGGATCGGTCCGCGACCGGTTGTGCCGGCTGGTTTGGCGGTAGCGGCGGGGGCGACGGCATGGCTTGCGCAGCTCGGACCCCAAACCGGCTACGCGGAAGGCGTGCTCGGCCCGATCGTGCTGATCGGACTCGGCCTCGGTTCGGTCATCGCGCCGTCGCTCAACACAGGGACCTTTGGCGTGCCGCCACAGGACGCCGGTGTGGCCTCAGCGACCGTAACGGTGGGCCAGCAGCTCGGAGCCTCCATCAGCACGTCGCTGCTGAACACGATTTTCGCGACCGCGGTCGCGTCCTACCTCGTGACGCACGCTTTCGCGGGGCGAGCCGCGAATGCCCTCGCGCTTGCAAACGGGCTACGACACCGCGTTCTGGTGGACGGCCGTTATCGCAGCCGGAGGAGCCGTCGTCGCCGCCCTCCTCTTCCGCTCAGGGCCCCTTTCCCAATCAACGAGCTCGTTGAGGAGGTGATTGATTAGCGCCTAACGCAGTCTGTTTGCAGCAACTGAACGGCTAACAACCGCAAATTGGTTGTGCAGGTGAAAGGCGGCTTCGCCGCGCACGTGCGCGCATGAAAGGAGGTTTCTCGAGATGGCCATCGCAGCGACTGTTTCAACCCCGATTCGTGACCAGGTTGGCGATCAGCTTCTCACGCCGAAGAACTCCGCCCTGCTTGTTATCGACTACCAGCCGAGCCAAGTCGCCGCCGTCCGGTCGATGGATCGCGACCTGCTGCTCAAGAACATCGTTTCGACCGCGAAGGTCGCGAAGCTATTTGGTGTCCCGATAGTGCATTCGACAATCAACGTGAAGACGGGACGCGGCCAGCCGACGCTCCCTCCCCTGGCCGAGGTGCTCGCCGATGACCCGCCCGTCGACCGAACCACGACCAACGCCTGGGAAGACCCTGACTTCCTCGCTGCGGTTCGCGCGACCGGCCGGCGCAAGCTCATCATCTGCGCCCTCTGGACCGAGATCTGTATGGCCTTTCCAGCACTCGACGCCATGCGTGAGGGCTACGAGGTCTATCCGGTGGTCGACGCCATCGGCGGCACCTCGGTCGAAGCGCATCGCGCGGGCCTTGACCGGGTGGTGCAGGGCGGCGCCAGGCCAGTCAGCTGGGTCGCCCTGGCTGTGGAGCTACAACGTGACTGGGCACGCCTCGAAACAGTGCAGCAAGTCGTGCAGATAGTGCTTACCGAACGGCTGCTCAAGGAGGAATCAAATTGATGACTGCTCAGAACAACCTGGACGAAAACAAGCGAATCGTTCGCGCGTTCATCGAGACGGCGTTCAACCAGCACCAGACCGATCGGGTGGGGGACTACCTGACTCCCGATATGAAGTGGCACGGCGGCACCCTGGGAACAGTCGAGGGTCGCGACAATTTCGTCGGGCTGGTCGGCGCCATCGTCTCCGCACTCCCGGATATACGCAACGTGGAGCAGGACATCATCGCGGAGCGAGACATCGTGTCCGTCCGAGCAGTCGTCGAGGGAACACACAAGGGGAACCTCCTGGGGATCCCTGCATCGGGCAAGCGCGTCCGGTGGGATGCGGTCGATGTGTACCGCTTGACGGACGGAAAGATCGCCGAGGAGTGGGCCGCGGACGACCTGCTTGCTTTCGTCCATGGGGTTGGCGCCTACACCCCTCCCTGGCTCGCACAGAAGTCGTAGCGAGCACAACGGGTAAGACCGTGACCACGAGCAGAAACGGAAGCCGTCAGATCTACGACAGCTTCGATAAGCCGGGCTACTCGCTAACCGACGTTTCCGCTGCCCGGGAATGGAACGCTCGTACTCGATGGCGTTATCTGAGGCCTGGAGCGAACGCGACCGGCATCCCGTCTAGTCGTCGGCAAGCGCACATTCAAGTAAGGGAGGAATCGCAAATGGAGTCACAAGGTGCGGAAGGTAAAGAGGAGCTTCTCTTAGAGCTCAAAGGTAAAAACACCACCAGAACCATCAAAGACTTCTCACCTGCGGGCATCAGGCTCGAGAACAATCTCGAGGGATACGCGAAGGGCATCTACAACGCAACCTACTACGCCACGATCGACGCCCTGGTAAAGCCCGATGGAACCATCGACTACGAAACTCGACAGATTCACACGACCGACGACGGCGACACCGTACTCGTGGACTACAAGGGGAAGAGCATCCGAGAGAGCCGAGCCCCACTCACAACAAGTTCGTGGGCGAGAACACCTTCCAGACCTCATCAAAGAAGCTCGCATGGCTGAACGGACTTAAGTCTCGCCATGAAGGCGAATACAACCCCGTCACTGGTGAACAGAATTTTCGGGTGTACGCGAAGAGGTAGCGCGACTTGAGATTGTCGGTAAGGCGTCGCTGATCATGCACGGGGTTTGGGGGCCTGCACCCCTCCCTGGCTCACGCAGAAGTCGTAGCACCTTAGGAGTAATTGCCCGTAGAAACGCGGTTGGAGAATAGGCGAATGTACCTAATCATGGGCCGTCCATGATCCAAAACCCGGCATGGAAAGTCTCTTCTGGACGCGCAAGAGAAATTCGGCAGGGCGCAGCGTGGGCATAGCGGGCTCATTTCAGCTTTCGTGTGGAAGGACGATTCCACCAACGTGCTCATAGGGATCACCCTCTGGGACACGAAGGCGGACTACGATGCAGCGCGCCCCGATATGGACAAGGCTCTTGAGGGCGCAGATTTTAGATCCGTAGATTCCTCCATGGAGATTTATCGCGGGTCCCCCGTACTCTGGACTGCATGAGGCTCAATCGGGGTGAATCCACGGTCAAGAGCCGCAGATCTCACGAGCTTCTTGGTCGGCAACCGTGAGCGTTCTCGAAGGGGATCGCCGGTCACAGCCGTATCACGAATTCCCGGAAACGGACGGTTACAGCAGGTCACCTAAGGTCACAGAGGCGGCCTCATTCGCGGGAGGGCCGTCGTGGAGCCGGCAGGACACGAGAGGAGACCGGCACCGAGACGGTTCGGGACCGTGAGTCCTCTTCCACGAGACGGCTCGACGCGACGCCGGCCGTGTGCGACACGTAAGTCAGCGTTCCTCGGGGAACAATTAGGGAACACTCGCTGTCAATCAGGCCGTGTCGTTGGATGTGTTTCGTGTTCGAAGGCGAGAAGTGAATTTCACTCCGATAGAACCCGGCTTGTGTCCGTTCTCGGCCCACCTCACGAATTGAACAGAAATCTTGAAATCGACTGCCTGAAAATCGGACTCTAAGTCGGGTTCACTCAGGGAACAGGCGGCCCGGTCGTGGAGATCTACCGCGACCGAGCCCTGGATGTAGCGGGCGACAGTTCTCTATGTGCCGCAGACAGCTTAGACAGCAACCCTGAACCTGTGAGCTCGACCGCCGATCAACACGCTTGATCGGCGGCATCCAACCCGGCAAACTCGACGCATGGTGCCAGAGAGCAGATACGCCAAGAGCGGCCAGATCCATATCGCCTATCAGGTCGTGGGCGACGGCCCGATCGATCTCGTCTTCCTGCCCGGGCTGTTCAGCCAGGTCGAGCTTCCATGGGAGGAGCCTGGTTACGCGCGGTTTCTCAGTCGGCTGGCTTCTTTCACGCGCCTCATACCGATTGACGCACGCGGCACGGGGCTGTCCGACCGTGCGCCGGTGCTGCCTCCGATGGAGGAGCAAGTAGACGACGTGCTCGCAGTCCTCGATGCGGTCGGGTCCACGTCCGCCGCATTGCTGGGGCTGTCACAGGCGGGACCCATGGCCATCCTCTTCGCCGCCTCACATCCGGATCGAACCAGGGCCCTCGTCCTTTATGGCTCATATGCGTCGCCCCGCGAGCGGGAAGGCTATCCGTGGGGCCGCACCCCGCAGTGGATGGACGACTACGACCATCTCATCGATGAGAAATGGGGCTCTGGCCTCTTCCTGTCGCAGGTGGCCCCGAGCCGACAGGATGACGATGTGTTCAAACATTGGTGGGGGCGCCTCGAGCGTCTCTCGTATGGTCCCGGAAACGCTCTCGCGTACTTCCGGATGAACGGGGAGATTGACGTACGCTCGATCCTTCCGACGATTCGAGTCCCCACGCTCGTCCTCCAGCGAAAGGGCGACGTATATCGCAATCCTGGCCACGCCCAGTATCTCGCTGAACAAATATCGAGCGCCAAGCTGGTCGTTCTTCCCGGCTCCGACCACCTACCTTACGTCGGCGACGGGGATGTGATCGTTGATGAGATACAGGAGTTCCTAACCGGAGTCCGGCCAGCACCCCATCACGATCGCGTGCTGGCCACCGTTCTTTTCACCGATATAGTTGGGTCGACAGAACGTGTGAGCAGCCTGGGCGACGCGGCCTGGAAGGAGCTGCTCCAACGCCACCACTTTGCCATTCGACACGAACTCTCCAGATTCAGGGGCCGAGAGATCGACACGGCTGGAGATGGATTCCTCGCCACCTTCGACGGTCCTGCTCGTGCCGTGCGGTGCGCGCAGGGGATTGTTGAGGCGGTAGGCCATATCGGGATCCAGGTTCGAGCCGGAGTCCACACCGGTGAGGTCGAACTCGCCGGTGATGGCATTCGCGGCATTGCCGTCCACGTCGGCGCGCGTGTGGCTGCGCTCGCGGCGCCAAACGAGGTGCTTGTGACCGGAACCGTGCGAGATCTGGTCGCCGGATCCGGCATCGCATTCGACGACCGGGGGTCGCACCTCCTGAAGGGCGTGCCCGGCGAGTGGCGCTTGTTCGCCCCAAGACGCGACGGGTTACCACCCGGCCTATGACCATTGCCTGGCCTGGCAGTCATTGAGAACCATGAACAAGAACACCCCCGCGCCGAAAGATCTCGAAGCCTACATGGACGTCTCGCCCGAGCAGGCGACGTAGCTGCCGATCCGAAAGGTGCACAGATTCGCGAGGCAAGCTGCCTAGGGCCTTGAGCGTTGTTTCGGGATACAGGAAGTCCGACGTATTAATAGGCCAAAGTACACAACACCTGCTAATCGGAGTGCTCGTCCTCGCCCTCGGCGTGCTGGCTTGGTCGCATTTCGTCACCTTCCCGCTAGGGGAGCGGATGCCGGCAGCAATCGAGACCGGCGACACAGTCGTAATGCAGCGCGCGATGCCGCTGATCTTCCTTGAGCTGGCCGGCTTCTTCGGCATCTTCACCTGCATGATCCTCATGCGCTTCGGCGTCTGAGGCGTGGGAGGTGGTCAGAATGTCTCGTTCCCGGCGGGAACAATTAGGGAACAGTCGCATTCAATCAGGGCGTGTCGGCAGATATCGTTCGATATTCACCGAGCCTGGGTGAACTCGCGCGGAACGAACCCGGCTTACGCGCCGTCCTCGGCCCACACCCGTCGTATTGAATTCAGTTGCGGCGCGAAGTACGTTGTTAGAGGGAACGATCAGGGAACAGCTGGTCGAAAAAGCAGCGGTGGAAGGCGACTTACAGTGTCCCCTTTCGTCCAAAAGCGAGTTCGCGCCGCGCCTTGGTCAGCATGCGGAAGGCGCCGTTGGCATGGAGCACAGTAGTGATGCCTTCTGTGTCGCTGCGGGTGACCACTCCGAGTTCTCGGCGGTTAGTGCTTCGAAATCCGCCGCCCGCTCCTTCCATCTATTGGACTTCCCAAAGTCGGGTGTTTCTCGATCGAGGGGTAGGCGCCCGGGTCTTGCTCGAAAGGCGGGTTTGGATCGCCCTCTTTTAGCGCACCGCTCTTGCCATACCGCGTCCAACGTCGCCCTGCTGCATCGGTGAATGTAATGTCGGGAGTCGGGTCAATCGGCCGAAGCCCCGGGACTACGATGTCCAGTTCGATTGCCTCCTCGGGGCCTAGCACACCGATGTCTCGCACGGAGGTTCCGCTGTTCCCGTATACGAGTCGGATCAGGACTCCGTACGCGGGCTCGGCGCTGGAATTATCGACTCGGATTACGAAGACCGGCAGCGGCTTCGCTTCAGTACGCATCTCTTTCAGCCATGCATTCACTAACCGAGCCTGCGCCCGACGGCGGTCAATTACCTGAACGCCCACGAGATATAGGCCAACTAGGAACGCGCCGACGGTGCCGATGGCTGCAACAACCGTGCCGATTGCGGTCCAGTCGTTGTCGGTCCATTGC
>WNFJ01157610.1_pt1 | contig 11427 bp, 8 predicted proteins | sample 5400461 | NCBI WGS metagenome assembly WNFJ01 (sample SAMN13153349, study PRJNA577476) | soil metagenome | isolation source: 115 cm saprolite on Douglas fir-dominated hillslope | place: USA:California | collected 2013-09-17 | reverse complement strand
GATCGCGTCGGGCTGGATGCCGATGCTGCGCAGCGCGGCCACCGAGTGCTGGGTGGGCTTGGTCTTCAGCTCGCCGGACGGCCCGATGTAGGGCAGCAGCGAGACGTGCAGGAAGAAGCAGCGATCCCGGCCGATCTCGTGCCGGATCTGGCGGATCGCCTCCAGGAACGGCTGTGACTCGATGTCGCCCACCGTTCCGCCGACCTCGGTGATGACGACGTCCACGTCGGGGCTGCCCATCTCGATGATGCGCGACTTGATCTCGTTGGTGATGTGCGGGATCACCTGCACCGTGTCGCCCAGGTAGTCGCCGCGCCGCTCCTTGGCGATCACGCTCGAGTAGATCTGCCCGGTGGTGACGTTCGACGAGCCCGGCAGCCGGGTGTCCAGGAAGCGCTCGTAGTGCCCGACGTCCAGGTCGGTCTCGGTGCCGTCGTCGGTGACGAACACCTCGCCGTGCTGGAACGGGTTCATGGTGCCGGGGTCGACGTTCAGGTACGGGTCAAGCTTCTGCATGTTGACCCGCAGCCCGCGCAGCTTCAGCAGGCGGCCGAGGCTGGAGGCCGTCAGCCCCTTGCCGAGGCTGGACGCAACCCCACCGGTAACAAAGAGGTGCCTGGTAGAGACGGGCCGTGATGAGCGAGGTGCCGTGGCCAAGTAGGGCTCCCGTGGTCGTTGCCCGCCGGTAAATCCGCCGGTCCACGGGTTATCAGAATATCAGCCTGGCGACAGCGGGCCGGGCATCAACACCGAACGCACCCGCCGGCACCGTCCCTGACCGGTCACACGGGCGTCGTGGCCCGGGAGCGATCCCGCGAGCGCCGGGCCGCCTCACCGGGCGATCCGCGTCCGGCCTGCTCACCAGCCTCGCCGAAGCGCGCCAGGGCCACCGCGCTGGCCACCGCGAGAATGAATCCGGACACGGCCAGCCCGGCCAGGCCGCGCCGGGTGGTGTCGCCGAGGAACATAACGCCCACGACGGCGGGCGGCACGGTCTCGACGAGGACCACGGCCGCAGTGGCCACGGTCACGCTGCCGCCCTCCAGGGCCGTGGCGTAGAGCATGAACGACACAATCCCCGCCGCCGCCAGCGTGTACGTGGCCGGGCTGTGCACGAGCTGGTGCGGCGCGAATCCCGGCAGGATCCTGGCCGAGACCGCGAGCACCGCGAACCCGAGCCCGGCGCAGGCCCCGAGCACGGGAGTGCGGGCCGGGTTGGGCAGCCTGGCCGCGGCCAGTCCGGCCAGGACGACCGCGGCTACCGTGACCATCAGCCCGATCTGGAAAGGCGGGTCGACGTCGGGCGCGCCCCGCGCCCCGGCCGAGGTTCCGAGCAGGCCCACCCCGACGATCACCCCGGTGACCGCCAGCCATTCCCGCAGGCTGAGCCGGACGCGCATCAGCCACGCCGCGAACAGCGCGGTCACGGCGAGGTTGGATGCGATCACGGCCTGCACCGCGAATAGCGGCAATCGCCGCAGCGCCACGAGCTGGGCCAGGAAACCGATAATGTCGATGGCGAGACTGGCCAGGAAGCGCCACTGGCGCAGTAGCCGGACGAGCAGGCCGGGATCGACCCGGCCAGCGGCCGGGCTCCCGTCCCGGATCCGCGCGGGCCGGCGGCTCGCCGAACGGATGGCCATGGCCTGCATGACCGCGGCGACTCCGTAACAGAAGGCCGACACCAGCGCGGCGACCAGGCTCGCCAGCATATATACGACCCTACACGCTGCTCCTGCGCCGCCCCATTGGTTAACCGCCCGCGGTAACCAGGGCCAGGCGCCTCGGCCGGCCCCAGCGCCCGCGCCGGCGCTAACCCGCCCCGGATGCCTGCTCAGCCGCTGGCGGCCAGCCCCTCGGCGACGGCCGCGCGGGCCCGCGCTGGGCTGGTGAAGTGCACGGACTGCAGGCCGACGGCGGCCGCCGCGGCCACGTTGTCGATGCGGTCGTCCACGAAGATGACCTCATCCGCCCTGGCCCCTATCCTGGCCAGCGCGGCCCCGTAGCACGCCGGATCCGGCTTCGCCGACTTCAGCTGACAGCTGAATATCAGATGTCCGAAATGCCCGGCGACCGGCTGCCCGCTGATCGCCTCGGCGAGGTCGTCGGGCGCGTTGGACAGCATCGCGAGCGGCCGTCCCGCAGCGGCCAGGTCCTCGATCAGCGCCACCGTTCCGGCCTGCGGCCGCAGCCAGGCGGCCCGGTCCAGCCGGGTGAGCTCCGAGATCTCAGCCTCGCCGTAGGCGTGCCCCAGGCTGCGGCCCACCTGCTTCCAGTACCCGGGGGTGTCCAGTTCCGCGAGGTCGTAGGCACGCCGCCATTCCCAGTACACGTCCATGAGGGCCGGAACTTCGGCGTCGGCGGCTCCGGCCAGCAGCGCCATGTCCTGCTGAGTGGGCGGGTGCGATACGACGCCGCCGTAGTCGAACATCACCCAGGTCACGCGCACCCTCCTCGGGGACAGGCGGCCCGGTCGTCTGGCTACGGGGCGGCCGCCCCCGCGGGCTCGGCCACTGCTCCGCCCGGCCGGGCCAGGCCCGGGCAGCCGTCGATCTTGGTTATCCGCGGCCGGCAGGTCGATCCCGGACGGTCACCGCTGAGCGCCGGCGGCCCCGGCGGGGTCCTGCCCACGGCTTCGGCCAGCACCCGCCAGAGCCCGGGCGAGGTGGCGGCCCAGCGGACCGGGCCGACCCCGGTGACCGTCTGGCAGCCGGTCGCCTCGATGGTAACCGCTGGAAGCGACCGGCCGTCGGCGGCGAAGCGAAGCGTATAGTCCGCGCCGGCGATCTGTGCCGGGCAGTTGAGCACGCCACGCGGCATCGGCGGCAGCGCGCACAGCGCCCGTGCCACCGCGCGCACCCGGGGCGGGCTCGTGACCGTGACCTGGTTCGGGAACGCGGTCTGCGGTTCCGGCAGCCGGAAACCATGACTCCGCACGACTTCCACGCTGGTGACCGTCGCGGCGTCCCGGCAGAGCGCGGGCTGCGAGGAGACGGCTCCTCCGCCGGCGTTGGCCGCCGAGCCCGAGGACCCCCCGGAGGCCGCCGGGGACGCCCGGCCGGACCCGGCACCTGAGCCGGACGCCTGAATGCTCCCGCACGCGGCTAGCGCCACGCCACCAAGAGCGATGGCCGCGCCCAGCAGCGCCCGCCCGCGTGCGTTATGGCGCTTGGTCCCGGCCTTACCGTGCGGCCAGAATGACCTTTTCATGGCTGCCTCTCTCCCCGCCCGCGCCGCGCGTGGCTCCCGGGCCAGCCAGGATGAGCTGCCGTGCGCCGGCCGCGGAGACGGCCGCGGCCCGCGACCCTGGGAGGGCCCGCGGTGCTTGGACGGCCGCTGCTGTTGGACGGCCCACGATCCTTGGACGGCTCGGCGCCACTGCCGGTTCCACCGGAAGCCGCACCGGCTCTCGCGGCCGACCCGGCTCACGCCGGGCTGGCCCCGGGAACGACCCCGCGGAAGCTACACGCCCGCGGCGTGCATGCCGCGCAGCTCGTGCTTGAGCTCCTTGATCTCGTCGCGTAGCCGCGCGGCGATTTCGAACTGCAGCTCGGCGGCGGCGGCATGCATCTGGTCGGTGAGCTCGGTGATGAGGGCCACCAGGTCCTCGCGCGGCGGCCCGCCCTCACCGGGGCGGTGCTCGCCCTGCCCCGCCCCGGCCGCGGCCGCCCTGGCCCGCGAGGAGAGGCCGGGCACGGGCGCCTTGCCCCGGCTCTGCTGGCGTCCCGCCCCGCCGAGAAGCTTCTCGGTGTCCGCGTCCTCGCGGGCCAGCTGGTCGAGGATGTCGGCGATGCGCTTGCGCAGCGGCTGCGGGTCGAGGCCGCGCTCGGCGTTGTAGGCGACCTGCTTGGCGCGGCGCCGGTTCGTCTCGTCGATCGCCCGCTGCATCGAGGGAGTGACCTTGTCGGCGTACATGTGTACCTGGCCGGAGACGTTCCGCGCCGCGCGGCCGATCGTCTGGATCAGCGACGTCCCCGACCGGAGGAAGCCCTCCTTGTCCGCATCCAGGATCGACACCAGCGACACCTCGGGCAGGTCCAGCCCCTCGCGGAGCAGGTTGATGCCGATGAGAACGTCGTACTCGCCGAGCCGCAGCTCGCGCAGCAGCTCCACCCGGCGCAGCGTGTCCACCTCGCTGTGCAGGTACCTCGCCCTGACGCCCAGCTCGAGCAGGTAATCGGTGAGATCCTCGGCCATCTTCTTCGTCAGCGTGGTCACCAGGACCCGCTCATCACGCTCGGCCCGCTCCCTGATCTCGTGCACGAGGTCGTCGATCTGGCCCTTGGTCGGCTTGATGATCACCTCGGGATCGACGAGCCCGGTCGGCCGGATGACCTGCTCGGTCACCTCGCCGCGCACCCGCTGCAGCTCGTAAGGTCCCGGGGTGGCCGACAGGTACAGCGTCTGGCCGATCCGGTCGCCGAACTCCTCCCAGGTGAGCGGGCGGTTGTCGATCGCGCTCGGCAGCCGGAACCCGTGCTCGACCAGGACCCGCTTCCTGGAGACGTCGCCCTCGTACATGGCGCCGATCTGCGGGACGGTGTTGTGCGACTCGTCGATGACCAGCAGGAAGTCCTCGGGGAAATAATCGAGCAGCGTGTTGGGCGGGCTGCCGGCCTCCCGCCCGTCGATGTGCCGGGAGTAGTTCTCGATCCCCGAGCAGCTGCCCACCTGGCGCAGCATCTCGATGTCGTAGGTGGTGCGCATCCGCAGCCGCTGCGCCTCCAGCAGCTTGCCCGACTGGTCAAGCTCCGTGAGCCGCTCCTCGAGCTCGGCCTCGATGCCGGCGATGGCCCGCTCCATCCGTTCCGGGCCCGCGACGTAGTGCGTGGCCGGGAAGATGTACAGCTCGTCGTCCTCGCTGAGCACCTCGCCGGTCAGCGGGTGCAGCGTCATCAGCCGCTCGATCTGGTCGCCGAACATCTCGATCCGCACGGCGAACTCCTCGTAGACCGGGATCACCTCGATGGTGTCGCCGCGCACCCGGAACGTGCCGCGGGTGAAGGCCAGGTCATTGCGGGTGTACTGCATGCCGACGAGCTTGCGCAGCAGGCCGTCCCTTTCGATCGTGTCGCCGACATGAAGGCTGGCCATGCGGTCGACGTACTCCTGGGGCGTGCCCAGGCCGTAGATGCAGGACACCGACGCGACGACGATCGTGTCCCGGCGGGTCAGCAGCGAGTTGGTCGCGGAGTGCCTGAGCCTGTCCACCTCGTCGTTGATCGAGGAGTCCTTCTCGATGTAGGTGTCGGTCTGCGGTACGTAAGCCTCCGGCTGGTAGTAGTCGTAGTAGGAGACGAAGTACTCGACGGCGTTCCTGGGCAGCATCTCGCGCAGCTCGTTGGCGAACTGGGCCGCGAGGGTCTTGTTCGGCAGCATGACGAGAACCGGGCGCTGCAGCCGCTCCGCCAGCCAGGCGACCGTCGCGGTCTTGCCGGTCCCGGTCGCGCCCAGCAGCACGGTGTCGTGGGCGCCGGACTGGATCCGCTGCTCCATCTCCGCGATGGCCTGCGGCTGGTCGCCGGCCGGCACCATGTCGGTGACGACCTCGAAGGGGGCAACGCTCCGCTGCAGGTCGGTTACCGGGCGCATGACTCCTCCTTTCCCCCTGGGTCGGCGGCGCGGCTAGAGAGCGCAGATCGGGACAGCTGACCCTTCACGCTAACAATGTAGGCCGGGCCGCCGACATTCCTGCCGGGACGCGGCCCCGGGGCCCCCGGCGCGCTCACGGGGCCGACGCGGCCGCGCGGCGGCGCAGCTCCGCCCACAGGTCGCCGACCTGCCGGTCCAGCTCGGCCAGCGAGCCCGAGTTGTCGATCACGATGCCGGCGATCGCCAGCCGCTGCTCCCTGCTGGCCTGTGCGGCCATCCGGGCCCTGGCCTGCTCGCGGGTCATGCCGCGGTGCCGGACCAGCCGCTCGATCTGGATCCTTGGCGGCACGTCGACGACCACGACGAGATCGTAGGCATCCGCCAGGCCGTTCTCGGCGATCAGCGGAACGTCGTGCACCACGATCGCGCCCGGCCCGGCGCCCTGCTCCAGCTCGGCCATCCGGGCGCCCACCCTGGGATGGATGATCGCGTTGAGCTTCCCGCGCAGCTGCGGGTCGGCGAAGACGATGTCGCCCACCCGGGGCCGGTCCAGCTCGCCGTCCGGGCGGAGCACCTCGGGGCCAAACGCCTGGGTCACCTCGGCCAGGCCGTCGGTGCCCGGCGCGACCACCTCTCGGGCGATGGCGTCGGCGTCAATGACGACCGCGCCCTGCGCGGCCAGGCGGAGCGACACCTCGCTCTTGCCCGCGCCGATCCCGCCGGTCAGTCCTACTCGAAACACGGGCCTACCCCGGAACCCTGGCCCTGGTTTCGCGCCAGATTCCTAGCTCTGGCCGCCGGAGAGCTTGTCCCGAAGCGCCGCGAGCGCCTCGTCCGAGGCCAGCGTGCCGGTGGCCTCGGCCTCGGGCTCGGCCTGCGGCCGGCCGGCCGGCTCGCCGCGATCTCCGCCCGACCCGGCCTCGGCCGCATCAGACCTGCGCGCCTCGGCGACCTGCACCTGGTGGGCCTCGTACCGGGAACGTGCCTCGGCGTACTGGTGCTCCCATTCCTCGCGCTGCCGGTCATATCCCTCGAGCCACTCACCCGACTCGGAGTCGAAGCCCTCCGGGTAGACGTAGTTGCCCTGCTCGTCATAGGTGGCCGCCGACCGCCTCGCCGATCGTTCCCTCGTTCGCCTGCTTCAGCGACAGGCTGATCCGGCGCCGGTCCAGGTCGATGTCGATGATCTTGACGAAGATCTCATCGCCGACCTGCACGACCTGCTCGGGGATCTCCACATGCCGGTCGGCGAGCTCGGAGATGTGCACCAGGCCCTCGATGCCCTCTTCCACCCGGACGAAGGAGCCGAACGGCACCAGCTTGGTGACCCGGCCCGGCACGACCTGCCCGATCTGGTGGGTGCGGGCGAACTGCTGCCAGGGGTCCTCCTGCGTCGACTTGAGCGACAGCGAGACCCGCTCCCGGTCCATGTCCACGTCGAGTACCTCGACCGTGACCTCCTGGCCGACCTCGACCACCTCTCCCGGGTGGTCGATGTGCTTCCAGGAGAGCTCGGACACGTGCACCAGGCCGTCGACCCCGCCCAGGTCGACGAACGCGCCGAAGTTGACTATGGACGAGACCACGCCCTTGCGGATCTGGCCCTTCTGCAGCGTGTTCAGGAAGTTCTGCCGGACCTCCGACTGCGTCTGCTCGAGCCAGGCCCGGCGGGACAAGACCACGTTGTTGCGGTTCTTGTCCAGCTCGATGATCTTCGCCTCGATCTCCTTGCCCACGTACGGCTGCAGGTCACGAACCCGCCGCATCTCGACCAGGGATGCGGGCAGGAACCCGCGCAGGCCGATGTCCAGGATCAGGCCGCCCTTGACGACTTCCTTGATCTTCTCGATCGTGCCCCAGGCGCGCTCGTACTGCGCGCGCTTCTTGGACAGGATCAGCCGGCCTTCCTTGTCCTCCTTCTGCAGGACCAGGGCCTCGATGTGCTCGCCGCTCTTGACGACGTCGTGCGGGTCGACGTCATGCTTGATCGACAGCTCGCGGGACGGAATGACGCCTTCGGTCTTGTAGCCGATGTCCAGCAGGACCTCGTCTCGGTCGACCTTGACGACGGTCCCCGCGACGATGTCGCCGTCATTGAAGTACTTGATGGTCTCATCGATCGCGGCGAGGAAGGCCTCCTCGGAACCGATGTCGTTGACCGCTACCTTTGGGGTCGAGGTGATCTCGGTGCTGCTGGTCGTCATGTGTAGGTGGGCTCCGGCTACGGACAGGGATGTACGGACATGCGCCATGCACAGTCGAATCCGCCATGGGCGGCCAGGAGTGACTGGACTTGCCTGGCCAGCGTAACCGGCCGCGACCTGCCTAGTGACGGCCCGCGGACTGCCTGACCATGGCGGACTGCAAGAAACACAGCGCAGCGATCAGGATATGAGAGTGCGGCCTACCGGTCAATCTGCGGGCGGCCGCCAACTGCTCTGGCAGGCATGTTGCCGGCCGGGAATTCCCCCTCTGAGCGGGGCCGGACGTGCCTGCTCCCGGCGCCCGGACTCGTTATGCAGATTTTGTCAATGGGCGGCGTCGGCCCAGCTGCGCCCGGTGCCCATCGACACCTCAAGCGGGACCGTGAGCTCGGCCGCCTCGCACATGGCGGCGTGGACCAGCTCCCTGAGCTGGTCGAGTTCTCCGGGCGCCGCCTCGAACAGCAGCTCGTCGTGGACCTGGAGCAGCATCCGGGACCGCAGCCCCTGGTCGCGGATCCGCCGGTGCACCGCGAGCATGGCGACCTTGATGATGTCGGCGGCCGAGCCCTGGATCGGCGCGTTGAGGGCCATCCGTTCCGCCATCTCCCGGCGCTGGCGGTTGTCGGACACCAGGTCGGGCAGGTACCGGCGGCGGCCGAGCATCGTCTGGGTGTACCCGTCCTTGCGCGCCTGCGCGACGATCTTCTCCAGGTAGTCCCTGATGCCGCCGAACTGCTCGAAGTAGCCGTCCATGAACGCGGTGGCCTCTTCCCGGCTGACCCGAAGCTGCTGCGAGAGCCCGTAGGAGGACAGGCCGTAGGCGAGCCCGTAGTTCATCGCCTTGATCTTGCTGCGCAGCTCGACCGTGACCTCCTGCGGCGGCACGCCGAACACCCGGGATGCCGTCTCCGCGTGGAAGTCGTGACCCGAGGTGAACGCGTCCGCCAGCGCCTGGTCGCCGGACAGGTGCGCCATGATGCGCAGCTCGATCTGGCTGTAGTCGGCCGTCAGCAGGGTCTCGTAGCCGGCGCCGACGATGAACGCCTGCCGGGTACGGCGTCCCTCCTCGGTCCGGATCGGGATGTTCTGCAGGTTGGGGTCGGTGGACGAGAGCCGGCCGGTGGCGGCGATCATCTGGTTGTACGTGGTGTGGATGCGGCCGTCGACGCCCGCCATCGGGATCAGCGAGTCCACGATGCTCTTCAGCCTGGCCACGTCCCGGTGCCGAAGCAGGTGCGCCAGGACCGGGTGCTCGGTCTGCGCCAGGAGGCTGGTGAGCGCCTCGGAGTCGGTGGTGTACCCGGTCTTGATCCGCTTGGTCTTCGGCAGGCCCAGCTCGGTGAACAGGACCTCCTGCAGCTGCTTGGGCGAGCCGAGATTGAACTCGTGGCCGGTGACCGCGAACGCGGCCTGCTCCGCCTCCTTGACCTCACCGCCCAGCGTGGCCGACATGTCGGCCAGATGGTCGACGTCGGCGGCGATCCCGGCCCGCTCCATCTCCGCGAGCACGCCGACCAGCGGCAGCTCGACGTCGGCGAGCAACCGCGCCGCGCCGCGCCGCTCCAGGTCGGCGTCCAGGGCGTCGGCCAGCTCGGCCGTGGCCCGGGCCCGCTGGGCCAGCGCATTCGCCCACTCGGCCTCGCCGCCGGTGTCCAGGGTCAGCTGGCCGACGGTGGTCTCGCCGCCGGTCAGCTCCCGGCCCACATAACGCACGGCCAGGTCGGCCAGGTCGAACGAGCGCTGCCCGGGCAGCGCCAGGTACGCGGCGAGCGCGGTGTCACTGGTCAGGCCGGCGAGTTCCAGGCCGCGGGCGGCCAGCGCGTGCATCGGCCCCTTCGCGTCGTGCAGCGCCTTGGGCTGCGCCGGGTCGGCGAGCCAGCCCGCCAGCGCGCGCTCGTCGTCCTCGGTCAGCGCCGTCGGGTCGACGTAGGCGTTGGCGCCATCCGGGGCGGCCAGGGCCAGGCCCTCGAGGTTGCCGGTGCCGCGCCCCCAGGTCCCGCTGGCGGCCAGGCCGACCCGGCCGCCGGTCCCGTGCTCGGACAGCCATTCCGCCACATCCTCCGGGCCGAGCACCTCCGCCTCGACGTCGAATTCCTCGGCTGGCCCCGCGGCCCTCGCCGCGGCGGCGTTGGTCGCGGATGCGGATATCCCGTTCGGGAACGTGACCTGGAGTCGCTCACGGAGGACGCGGAACTGCAGCGTGTCGAAGAGCTGGTTGATCTTCTCGCGGTCCCACGGGGCGGGGGCCAGCTCCCGCGGCGCCGCCTCGACCGGCACGTCGCGGATGAGCTCGGTGAGCTGGCGGTTGCGCAGCACGCCGGCGAGGTGCTCCCGCAGGTTGTCTCCGGCTCGGCCCTTGACCTCGTCGACCCGGTCCACGAGCTGGGCCAGGGAGCCGAACTCGGTCACCCACTTCGCGGCGGTCTTCTCGCCGACTCCCGGGATGCCGGGCAGGTTGTCGCTCGCGTCACCGCGCAGCGCCGCGTAGTCCGGGTACTGGGCCGGGGTCAGCCCGTAGGTCTGCTGTAGCACGTCCGGCGTGAACCGGGTGGTCTCGCTGACCCCGCGCCCGGTCTTCAGCACCGTCACTTCGTCGGTGATCAGCTGGAACGCGTCTCGGTCGCCGGTGACGATCACCACGCTCATGTCCTCGGCCGCCGCCTCGGTGGCGAGCGTGGCGATGACGTCGTCGGCCTCGAAGCCTGCCACCGACAGCCGCCGGATGCCCAGCGCGTCCAGCACCTCGAATATCAGGCTGAGCTGGGTCCTGAAGTCCGCTGGGGTCTCTTTCCGGTTCGCCTTGTAGTCGACGTACTGCTCGTGCCGGAACGTCCGCTCGCTGCGGTCGAACGCCACCGCGATGTGCGTCGGCTGCTCGTCGCGCACGACGTTGATCAGCATGGCGGTGAAGCCGTAGACGGCGTTGGTGGGCTGCCCGGTGGTCGTCGAGAAGTTCTCGGGCGGCAGCGCATGGAACGCCCGGTACGCCAGGGAATGACCGTCCAGCAGGAGCAGCCGGTCGCGGTGGCCTGGCCGGGGACCTCCGGGACCAGGCGCCTGGGTCGGCTTCGTCACCACGCACGCAGTCTAATCGGCAGGTCGGACACCGGCAGGCAACCCCGGCGACCCGGAGCCCGCAGCCGGACCTGGGCCGCGGCCGGACCGGGCTCGGGAGGGGGATCCGGAGAATGCCCGCCCACCCCGGGCTCCTAGGCTTCGTCCAGCGCGGACAACAGCCGTCCCGAACTTGCGGAGGTAGCGGTGCGAGACGACAGCGAGCAGCGGATCATAGAGTCCTACAACCTGGCGAGCGCGGACACGCTCCCCGGCCGCATGGGCATCAAGATCCTCGAAGCGTCTCCCCAGCGGGTAGTCGGCACCATGCCGGTCGCCGGCAACACCCAGCCCTACGGACTGCTGCATGGCGGCGCCTCATGTGTGCTGGCCGAGAGCCTCGGCTCGCTCGGCGCGGCTTTGCACGCGGGGCCGGGCCGCGTCACGCTCGGGATCGAGATCAGCGCCACGCATCACCGGGGCGCAGCAGGGGGTGAGGTCACTGGCGTGGCCACGCTCCTGCACGGCGGGCGGACCCTGACCACGTACGAGATCGTCATAACCGATGAGCAAGACC
>WNFJ01402324.1_pt3 | contig 11428 bp, 10 predicted proteins | sample 5400461 | NCBI WGS metagenome assembly WNFJ01 (sample SAMN13153349, study PRJNA577476) | soil metagenome | isolation source: 115 cm saprolite on Douglas fir-dominated hillslope | place: USA:California | collected 2013-09-17 | reverse complement strand
TGACGCCAAAATCGGCGAGATCTACGAGGGCGCCAACGAAGTCCAAAAGTGGATCATCGCCCGCAAGATCTTTGGCCGAGCCATCACAGGCTAGCTCCCCTCACATCGCCTGCCGTCGGCTCGATCTCAGCAGCCCGTTCCCCGCACGGGACTTTGGTGTTTGCGCGCGCAGCGCGCATGTGTGCGCCCGGCCACTGCCGATTATGCTGTACGATCGTACAGGTTAGTATTGACACTGTTTTGCAAGCGGCGCATTCTAAGCGTCAGTGCTGCGATTAGACGGCCTGATGCGATCTCTCTGGCTTTGGGGGAATCCAAATGAACAAGCGACGAACGACTTGCGCCAGCGTTTCCGTTCTGGTGGTCGCGGGAGTCACCGGCGCGCTCGCGCAAACCGCAAGCGGCCCCACGCAACCCGCCACCTCGAGCGAACCCGCCCTCGCAGAGATACTGGTCACTGCGGAAAAGCGATCCGAACGGCTCGCCGACGTGCCCCTTTCGATCACCGCCCAGAATGCCGAAGAGCTGACCAAGGTCGGTGTGCATGACGTGTCGGACCTGGAAAAGGTAGTTCCTGGCTTCGCCTTCACGCAGAGTGTGTACGGCGCACCGATCTATACGATCAGAGGAATTGGCTTCTACGGGGAAGCGGTCGGTATTTCGCCCACCGTGAGCGTCTACGTGGATCAGGTGCCCATCCCCTTCACGCGCGCCGCGGAGGGGGTTTCGCTCGACCTGGAGCGGGTGGAGGTTCTCAAAGGTCCTCAGGGGACGTTGTTCGGACAGAACTCAACCGGCGGGGCCATCAACTACATCGCAGCTAAACCGACTGATGTGCTCGCCGCGGGCGCCCAGGCGAGCTATGGAAGATTCAACGACGCCGCGGTCGAAGGTTTCATCAGCGGGCCAATTTCCTCCACACTCTCCGGGCGGATCGCCGTGCGCACAGAGCAGCGCGACGCCTGGCAATACAGTTCGTATACCGGACAAACGCTCGGCACCAAAAACTTTACTGCCGGCCGAGCGCTGCTGGATTGGAAGCCGTTCGATGGCATCATGTACGAAGTCAATTTCAACGGCTGGAAAGACAAGTCCGATTCGCAAGCGAATCAGTTCGAGAGATACGACTCCTCTTCATCTCCGAATACAGCCTATCCGGGCAGTATCGCCTTTCCGAATATTGCCGCCACTTTGCTGGCAAGGGCGCCGACGCAAGCCAATGATCGGGCCGCCAACTGGGACACGGAACAGCCGGAAAAGCGCGATGATGATTTCTACCAGATATCCGGCCACGGTGATTTCACTTTGCCCGCGGGTCTGACGCTCAGCTCGATCACCTCCTACTCGCAGCTGATCGTGCATTCACCGACCGACACCGACGGAACGGAACTACCCATCTTTTGGCTGCGGATCGACGCGTTCACGAAGACCTTCGCTCAGGAGCTGCGCGTATCGAGCCCCGCGGAGGGTCGCTTGAGGTGGATGCTTGGCGGTAACTACCAATATGATCGAGTGTCAGACATCCAGTACGCGCAAAATCAGGGCAGCAACTCGGGAGTGGGTCCGCTGCGGTTCATCGAGTTTGACAACGACGCTTCGGGTCAGCACATCAGAACGTCCGCCGCCTTTGGAAGTCTTGATTGGCGCATCACCGATACCTTGACCGCCCAGACCTCCGCGCGCTACACCCATCAGACGCACGATCTTACCGGCTGCCTTCGAGATGTCGGGGGCGAGCTTGCAACCGCCTTCGGATTACTGTCCACCGTGATCAGCGGCGATCCCCATGTTCCCGCCCCCGGCGACCCGGCGTACATTCCACCGGGTGGCTGCGCTACGTTGGATGATGTCACCAACTATCCGACGACCGTGCACAAAACTCTGGACGAGCACAACATCTCCTGGCGCGCCGGTTTGTCGTGGAAGCCGGACACGGACTCTCTCGTGTACGGCAACGTAACGCGCGGGTTCAAAGGGGGCAGTTTCGAGACCTTGCCGGCGATCCGACCCGATCAGTTCGATCCCGTGCCGCAAGAACAAGTTACCGCTTACGAGATCGGCGCGCGCAGCCGCTTGTTTGCGGGAAAAATTGATCTGTCGGGGGCCGCCTTCTATTACGATTACAAGGACAAGCAGCTCCTCGCCTACATCTCCGCCGATTTCTTTGGCAGTCTGCCGGGCCTGGTGAGCGTGCCCAAATCCAGAGCAACCGGCGCGGAAGCTGACATTACCATTCGCCCGATCTCCGACTGGTATTTCACACTCGGCGGAACGTACGTGGCGACCAAGGTGGAGAGCAACTTTGCCACGTTGGGGCCTCTTGCCTCCTCGGGCTCCGTGGACGTGCAGGGGGCGGCCTTCCCAAACACCCCGAAGCTCAATTTCATCGCCGATACCGAGTACCGATTTCCGCTTTGGGCGAACTGGCAGGGATTTGTCGGCGGCAATGTGACGTATCGCGGTCGCACCGTCTCGACGTTCGCCGCCCGGAGCGAGTTCGACATTCCTGACTACACCTTGCTCGATGCGCGCGCCGGCATGCAGCATTCGGACGGCAAGCTGCGGATCTGGCTCTGGGGAAAGAATGTTACCGATCGCTACTACTGGACCCATGTGGATCATGTTCTTGACACAGTCACGCGCGTCACCGGCATGCCAGCGACGTTTGGCATCTCGGCGAGCTGGCGCCTGTAGCGAGTAAGGCGGCGAGAGCCGGAGGAGGGGCTCTTGCTGCTATCGCAACCACGGTCGGGGCGGAATCGCGAGTGCCTGCATGAGACCTTTCACGTCCTCGAGCTTCATCCCTCCGAAGCCTCCGTCCGCGTGAATCTTTTCGATCGCCTCAGGCGGCACGTCCGGTCGCAAATCATCGGGTAAATCGTCGCCCCAGGCCCAAAGACTGCCCCGCGTCAGCGGTGAATAGCCCGTCGGGAACTCCGCGTTCATCACATCTCCGTCCGCGTAATGCTCCCACTCGTCTCCGACGGGATCCTTCCAGTAGTCGAAAAGTTGACTACCGAGAACGTGCCGGCCGATACCCCAATAAGGCGTCCAACCTCGGGCCCTAAGGTGCTGATGTCCCTGCCCGACGGCTTCAAGGTCCATCGTCTCGAATGAGACGTGCAGCATTCGCGATGCCGGCCCTCGCAGAATCGCCACACTGTGATGATCTGCGGGCTCGGCTCCACGATTCAGACGGAAGAATCCGAGTGCCGGCTTCCCGTCGGGCAAGCACTGCACGTCGCTCGGGATGATGCCCACGTGACGCATGTACCACGAAACCGTGCTCTCGAAGTCGTCGCGCTGCAGAACGACATGACCCAATCTGTAGACAGGACTTGGCGCGGTGACAGACCGCACTCCTTGATTGACGCGACGCTTCTCGAGCGGGGTGTTCATCGCCAACGTCTGCTTCGGCACGCTCATAGGTGCGACCGGTTCGAATCCGTGAAGTACATCAACGCGCATGCCCGCAGGATCGATCAAGCGGACCCTCGCTCCGCCGCCTGGCTCGGCGACACGTTCGATCGCGGTATCACTTGCTTGCGCGAGCCTTTGCAAGTCCTCTGCCGAGCGTGCGGCGAGCGAGAAACCGATGAAAGCATCCCTTTCGCCCGCTGTCACCGACACCAAGTAGGGCGCCGGACCGTATCCCCGGTAGTAGGCGGTGGCATCGACCTGATGAGCATGGAGCAGGCCGAAGTCCTCGAGGAACTCGCCCATACGTGCAGGATCGCGCCGCTCGAATGCGACGCTCAGCATCGCGTCGGCCCGGGCAACCGGCTCGGACCTTTCGATTCTCGTCGGTTTGAATTCACTCATTCTCAATCCTCCGGTTGCGATTAAATGTTGATATTGAAACTGTACGAGCGTAAAGTCTAGTGAAAACCATCGTATTAAAGCTCGGGTGAGGCACTGATTATGAAGTCGACAAACCAGCAGGTATGGCTCAGATCCCGCCCGAACGGCATTCCCCAGGCGGAAAACTTCGCCATCCGCAAGGCGGACATACCGCAACCTGCCGACGGGCAGGTGTTGATTCGAAACCGCTTCCTGTCCGCCGATCCCGCCATGCGCGGATGGATCACTGACTCGAGCAATTACTGGCCCCAGATCGTCATCGGCGAGACCCTGCGCGCTTTTGCGGCAGGTGAGGTCGTGGAGTCGAAGCATCCCTCCTATCGACCCGGAGATCGGCTGATGGGCATCTTTGGATGGCAGGACTACGCGGTCGCCGAAGATAAGCACATCATGGTTCGCATCCCGGACGATGACTTGCCGCTTTCGCTCTATCTGGGTGTGCTGGGGCTCAACGGCCTGACCGCATACTTCGGACTGCTGCAGGTAGGCTTACCCAAGGCGGGGGATACTGTGGTGATCTCCACCGCGGCCGGTGCGGTGGGATCTTGCGCGGGTCAAATCGCAAAGCTCAAAGGCTGTCGAACTGTCGGCATCGCAGGCGGCCCGGAGAAGGCGCGGCAGTGTCTCGAGGAATTTGGCCTTGATGCGGCCATCGACTATAAGAGCGGCGCGGACCTCGACGTGCAACTCCGTGAGGCATGTCCGGACGGTGTCGATGTGTACTTCGACAACACCTCGGGCCCCATCAGCGATGCCGTCTTGAGGAATCTGCGGCTGGGTGCCCGCGTCATCATCTGCGGCACGGCAAGTTTTCCGAGCTGGAATCCCTGGAACACGGGGCCGCGCCCCGAGCGCCACCTACTGGTCAAGCGCGCAAGGATGCAGGGGTTCTTAACCACTGATTTTAAAGATCAGTTTCCTCAAGCCGTCGGCGAATTATCGAATTGGGTTCGCACGGGCTCCATCCGCTATCGAGAGGAGATCCTCGATGGCATCGAGTATGCACCCGGCTCGATGCAACGACTCTACAGCGGCGAGAACAACGGCAAGCTCGTCATGCGCCTACGTGATCAGGCCGAATGAACGGCCGGTACCTGCTTAGCGGGCGCCAGCTTGACTGGCCTGGCCCGCGTCCTGCGAATGGGCCTGCGTCGGTTGAAGTCGGCGCTTGCCGTCGATCAGATCGGCCAGCATGCGGCGAGCCAGAACGCCGCCCTTGTCAAAAGACATCAGCAGGGGCTTCATCTCGCCGAAACTTCTGGCGCCCATGTTTTGCTGCACGTCCTCAATGATGGGTTTGTCTTCAACCTCAAAGGCATGCGTGATCGAGGCACGGATGCCTTCATCCACCGCCTCGCTGTCCAGCGCGAAGTCGCGCGCGGCCGCCCAGTAGTACACGGTTTCACGCTCGGTTTTGGGCGTGAGCACATGAGCGCCGAACATGGCGATGCCCTCGCTTCGCGGTCGACCCGCGGGCGCGACGCCCACGTCCAACAACATGCTGGCGGGCGCATCCCAGCGCATATTCAGCCAGTGATCGACATTCTTTCCATACTTCCCGAAAAGCGCGTCCCACACGGGCGGGGCGGGCGCATCGGGACACCAGCGGTCTGAGTCGATGGTCGTTGCGGTCACGAAGACCTTGTGTTCGCCGCGCTGAATGGAATCGCCGCCAATACCTCCCGCGTGCACAAAGGCGACGTGGGAAAGGTCCATTAAATTGTCGGTCACCAGCTCATAATGGGCGTGCGTCGCGATGGTCCCGTGGAGCGTGCGATATTTCGCGCTGGTGAGGCACGAGAAATCCGGAATGAGAGACTCGTCCGCCTCCTCGGAATTCCCCCACCAAAGCCACAGCAGCGAATGGCGCTCGACCGCACGGTAGGATCGAACGCGCGCGGCCGGCGGGATGATGCCGTGGGGATTATGAACGCAGACACCGGATGAGTCGAATCGGATGCCGTGATAGGGACATTCCACGGCCTCGTGACCAATAATCTTTCCTTTGGCGAGTGAGGCGAAGCGGTGAGGGCATATGCCGTCGATCGCAGCAACGTGCCCATCGGCTTTTCGAAAGAGGGCGAGCTTCTCACCACAGACCTGGCGCTCGACGAGTCGATCGCCGAACTCTTCCGCCCATCCGACCGCATACCAGCAATTGGTGAGATACATGGTGACTCCTCTCTCAAAGAACTGACCTGTTCCTCATGCGCCGCTCTCGCCCCTCGCCGCCTTTCGAAAGTCCGGCGGCCGCTTCGCAACGAATGCCTGAATTCCTTCCCGGCCCTCGGCGGAGTCGCCACGTGCGGCGATCGACCCGCTTTCCTGTTCAAGCTGGTCGGCAAGTCCTCGCAACGATTGATCGAGCAGGCGCTTCGTCGCGGAAAACGCCTGTTTGGGGCCGGCCGCAAGCTTCGCAGCATTCACGTCCACGGCTTCGGCCAGGCGCGCATCCTCCACGACCTCGCTGACCAAGCCCCAGCTGAGCGCCGTCGGCGCATCTAGAACCCGGTTGTTGAGCAGCATGTCGGTCGCACGCGTGCGGCCTATGGTCCGTGGCAAGGCGAATGTACTGCCAGCGTCGGGCGATAGGCCGACCGCCGTGTAGGCTGCCACAAACTTTGCGCTGCGTGCGGCGATGGCGATATCGGCGGCGAGCACCAAGCCCAATCCGGCACCGGCCGCCGTGCCGTTCACGGCCGCGATGACCGGAGCCGGGCCACGATAGAGATTGATGATACCCGCATGTAAATCGCGTGTGAGGTCCTCGAGATAAGCGCTGACATCCACACCGGATGCCAACATGGCCTTAAGGTCACCGCCGACACAGAAATTCTTGCCTTCGCCCGCCATCACAAGAACGCGCGTCTCGGGGGCGGCCATTGCCCGCTCGGTGGCTTCACGAAACTCACGCCCAAACTGCAAGTCGATGGCATTGCCGGCCTCGGGGCGCCGAAACAGTATTCTCGCGATCCCCTCGCTCGTCTGCAGGGTTACCGCCCGTTGCATAGCTCAGGTGACGCGCTCGAAAATTGCGGCGATACCCTGACCGCCTCCGATGCACATCGTGACCAGGGCGTAGCGCGTCGAAGTTCGGCTCAATTCAAAGATCGCTTTGGTCGTGATGATGGCACCGGTAGCGCCGACGGGGTGACCGAGAGAGATTCCGGACCCGTTCGGATTGACCTTCTCCGGGTCCAAATCGAGTTCCCGAATCACTGCGCAGGCCTGGGCGGCGAACGCTTCGTTGGACTCCACCACATCCATGCGGTCTGCCGTAAGACCGGCCTTCCGTAATGCGTTCCGGGATGCGGGGACCGGACCCATGCCCATGTAGGCAGGTTCGACGCCGGCGTGCCCATACGCGACCAGCCGCGCGAGAGGCCGCAAGCCTAACGCTCGTGCCGCCTCCTCCGATGCGAGCGCGACGGCAGCGGCGCCGTCATTGATGCCGGACGAGTTGCCGGCCGTTACCCCGCCACCCGCTTTGAAGGCGGGCTTCAGCCGCCTAAGACCCTCGATATTGGTGTCGCCTTTCACATGCTCATCGACGGAAAAGGATACGCTGCCGTGTTTGGAACGAATCTCCACGGGCACAATCTGATCGACGAAACGCCCTTCCTTGACAGCGCGGTCGGCACGCTGCTGGCTTTGCAGCGACAATTCATCCTGCATCTCTCGCGAGATCCCGAACCGTTCGGCGACATTCTCGGCCGTAATGCCCATATGGATCCGTTCGAGTGGATCGTGCAAAATGCCGAGCATATAGTCCGCCGCTTCGACGTCTCCGAGGCGCGAGCCCCAACGCTGAGAGGAAAGGAGGTAGGGCGCTCGGCTCATCGATTCAGCGCCGGCGCCAATCGCAACCTCCGCGTCGCCGAGCGCAATGACTTGCGCGGCCGAGATAACCGCCTGAAGGCCTGACCCACATAGGCGATTCACGTTGAAGGCGGGAACTTCCTTGGGAATGCCGGCTTGCAGGGAAGCGACCCGGCCTAAATATGCGTCGCCCGGTTCCGTCGGTATGACGTTACCCATCACGACGTGCCCGACCTTCTCAGCGGGCAACGATGAACGCCGGAGGAGCTCCGACACAGCGGTGGTCGCCAGATCCCTCAACGGAACGTTCTTGAGCGCGCCCCCGAAGGAGCCAATCGCAGTGCGCACCGCACCGACCACAAACACGTCACGTGGAAACACAGCACCTGTCCCGAAAGGTTGAATTGTCAGCTAATCGTCGAAGGGACGCGGCCTGCCTGCAGCCAGCCATCCCCTCATTTGGACCGGCTTCATATTAAACTAGACACTCGTACAGTACAATAGGAGCGTCCGGCGGCCTTCTCGGTTGTTTGGGGGCGTGGCTTCTTTGTCGGGAAGCTACTGGCGGTCGGCTCGTCCTATGGTTCCTCGGAACGCTCTCCCTGGTCGTCGTGAACCCGTGATTCTTGCGTCTATCTGCGCCATTCTTGCGCCTAGATTCTACGCGCAGGAAAGGGCGTAGCGCCGTAGGAATCCCTTGCCTTCAGGCAGGGGAGGATGTCAAGGATTGAATCGTTTCTGCTGGAGCGCTATTTCTTTGCTGCCCGTGCAAGCGCCTCAAACTCAACGTGACCTTTATGAGCACAGGCTTTGAGTTCGTCGGTGGTAATGGGTGACGCAGACTGGCCGGCCAATACTGACCCACACCGCATGTTATTTTCGAAACCCGGCGCGGAGAAGATGAAAACCAGGCTGATGCTATCTTTACCGATGTTTTTCAGGTCCACCCACGTCTGAGCAGGAAAGAAAACCATGCCTCCGGCATGGACGTCATATTCTTTGTCGTTCAATGTAACGTGTGCGGTGCCCGTCTGAATCAGCAGGATCTCGTCTTGCTCGAGATGCTTATGCCGAGGAATCACACCTCCGGGTGGAATCTCCTCGGTGCCAAGGACAAGATGTTTTGAGCCACTGTTTTGTGGAGTCACCTTAAGGATGAACTCGTCGCTGGGGATCGGTAGCGATCCGAGCGGACGCCGCATCCGTTTTTCTCCTTCGCTCTTTTCAAGCACAACGGTCTTGGCACCCTGGGATTGTGCGTAGCAAATGACCGCAAGGAGAGTCACAACGATGAACAGGATTATGTTTTTCATGGCCCGCGCAGGATATTGGCCGCACGGGGGGCCCGATAGTAAAAACGCGACACGCGGAGGAATATCTGCCGCTGCCGCCGGCAGCCTTCAGGACTCGCGTGCGTGCTATCGGGGACACGAGTAAGCTCCAAAGCGTGATGTTCTCCTGCCGTCCCGTACCCGCTCTGCACCACCTGATCCGTTATTACTACCAGGTCGAGACTCACCTGGCCGATAGAACTGCGGTGCAACCGGTCCCGGCGCGCAGTCCGCAGGCGATCGAGTTCACGTTCGGTGCTCCTTACGAAGTTCGGCGGCTGGATCGGGGCGGAACAAGAAACGCGTACCCCATCGCCCTGATCGGCTCTCAGACGTTCCGCCGTGTTGAACTACTCATGCACGGGAATATCGACGCATTCACGATCGTCTTTCAGCCCGGGGGCGTGTCCACGTTGTTCTCCGTGCCCGCGGAAGAGTTGACCAATGACGACTTCGAGGGGGAAGCCGTGCTCGGCCGCGGACTCGGAGAGCTTCTGCGCCGGCTGGGTGACGTCTCTTCGTTCGCCGACCGCGCTCGTGTCGCGGACACCTACTTGTGCGCGAAGCGTCCCGCGCTGGGTTCCATCAGCGGCATTGCCACCGCCGCAACGAGAGTGCTCTCCAGCAGCGGATGCGTTCGAGTGTCCGATCTTGCACACCACTCGGGGTTGGGGACCCGTCAGTTCGAGCGGCGCTTTCGCTACGAGATCGGAATCCCACCCAAGCTGTACGCCCGAATCGTCCGGTTCGAGGCGGCGCTCCGACGCAAGGCGGCAGCGCCCGAAACGCGGTGGACCCAAGTCGCCCATGCTCTGGGATATCACGATCAGATGCACATGGTGCACGATTTCAATAGGTTGTCGGGAGACAGTCCGACAGCCATCGGCAGTCAACTCGACATGTTTGTGCAACCTGAAGTAGTTTCCGCCACATGGCCATGATGGAGCGTATGCGATCCTGGGCCCGTCGGTCCTGTCGGCGTTATTGCGAACGCGAAAATATCATTGCGGATGCGGGACACAATGGAAACTGAACTCTATCGACGGGAAATCCAGGCTGCCTATGTTGGCGAGATCTGGGGCGCGGCGTTCTTCGAAGCGCTTTCCCAGCAGGCATCGTTCGCACCCATCCGTGACCGCCTGCTGATGTTGGCGCGCTTGGAAACCATGACGCGGGATCGTCTTCGGCCGCTTGCCGAGGGACTCGGACTAGATACGACCGTAGACCCTAAGGATGTGGCAGACGGCGAGGCGCTCGCCGCACAGTGGGCGGGAATCGACCGGCGAGAGTTCGCCCGCAGGCTGAATCAGATGGTTTCCGACTACGTCGTCCGCTACGACTCACTGGCCGAGGAGGCCACCACTGCCGACAAGGAAGTACTGACCTTCCTTGCGGCTCATGAACGCGCACTGCTGGTTTTCAGCGAGCGAGAACTCGCCGGTGAGACGGAAACGGCGTTGGCTCCCGTCCTGGCACTGTTGGTCGGAACCCGGAATCGGTGTTCCTAGATAACCGAGTGCCGAGGGAGCGTGCTGTGGCCCGACGCGCTGGATGCCACTCCGCTAGCGCTACTGAGTGAAATAGGCCAGGTGATCGATATCGGCGATGAGCCCCGGCTGTTTGGGCTGCCAGCCGAGCAGTGACCGGGTCCGCTCGCTCGAGGTCGGGGCGTCTATGCCTGCGAACATCGCGAACCAGCCGAAGTGCTCGGCCGCCTCTTCGGGCGACTTCGAGACGACCGGAATGTTCAGGCGGCGGCCGATCACCTCGGCGATCGCTTTGAACGGCACGCCGTCTTCGGCGGTGGCATGGAACGGACCACCGCCGGCGCCCCGCTCCAGGGCGAGCCGATAGACGCGGGCGGCGTCGAGCCGGTGCACGGCCGGCCAACGATTGAGTCCATTGCCGATATACACGGACACGCCCTTCTCGCGCGCGAACCCGATCAGGCGCGGGACGAAGCCGTGATCGCCGTGCCCATGAACCGACGGGGCGAGCCGGACGGTTGATGCCCGTACGCCGCGCTCCACCAGCGCGGCCGTCGCCGCCTCCGATTTGCGGGGATAGGAGGGAGAGTTGAAAGGCGGCACATCCTCCTCGGTCGCCGTGCGGCCAGCGGCGAGGAGCGCCACACCGGACGTCACGAGCAGCGGACGGTCGGAGCCCTCGAGCACAGCGCCGATCGCCTCGATGGCGTTCCGGTCCTCCGCGCAGTTCTCCGCGAATTTCGAGAAGTCGTGGTTGAAGGCAGTGTGGATGACGCCGTCCGATTGCGCCGCGCCGCTCCTGAGGCTGTCCAAATCGGCGAGAGAGCCGCGATGGACCTCGGCGCCCGCCTCGGTTAGCGCCTCCCCTCCCTTGTCCGAGCGGGTCAGGCCGAGCACGTGATGGCCGGCGCCGATCAGGTCCTTGACGAC
>WNFJ01615334.1_pt2 | contig 11429 bp, 10 predicted proteins | sample 5400461 | NCBI WGS metagenome assembly WNFJ01 (sample SAMN13153349, study PRJNA577476) | soil metagenome | isolation source: 115 cm saprolite on Douglas fir-dominated hillslope | place: USA:California | collected 2013-09-17 | reverse complement strand
CGCCAAGAATATCAAGAGGCACTCATCTACATTGATGACCTCTTGCTCCGAATGAGCGGCTTTACTTCCCGCTCTATCAATGCTCTTTCCGAAGAAATGTTGCTGAAGGCGCTTTCTCCGCTTGGAATTTTGAATGTCGAGGCTTGCCTGTGGATTGCCACTATGCTCAAGGCCGAAGGTCAAATTTATGAAGATCAGGGAAATACCAATGAAAGCTACTACCGATATCTCAAATCCCTACACCTGTTCCTGACAGCTCTACAGTATGAGCCACTAGAGGACCATGCGCAATTCTCTACGGAGATTAAAGAACTCCTTGTCAAGCTCGAAGATTATGAATTACCAGACTACCTCAAACAGCAGCTCTTCCGATATTATGAATATAGTGGACAGTATGCAAAGGCTGCCTCTTTGAACTCCTCGAAATACATCCGGCGAATCAACAGATACGAGCACAGGGTATCGCCTTTTACGAGCGCTTGCTCGCCAAAAGCGATGCCGACCTGTTAGCGGGCCAATTTTCGCGTTCAGAAGTACACGAAGGCATAGCTCAGCTCTCGCAATACAAGAGCTGAGCTATATTATAATCAGTGACCCGCCTTCGACTACCCTGGATGACTGGATGACTCTAGACCACTAGACAAAAACCGACAAATTGATTACACTCATTTAATATATATTACAAATACTTAACATTGCGATCTTTAAGAAATGAGTGTGATTCATGGCAACAATCCAAGCAAAAGATGTTTTTCTTCCTCGAAGAGGTAAAAGCGTGACAACACTTAAATCAACGCAGGTGGTACGTTCAACAGTTGCCAACACATGGCGCTGGCTGAGGCCTGACTTTCTCACGCGGATTGTTCCAATGACAATCATAGTATTTCTCTACATCGCTATTTTCCGTCCACCTCTCTCCTCTCTAGGACTCACAGCAGGCAATATCCCCCAACAAATTCTCATCGGCCTACTTGTGGGATGCATGATCGCAGCTTTTGCAGCAACGTATCGCATGTATATTGTAGGACCCTGGTTTCGCCGTCCCACACTCTATGATCATCTCTTCCAAGCATTTTATTACCTCTGTATTAACGCACCAGTAGAAGAACTGTTCTTTCGCGGTTTCCTGCTAGGAGCCATAACCCAATGGACGGGATGGCTCGGATGGGGTTGGCTAGTAAGTACAGCGACATATACACTCTATCATCGGCTGGGCAAGTGGAGTTGGCGAAGCGTAGGCGGCGTAGGACTGGCCGGTATTGCCTTCAGCCTCGTCTATCTTCTGCAACCAAGTCCACGATCGCTGCTTGCAGTGACCATCGTGCACGGTCTCACCACCTGTGGCTTTCTCAGTTGGGGAGACGAGGCTCTCTACCAACGCTGGAAGCGGAGGCAGACTGGAAGGCAATAGTATTTCTAGAGCCTATGTCATTTCAGTCTACAAGACATCATTAAAGGTGTCTCGGTCTTTGATACACACAAGATTGAAATAGGATCAACATGCTATATAGGAGATTTATACCATAGGAGAGTTATCCTACTAGACAGAGAAGGTCATCAATGGTAGAATTGAGTTAAGATAAATAGCCAATTCCTAACTAACAAACGGCAAATAGAAAGCGACTCCACACATGAGCCAACCAACAGAACAACAATTCGAAGAACTGAAAAAACGGGTTCAAAATCTTGAGGTACTTACATCTGACTGGCAGAACTGGAAATTTATTACTCGCGACAGTAGTCACAAAATTGGAGTAGCTGAAGGCCTTGCTACAACGCTGCAGAGTGATGTATTGCAGTTGAAAGTCGATCTTGCACATGTTAGTCGGCAAATTAGTGTAGTTATCGATCAGCAGATCGAAGCGAAGCACCAAGCGGATGAGACAAACAAAAAGCTTGATCTGATCTTGCAGCTCCTGAATAAGTGAGAATAGTGACACTTATCCTGGATTAAAGGAGTGTTAAGAGTGTGGATGTAGATCTGTACTGTACACGTTGCTCACATATCATCGAGATCATATGCATAAATTTAGAGGAATACCAGCACAGCATTCACAAGATTAAATACAAGAGAATTTCTTGCAATAGATGTAATTTTACTGAATATGCAGTAATACGGTGCTACATTCCAAGAAATACGGTTGCACATCAGATGAGAGCCAATGCACGAGAAATTGAGCATAAAATTATTTTTCATGTTGGATAAAAAATCTAGCGGAGAAGATATAATAAGCGCCTCTAATTAGGGGCGCTTCATTTATGGTCTTTTAGTCGTAAGACATTCTTGAGAAGCCTCTGGCTTTAGCCATGGGAAATCATCACCAGATTGTGTGACACATCAGGGATTAGAATCGTATTCTTGGTAAGGAGACAAAGTAGTCCTCCAGAAGACCTTTTAGCGGGTACTGGCGCCAGTTTACACTCTTGCCAACAACAGATATGATGAAACGGGCCCTTGCTCTAAATATATACGCTGCAACGTAAGGAAAAAGAAGTCAGAGCACCTACTAGTGCTATAGAGTTACCTTCAAGGGGCCGATACGTCTACCCAATAAGGTAAATAAAGACAATTATCTAATCAATAGATACTTGTCAAAATTTGGAGGTTTCATCCATTGAAAATTGTAGTTACCGGAGGAGCAGGTTTTATTGGCTCCAATCTTTGTGCTCGCTTGCTTAAAGAAGGACATTCTGTTCTTTGCGTAGATAATCTCATCACTGGCACAACAGACAATATTGCCTCTATACGAAATCATCCACATTTTACTTTTTTCGAACATGATGTTACTCAACCATTTCAGTTTCAAGCCGACGCCATTTTCCATTTGGCAAGTCCTGCCAGTCCTGTAGGATATATGCAGCACCCCATCGAGACTATCCTGGTCAACAGCCAAGGTACCTACCAGATGCTAGAGCAAGCCAAAAAGCAGGGAGCAAAGTTCCTTGTCTCCTCAACCTCAGAAATCTATGGGGACCCACTAGAGCACCCTCAGCGAGAGGACTATTGGGGTAATGTAAATCCTATAGGCCCTCGTGCCTGCTACGATGAAAGTAAGCGTCTTGCTGAGACGTTGACTATGGAATATTATCGTCAGTATCAAACCGACGTACGTATTGTTCGCATCTTCAATACCTATGGCCCCAATAGTCAGGTCGATGACGGACGTATGATCCCTAATTTTATTACCCAGTCACTCAAGAATGAGCCACTCACAATCTTCGGTGATGGAACAAAGACTCGCAGCATCACCTATGTCGAAGATCTTGTCGATGGCCTGTTGCTAGCTCTGTTGCGCCCCAATACGACTGGAGAGGTTTTTAACTTAGGAAGTACCGAGGAGTACACTGTCCTCGAATATGCCCAGATGATCATTCGCCTCTGCAATTCTTCATCTACCATCATTTTCGAGTCCAGCCGTATTGACGATCCAGAGCGTCGCCGACCCAACTCCAGCAGGGCAGAACAGATTCTTGGATGGCAGCGCAAGGTTAGTATGGAGGAAGGATTGCGCCGGACAATCGCCTGGTTTGGTCAACGCATCGCACAACTTTCGATGGTTTCGTAGCGTGTCACCATGTATAATCTTGTATTAGATGAAATACAGTATAGTGTTCACGCTCCGTGGTACAAACGCGTAGCGGACAGTGCAAGAGAGCGATTCACAGAAGCCAATCTAATCGGCTTGCTGGGAGCATTCATTACTCTTGCCTGCCTGCTAGGCATTCCTAGTGACCAATACTGGAATATTCGTATTCCCCTGTATCTTACCGTCACCATCTGGATTCTTATACGTCCACATGTTGCATTCTACTTGCTTCCTCTTGCTATTCCCTGGGGATCTCTGGATACAATTGCTGGAGGTCTCACCAGTGCCGACATTCTTGTTGCCTTGCTAGCTGCAAGTTGGTTGATGAGCTATACATTGCGCCCTCTCGCGGCACGTGGAGGCATCTACATTGGGACACTCGATTACGAAGAGGCAGCAGTGCCATGGTATCTAATACTCAGTATGGTTGTCTTCCTGCTTACCATAGTTATCTCAATGACAGTCTCATTCAGTCTGACGGATAGCGTTAAAGAGATTGTGAAATGGACCGAAGCTCTTGTGATTCTTATGCTGGGAACAAAGTACCTTCGGACACGTCGGCAGATCTGGACGATTGTTGTTATTATGTGTCTAGCAGGGATCTCACAAGCACTCCTGGGCTATGCCCAGGCCTTTCTGAATCTAGGGCCAGCCTCGTTTGTGCGCGACGCAAGTTTACGTGTCTATGGAACATTTGGACAGCCTAATCCTTATGCTGGCTACATCAATATGACACTAGCACTTGCCATTGCGCTAATGCTACTTGGACACAACTGGGCAATACGAATCTTCTCAGCCTGCACTGTCATTCCTTTAGCAGGAGTTGAATATTACTCGCAATCCAAAGGGGGTTGGATGGCTATTGGGGCAGCAGTGATTTTCATTCTCGCTGTGGGTTTTCCTCGTGTGCGAAGACTGCTCCATACTGCATTTATTGTGGTATTGTGTATACTTGGAGCTTACCTGGCAGGCAAAATCCCCTCGCAGCTCATTGATCCTATTCTGACGAAGATTGGTGTGATCAACATTTCATTTACCAATCCCTCTCCAGATAACTATGCAAACTCCGAGCGTGTAGCACACTGGGTGGCTGGCATCAATATGTTTGTGGACCATCCTCTCCTCGGTGTTGGTATAGGAAATTATCAATACGCCTATCCAGTATATCATCCTGGTATTTTTGTGCTTCCTCTAGGACACGCACACAACTACTATATCAATATGGCTGCCGAGGCAGGTTTACTCGGCCTGACCGCTTTTATCTTGTTCTTGCTAGCCACCTTTGTTGTCGGAGGCCATGCTTATCGTGCAATTAGCAAGCACTACCAGCAATTCAAGGCACAGAGATTCAAGTCAGAGGGAATAATGACGATGATAGAATCCTATAACGCAATGAGGCGCTTTGGTATGCTAAAAAATGATAGAGCACTCGCGATAGGTTTGCTGGCAGTACTACTCTCTGTCTGTGTACACAACCTCGTGGATAATTTATATGTCCACGCGATAACCGGCCTTTTTGCGTTACTCCTCGTCCTGCTCATTCGCTTGGAAGAGGTATTGTAGCAGCCATTAGAGTGCCTTGACACATCAAATTAGACTGTGCTATCATTCAGCAAAACTTGAATGGGTCAACAAAGTATCATCAATGTCCGCTCAAACTCTTGACTTTTCTTGCCCATTCTACTATTATAGCGAAGTTCTTGTAATACCATCGCAAGTGTCAATGACCTTGTTGATTATGGTGAAAAGCCGGACGAATGCAGCAGAGCATCTGCTCATAGGTCCTAATCAGGCTACGAGAGGGGGGGAATCAGGTGTCGGCAGTTACAATTAGCAACAACGAATCGTTTGAGACCGCGCTAAAGCGCTTCAACCGCAAAATTCAGCAAGATGGTATTCTCTCTGAAGCTCGTCGCCGCGAACACTACGAGAAGCCAAGCGTAAAGCGGAAGAGAAAAGAGGCCGCACGTCGGCGCAAGGCTGCTCATAAGAGGTAATATATTTCATGTAACAGCTGTGTAGCAGCTCCCAAGGAGCAATTCAGAGGCGGCATTGCTCCCCTATGGCCAATTACGGGATTTCTTTGCCGCTTCTCTGTGACATCCACACTGTGACATTGAGGCCTGCATTTCATGCAAGAACATCCGCTTATAGAACTTTATATAACCGCTAGCGATGACCAGCAAAATACGCTGATCGAGCAGCAACTTTCCTCTGTTGATCTGGATAGTGTTGCGTTACAAACATTACAAGCTGCAGGCATCACACAGCAGGTCATGTTTACATTGCTGGTCACCGACGATGATGGTATACGCGATATGAACAAGCAATATCGCGACCAGGATAAACCAACCGATGTCCTTTCTTTCCCTTTGCTCCAGCTCCCTCTGGTCAATGCTCCAGCCGATCAGCTCTGGACAGCCCAACCCACAGAAAACGCATCCGCCACGGTAGAGCAACCGCCACAGGGATTCATCACACCACCCGGTATAATCATGAATCTAGGTGATATTGTCATATCCTGGCCAACGATTACGCGTCAGGCAACAGAAGCAGGTCATGATCCATTAGTTGAACTCCTGTACCTCCTCTCACATGGACTGCTCCATCTTGTCGGCTATGATGATCACACTGAGACAGGCTATCAGACAATGGTCCACATTCAGCAAACAGTTCTACAAGCCTTAGGATATCAGGCACACGGATGAGCTGCTCACCATTGCCCCCTCGGCATTCACAAAAGAACGAGTGGGCAAAATTTATTGCTGGCTTCGGTTATGCTTTTCATGGGCTCTGGTACACGATCTGTACTCAGCGACATGCACGAATTCATGTTCTTATCGCCACACTAGCAATTACTATGGGTATTGTCCTGCACATCTCAGCATTAGAATTCGCCATCATTTTTGTGGTCATTACAGGAGTGTTTACCACAGAGATGCTCAATACTGTTGCAGAGTTGTGTGTCGATCTTGCCTCACCGGAATACCATCCCCTGGCAAAAATTGCTAAAGATGTCGCCGCTGGAGCAGTATTGGCAAATGCCATTTTATCTATCATTATCGGACTATTTATCTTCCTTCCCCATCTACTAAAATTTTTTTAATATGCTTCATTTTATCCTAGCATTTCCCGAAACTCGCTAGCAATTCATGCAAGAAATGTGTATCCTTGGGCAAAGTTCCACGACCTCTTCTGCTTCTACTTGCTCTCAAGTATTTCCCCAACAGATGGCGTCTGATAGAAAAACTGTGGTTTTGTGCCAATTCTGGCGTCAAATATGGTATGCTTATAGCAAGGTGATACATTCTACCTCCATTTAAGAGTAGCTATTTCTTGCGATTCTCTGATATAGAACTTCATCAATAAAAAGGACAATTATAGAATATATGCCAGAACTATCTATAGCCGGAAAGCGATCGACAGAAAACGAGGAATCGTCTCAACAACATGTACAACGCCTCTGGCTCGTGCGACACGGAGCTACAGCCTGGAACTTGGAGCGGCGTTTCATGGGGCATTCCGATGTTCCACTCTCACCACTTGGGTATACTCAGGCTCGCTGGGTGGGACGCCGCCTTCGTCTGGAGCATATCACAGCTATCTACTCCAGTGATTTACAGCGTGCACACGAAACTGCCACTATTATTGCCCGGCAATGCTCGTTACAGCAATCTGTAATTGTATCCTCTGCTTGGCGTGAAATATCCTTTGGTGATTGGGAGGGTCTCACCTATGCCCAGATTGCCGATCAGTATAAACATCACCTGGACTTTTTTAGCGATCCCATCAACCATCCACCCCCGGGCGGCGAACCCTTCTCACATTTCCTGCAACGCGTCTGGACTGCATTCACACAGCTTGCGCGAGATGCAGCCAATGTAGAGGTTGATCCGACCAAGCGGGGCGACATCGTTCTTGTCAGCCATGCAGGCACAATACGCGCTTTACTCTGCTCGCTGCTAGGTATCCCACTCGAACGTCAACGGCAACTGTGCCTCGACCACGGATCGCTCAGTGCTATCGACTTTCTTCCCGCAGCAGAGGACATCACTGCTACCGTCTCACTAGCACTACTCAATGTACAATCTCTAGCACCTCCTAAAAATCAGAAAGGAAGCAACTAAGATGTCTGACCAACAGTTTGAAAGCTCTCATCATCGTAAACAAGACATATCTGAAGAGAAGGAAAAATGGCGGGATGATGAACAAAATATAGTTGGAAAATATACTGAAAAGCAGCAAAATGAGAAAAAGACTAAAAAATGGCCAAATAGTAGAGAGAATATAATTAAGGGATCTATTGAAGATGAGCAAGATGAAGAGGAAGAGTCTGAAGATCAGTGGTATGATAAAGAGAATATAGTTGAGGGATCTATTGAAGACGAGCAAGATGAAGAGGAAGAGTCTGAAGATCAGTGGTATGTTGAAGAAGGTATGGCTGATGAATATGCTGAAGACAAGCAAGATGAAGAGGAAGAGTCTGAAGATCAGTGGTATGTTGAAGAAGGTATAGCTGATGAATATGCTGAAGACGAGCAAGATGAAGAGAAGATAGAAAAGCGAAGATATGATACAAATAAGATTGCTGATGAATATGCTGAAGACGAGCAAGATGAAGAGGAGATAGAAAAGCGAAGATATGATACAAATAAGATTGCTGATGAATATGCTGAAGACGAGCAAGATGAAGAGAAGACAGAGAAGCGGAGATATGACACAAAGAAGATAGATAAGGAGTATCTTGAAGAGCTGCAGGATGAAGAGCAGCAAGTTGAAGCAAAAGAACAGTCTGGACAGGTATCCGGCATTGGCTTTATAAACCAGCTTCGGAACCAATATAAGGAGTTCGTCGCAGCAGCAAGTGAACGGTCTGGACAGGCATCGCGCTTTGGTTTCATGCGCCAGCTTCCGAGCCAGTATAAAGAGTTGGCTGCAGCTGTATGCTTCCTCTCTATCCTACCTTTTCCGAGGAATGCCCAAAGCTTTTTTGGTAGCGAAGAAGCCGAGCCCCAACCCCAACTGGTGATTGGCAGTGCCTACTTTCCCCTTATCGGCTTGCTCATCGCTTTCATTGCCTGTCTGCTGCCACTCGCCATTGGACCCAGCCTGCACCTGCCACCGTTTGTCCTGGCCGCTCTACTGACCGTTGCACTGGTATGCTTGACGGGTGGGCTGCACCTCGATGGGTTAATGGATACCTGTGATGGCCTCTTCAGCGGTGACAGGCGTGAACGCAAACTAGAGATCATGCATGATAGCCATGTTGGCGCATTCGGTGTACTAGGCGGTGTCTGCATTCTACTGCTCAAATTCGCCATCTTCGCCAGCCTAGATCCACTGCGTCTAGCTCTAGCCTTGTTAATAGCCTTGCCTATAGCCCGCTGGGCCATGGTCCTGGCAATCTACCTCTTCCCCAGTGCACGCCTCACCGGATTAGGTGTCGCTGCACGCCAGACCGTCACGCGCCCCCGTCTTCTTATAGCTGCGATAACCTCACTACTGATTGCTCTGGTGGCAGGACACCTGATCGGTTTTGCTGTATGGATGGGTGGCACGCTGGTGCCTATTATCATTGGCACATGGATCACCTACACCTTGGGCGGACTCACTGGCGATGTCTATGGAGCTCTCGCTGAGACCACAGAAGTTGTCTGTTTCCTGATGCTTGCGGCTATGCATTAGACAACTCGCTCTCGGCTTGCTCCAGGCCATAATAAGAAGATCGGTGTCTATGAATAAATCCTCACAATTCATTCTCGTCTTGGGCGGCGCACGTAGCGGCAAAAGTACCTTTGCCCAGCAACTAGCCCAGCGCAGCAAACGCTCAGTTGCCTTCATTGCTACAGCCACCGCCAGCGACGAAGACATGCGCAATCGCATCATGCTGCACCGTGCTGCACGCCCGCCACACTGGCACACCATCGAGGAGCCACTTAAACTCGCTGCAGCCCTCCATCAGGCCACCGAGGTAGCTGATGTCATCCTGCTCGACTGCATCACCGTCTGGCTGAGCAACTGGCTCTTCTCGCAGGGAGATCCGCACCATATAGAAACTGCTGCTATTAGCTCCTGCTATACCGAGGGGCCACTGGATGCCATTGAGGAACTACTTATAACTCTGGCCGCACTGGATGCCTCCAAAACGCTTATCGCTGTCAGCAACGAAGTTGGCCTGGGCATTGTCCCCGCCTACGCGCTGGGTCGCATCTACCGCGATATATTGGGGCTCATCAACCAACGTCTCGCAGCTGCGGCTGAGCGTGTTTATCTGATGGTTGCTGGATTGGGCGTTGACATCAAGCGCTTGCATGAAGAGACATCCCTCTAATACTATCGAACATCCAGCAGAGATATTTGACATTAAGCAGTTCTGTGTGTTACCTTCTCATAGTGTTTGCCTGCATACATGGGTAAACTACATTTGTAGATCTTGACAACTCACTATAGAAAGAGAGAAGAAGAGAACTATGAGGATTACTTCTAACTGACCTTTTCGCAAATGAATAGGGGTAAGCAGAGATTGAATAGAAAAGCTGTGCCTGGAGAGGCTCTGTCCGTTTTCTTCGCAGCTGGCCTGGATCTGATTGGTGAGCCGCCTGTAGCCTGGCATCCGGTCGTATGGTATGGCAAACTGATCCGTCGTCTAGAGCAAGCAGCTCCCTGTGGTCGGCTAGCCCAGCTTCTGTATGGTGCGCTGATACCTCTATGTGCAGCTGTTTTTGTTCTCCCTCCGATCTTGTTCATCCATTTTCTAGCAGAGGGTATATGCCTTATTGTTGCTCAGTCGAGATTGAGACATTTGTTATATGCCCTGATTGAAGGCTGCGCTCTCAAGCCCTTTTTTGCCGTACGTATGCTTGTCGATGCTGGCCGTGCGGTACGGCTTTCTTTAGAGCATGGAGATCTTTCCTCTGCTCGCTTGGCCTTGCAGAGTCTCGTAAGTCGTGATCGTTCCCGCTTGACAGCAGAATTAGCGGCAGCCGCAGCTATCGAGTCGCTGGCAGAGAACCTGAGCGACTCGGTCATTGCTCCGCTGTTTTATTATGCTCTATTTGGCTTGCCTGGTGCCGCGCTCTATCGCCTCTGCAATACCCTCGATTCCATGATCGGCTATCGTGGTCACTATGAATATCTGGGCAAAGTATCAGCCCTGCTCGACGATGTACTCAACTTGCTACCGTCTCGTCTCACCGCCCTGCTCATTATTGGCCTAGCACCGCTCTTCGGTGGAAAGCGACAAAGCGCCTGGCGGATCTGGCGGCGTGATGCAGGCAAAACTGCCAGCCCGAACGCTGGACATCCAATGTCTGCGGCAGCTGGTGCTCTGGGGGTACAACTGGAGAAGGTTGACCACTACACGTTAGGCGATAATGAAAAGCTTGTCTCGCCTGCTGATATCAGGCGTGCTGAGAGGATGGTATGGTGTGTCGGAGGTATGGCTATTGTGCTTTGAAAAGGGCTTGAGCCCGCCGCAAGCCGCTGGGTTTTAACCCAAGCGGTTAGGCGTCGTGGTTTCAACCCAAAGAAAGTCGAGTAGATGATTCGTCGCTATTTTTTCTCATACTATCCTACTTTGTTGGATATTTCAATGTTACAGATTTGAATATGCTTCGTTCTAGATAGTAGAGCACCTTGAAAACTGAATCGTGTGCGGGTTCCGCAGTGAAGTACTGCGGGTAAAAACACGAATGTGTTATTCCAGATGTACAAGCTATTTTAGCGCTACGAAGGTACGGGTACCCAATCCATACGGCTTTAGGAAGTGTAGCGATTGCAAAAGAATAGCACCAGGAAAAGCCTCCACCTATGTGGGTACGTTCCCATAGGCTAGCATCGTAA
>WNFJ01555896.1_pt1 | contig 11429 bp, 6 predicted proteins | sample 5400461 | NCBI WGS metagenome assembly WNFJ01 (sample SAMN13153349, study PRJNA577476) | soil metagenome | isolation source: 115 cm saprolite on Douglas fir-dominated hillslope | place: USA:California | collected 2013-09-17 | reverse complement strand
CCGCCGTGGTTTTCGGCCTCGTCCTCTCCCGCTGGCTGCCCCGTTACCTGCTCTTCGCCTCCGCGCCCTTCCTGGTGCTCGCCGCGTGGCTCCTCGCCCGCGTCGTGGACCGCGCGACTGCGGGACGCGGGGAGGCGGTGCGACGGTCTGCGCTCGCCCTGGCCATCATGGGAGCGCTCCTTCCGAGCCTGCGCTTTGACGCGGCGCTCTGGAACGACCCCCCGAGGGCACCCTGGCCGGCCCTCGAGCGTGCCCAGTACGTCGACGGTTGGACGTCGGGCTACGGGATCCGCGAGACCGAGCGGCTGGTGCGGGAGGAGCTGGCCCGACATCCCGAGGGCGTCACCGTGGTCGTCCACGCGAACCGCTTCCGCACCCTGCGCGCGACCCCCCTCGCCCTGGGCCTCGCCTTCGCCCGCGAGCCGCGCGTCCATTTCGAGGACTGGGACCTCGCGCACCCCTCGGCACTCCCCGCCCTCCAGCGGTGGGCCGCGGAGGGCCCCACCCTGCTCGTGGTCCCGCGGGCGGACCCGCTCGTGCCTCCCCCGGACATGGCACCCTTCGCCGCCCTCCTCACCCCGCGGGCCACCACCCGCAAGCCCGACGGCGGACCGTGCGACGACGTGTACGTCCTGAGGCCGCCGGCAGGATCGCGCTCGTGACCACAACCGTCATCCTTCTCGCTCCCTCGATGGCCGCCGCCATCGAGCTGCCGCGGCGCCTCGCCTCCACCGGCCGCGCCCTCGCCCTCCATCGCTTCCCGGAGCCGGGCCGCGACCACTACCGCTCGGGGGTGCGCGACCTCGCCCGGGCGGTTGCGGAGCCGACGCTTCTCGGGCGCGGCCTGCGCCCGTGGGACCGCGGCCATGATGCTCGCCTCGCGGCCCGCCTCATGGCCCAGGACGAAGGCGGAGGGTTCCGGCTGCCCGCGGACGTCCCGCGGGGCCCCGTGGCCGCGGCTCTCGGCCGGACCCTCGCCGAGCTGCGCGAGGAGGCGGTGCCTCCGGAGCGGCTCGAGGCGGTGGCCGCGGCGGCCGTGGGCTCTCCCGAGGATGGCGCGCGCCTCTCGACCCTCGCCCGGCTCTATCGGCGGTTCGAGGAGGAACGGGCCGGGCGCGTGGCCGACCCCGCCACCGTGCTGGAGGCAGCGGTTCCGGCGCTCGAGGACGCGGACTGGCTGGCGGGGACGGAAGTGCTCATCGTCGAGGACCTGGAGCTGCACGCCCGGGAGCGGGCGTTCCTCGCCGCCCTCGCGCGCCGTGTGCCCGTGCGCCGCCTGGCGCGGGTGCGCCCGCCGTCCCTCGAGCCCTCGTCCTTCGCTCCCTGGGCCGAGGCGCACGGAATCCCCGAGGTCTCCGAGGAGAAGACCATCCTCGCCCCCCTCACTCCGAAGGCGGCGCCCCCCGCCCTCACCCGGCTGAGGACCGCCCTCTTCGAGCCGTCGGGAGGGGCCGAGGTGAGGGACGGCTCGGTGGAGCTGGTCAGCGCGCCCGGCGAGGCTGCGGAAAGCCGGGCGATCGCCCGCCGGCTCCTCCGGGCCGCGGCGGAGGGAGTGCCCTTCGAGGAGATGGGGGTGATCCTGGCTCGGGCGGACCGCTACGCGCCCCTTTTCACCGACCTGTTCGGCCGCCTGGGCATCCCGCACCAGCTCCACCCGTCGCTGCCCCTCCGCTTCGGCCGCTGCGCCCGCTCGCTGCTCCTGCTCTTCCGCTGTCGCGGCCTGGCCCGCACGGCGGTCATGGAGTTCCTGACCTTCGCCCCCGTGCCCTTCGAGAAGATGCTGCCCGACCAGGCCTGGCCCTCGCGCTGGGACGCCTTGAGCCGCGACGCTCGCATCGTCTCGGGACTGGACCGGTGGATCGTCGGGCTGCGCGCCCATGCCGAGGCGGAGCGCGAGGGGGCGGAGCGGCCCGGGACCCCCGAGCGGCGCGAGCGGCGGCTCCGGCGCGCGCGCGACGCGGAGTCGCTGCTGGAGGTGGTGCAGACCCTGTCTGCCGAGCTGGACGCGCTGTCGGGGGTCGCCCCCTGGATGGAGTGGTCGGAGCGTCTCCGCGGGGTGTGCGACCGCTGGATACGCCCGCCCGTGCGGCCGCGGCCCGACGGGACCGAGGAGGAAAACCGCGAGCGTGAAGCCGTCCTGCGCGTGGTGGACGAGCTGGCCAGCCTGGAAGCCATCGACGCCGAGGTTCCCTGGGGACAGGTGGAGGAGGTGATCGAGGCCCGTTTCGAGCGAAAGCGCCTGCCTCTCGAGCCCGCGACCGGCGGAGCCGTCCACATCGGCGCCCTGGACGCGATGGCGGGATTGCCGTTCCGCGTGGTGGCCCTCCCCGGACTCGTGGAGGGGGGCTATCCCGGCGTCATCCGCCCCGACCCCTTCCTTCTCGACCCCGAGCGCGAGGCCACGAGCTCGCCCATCGTCCCACCCCGGGGTCCGCGACGGAGGACGGGACCGGCCCAGCTCGCCCTCTTCGCCGACAAGGCACCGCCGGTGCCGCCGGTTGCCCCGGCGGGGGAGCCCGCGCGCCTCCCCTCCCTGTTCTTCGTGGCCGCGGCCTCGGCCCTGGCCGGCGAGCCGCTCACCGCGGCGCGGCTCGAGCGCTGGGTGAGCGACGACGAGCCCCGCTCGGCGGACGACGCGATCGACGCGGGCGAGCGCGACCGCCTGCGCGTGCGCGAGGGCGGCAAGGCCGCGGCGGACACCATCGCGGCCGGTTCGCTCTTCTTCCGGCAATCGCGCTTCGCGGTGCAGGGGCGCTGGAAAAACCGCCTTTCCCCGTGGGACGGCCTCCTGGCGGAGCTGCCCGCGGAGGTCCGGAAGCGGCTCGACCCGGTGAGCGCGGAGTGGCCGGCCTCAGCCAGCCGCCTGGCCGTCTTCTCCGCCTGCGGCTTCCAGTACCTCCTCAAGAACGTGCTGGGGCTGGAGCCCGCCCTCGAGCCCGAGGAGCGCCGCCGTCTGGAGCCGCTCGAGAAGGGCGACGTGTTCCACCGCGTGGCCGAGCGGTTCCTCCGCGAGCGGCGGGAGCGCGGAGAGCTCCCCGTCGTCTACACGGACGACCTGGAGATGGCCGAGGAGGCGCTCGACCATCTGGTCGCGGGCAGCCCGCCGCGATTCACCGTGCTCTGGGAGCGGGCCCGGGCCCAGGTCCGGGACCTGCTTCTGTCCTGGCTCGCCCGCGAGGCCGCGGCGGCGGAGCGCTCCACCCCCGCGCATTTCGAGGTGAGCTTCGGGCTGGGCCTCGCCCCGAGCGGAGGGGAGCCCCATCGCCCGGAGCCTCTGCAGATCGACCTGGGGGACGGGCGCGCGCTGAAGGTGGCCGGGAAGATCGACCGGATCGATCGGCGGGGCGACGGGCGGCTCGTCCTTCGCGACTACAAGACCGGCCGGGCCCCCAGGGACGAGGGCGGGATCTTCAAGGGGGGCAAGCAGCTCCAGGTGCCGTTCTACATCCTCGCCGCCGCTTCCCTCTTCCCCGACACCACGGTGGCCGAGGCCTTCCTCGACTACGTGGACGGAGGGCGCCTGGTCTCGGTGGACCCGGACTGGGTGAGGAGCCCGGGATTCCGTGACCTGCTGAGGGGCCTGGTGGAAGCCATCGGCCAGGGGATCTTCGTGCAGGAGCCCTCGGCCTGTCCTTGGTGCGACTACACCCAGGTCTGCGGCCCCCGGGCCCTGCTGGAGGCGCGCCTGCGCTACAAGCGCGCCGACCCCCTGGTCCAGCGCGTCCTCAAGCTTCGAGACCTGGGATGAGCTTCGTCCCCGTCGACCAGGAGGCCCGGGAGCGCGCGCGACGCGACTTCCGGACGAGCCTGGTGGTGGAGGCGGGAGCGGGCACCGGCAAGACCACGCTCCTCGTGGACCGCATCGAGGCCCTGGTGCGCACGGGGACCGCGCGCCTCGAGGAGGTGGCGGCGGTGACGTTCACGGAGAACGCGGCCACCACCCTGAAGCTGCGCCTGCGGGAGCGCCTCGAGCGGGCCCGCTCCGCGGCGGAGGTGCCCGAGGTGGAGCGGGAGCGGGCGGCTTTCGCCCTCGACGTGCTCGAGCGCGCCCCCATCTCGACCATCCATGCCCTCGGGGCGGCCATCCTGCAGGAGCGGCCGCTCGAGTGCGGGGTGGTGCCCGGCTTCCGGGTGGCCGAGGAGGCCGAGAGCGACCTCCTCTTCGCCGAGGCGTGGGAGGCCTGGCTGGGTGAGCGCCTGACCGGGGGCGACGACCTCGTGGTCGAGGCCCTCGATCGCGGCATCCCCCTGGAAGGCGAGGGGCCCTACGGAGACCGGGGCTCCCTGCGCGGCCTCGCCCGCGTCCTCATCGACCAGCGCGACCTGCGCCCCCTCCTGGCCGAAGCGGAGCTCCATCCCGCGGCCTGGCGCCAGGAGCTGCTGGAGAAGGCGGCGCGGGCGAGGGAGCTCACGGCGAGCGTGCAGTCCGGCGACCTCCTTGCCGCGCGGCTCAAGGAGCTCGTCACCTTCGCCGAGCAATCGCGCCTGCTGGAAGGCTCCGTCCTCGCCCGCCACCTCGCCTCCCTCAGGGAGATCCCCCGCAACTGGGGGCACAAGCCGCGCTGGCCCTCGGCCGAGGCCCTGGAGGAGGGGCGCAAGATCGCGGAATGGACGCGCACCGGGCCCTCGGCCTGGAGCGCCGCCCGCGGAGCCCAGCTCCACGGCCGGCTCGTCCGGGCCCTTCAAGGCGTGGTCGCCCTCTACGAGAAGGGCAAGCGCGAACGGGGCCTCCTCGATTTCGTGGACCTGCTGCTCCTCGCGCGCAACGCGCTGCGCGACCGGGAGTCGGTGCGGGCCTACTTCAGGCGCCGCTTTCGCTTCCTGATCATCGACGAGTTCCAGGACACCGACCGGTTGCAGGTGGAGATCGCGGAGCTGCTGGGAGGGGCGGTGCCCGGCGGCCTCTTCGTGGTGGGCGACGCCAAGCAGTCGATCTACCGTTTCCGCCGGGCCGAGGTCTCCCTCTTCAGACGGCTCTCCGAGGCGGCGGCGCGCTCCGCGGGGATGGCCGTGCTACAGCTCACCCAGAGCTTCCGGGCGCGGCCGGCCATCCTCCGCTTCGTGAACCGCGTATTCGCCGAGCTGATCCAGGCCTCGGCGGAAGCGGACCAGCCGGGCTACGAGGCCATCGCCGCCCCCCCCGACCTGCCGGGCGACCCCTCGGTACTGGCCCTGCGCTTCCCCGCTCCTTTCGCCAGCGGGCCCGACCTCCTGCAAGCCGAGGCGCGGGCCCTGGCCGCCCTGGTGGCGGAAGCGGCGCGCGGCCGCTATCCGGTCCGCGATCCCGGCAGCGGGCAGCGTCGCCCCAGCCGGGCGGGGGACGTCATGGTCCTGACCCGGCGGCTCACCCAGATCCGTCCGCTCGAGGAGGCGCTCGAGGCGTCTGCCCTGCGCTTCACCGCGGAGGGCGGCAAGTCGTTCTTCGACCGGCAGGAGGTGCACGAGGTCCTCGCGGTCCTCCGCGCCGTGGACGACCCGTCGGACCGGGTGGCCCTCGTGGCCGCCCTGCGCTCGTCGTTCTTCGGCGTGAGCGACAAGGACATCGCCGCCTACCACCTCGCCGGGGGCGGCCTCTGGCTGGGACCGGTGGACGAGAGCAAGCCGGGAGCCGCCTCCCTAGGGCCCGCGGTCGGCCTCCTGCAGTATCTCCATGAGGCCCGGACGGGCCTGAGCGTCCCCGCCCTCCTGGAACGACTGTACGAGCGGACGCGGGTCATGGCCGCCCTCACCGGGACCCGGCGGGGCGAAGCGCAGATCGCGAACCTGGAGAAGGTGGCCACCCTGGCCCGTCAGGCGGCCGACCTCGGCGTGCTCACCCTGCGCGGGTTCACCACCCTGCTCGCGGAGCGGATCGCGAGCGCGGGCGAGGAGCCCGACCTGCCCACGACCCGCCCGGGAGATCCCGCGACCGTCCGCATCCTGTCCATCCACAAGGCCAAGGGGCTCGAGGCTCCCATCGTGTGCCTCTACGACACCGCGGACAACGCGTGGGCGCGGCCCGACACGGTGGCCCAGTGGGAGGAAGGCACGGTCGCGATCGGGTTCCGCGGCGGCTGCCAGCCTCCGGACTGGGACGCCCTCGTCAAGAAGGAGGAGGCACGGGCCCGGGCGGAGACGCGGCGGCTCCTCTACGTGGCTTGCACGCGAGCCCGGGACTGGCTCGTGATCCCGAAGCCGCCGGGCGATGCCCGGGTGGGCGACTTCTGGAAGGAGGTGAGCAGCCGGCTGCCCGCGGCTTCGGACCTCGACGTAAGGGTGGTGGACGCGGAGGCCCTGCCTGCCCCCGAGGCGGAGCAAGCCCGTCCCGAGTTCTTCGTGGTTGAAGGAGACGGCGGCGATGCGGTGGGGGCGCGCTGGGAGCGGGCACGGAGCGAGACGCTGGCGGGGGCCGCGGAGCGTCCCTTCGCGCCCGCGGCCGCGACGGCGGTGGCGGGGCGCGAGGCTCCGCCCGCGGCGGGCGCCCCGAGCCCGCGGGGCCGCGCCTTCGGCGGCCTCGTCCACCGCGTGCTGGAGTGGCTGCCCTTCGACGCTCCGCGGGAAGCGGCCGTGGCGATGGCGGAGGCCCTGGCTCCCTCCTTCGGCCTCGACGCGGAGGCGGGCCGCCGCGCGGGTGAGCACGCGGCGCGCGCCCTCACCCTGCCCGTCCTGGCGCGGGCCCGTCGGTCGCCGCGGGTTCACCGCGAGCTGCCGCTCTTCTTCCCCGACGGGGCCGACCTCGTGGAGGGGGTGGTGGACCTGGTCTTCGAGGAGGACGGCCAGCTCGTGGTGGTGGACTACAAGACCGACCAGATCGAGCCCGCCCAGGCCTTCGCCCAGGCCGCCCACCACGCACCCCAGCTCCAGCTCTACGGTCGCGGCCTCGCCCAGGCCACGGGCTTGAGGGTCAAGGAGCGCCTGGTCCTCTTCACCACCCTCGGTCAGGTGGTCCCCGTCTGACGCTCGGCCGTGATAGCGTCGCCCCGTGGAGAACGCTTTCTCGTGGTCCGCCTCCCGCCACGACACCTTCGCCACCTGCCGCCGACGGTACTACTACGCCTACTACGCGGCCAACGAAGACCCGGAGATCAAGCGCCTCAAGAAGCTCTCCGCCCTCCCCCTCTGGGCGGGCAGCGTCGTCCACGAGACGATCGAAGCCTTCCTGAAGAGCCACGACGCGCTGCCTTCGCCGGAGGAGCAGGCGGCGATCATCAAGGCCGCCGTCCACTCCGACATGTTGAACGCGTGGCGGGAGAGCGAGGGGCCCCCCCACCCCATCCCACACCCCATCCCAGGGGGAGGGGAGGGCCGCTCCGAGAAGGGCTCCACGTCTTACCCCTTCCGACTCTTCGAGCACGAGTACGAGGTGCCGGTGGACCAGGAGGACAAGCGGCTGGCCGTAAACACGGTGATGCGCTCGCTCCGGAACTTCTTCAAGAGCGAGACCCTGCGCGAGGCCCTCGCCGTGGGACGCGAGCGCTGGCTGGCGCTCGAGGACCTGGTCTCCTTCCACGTGGGGGACGTCGAGGTGTTCCTGCGTATGGACCTGGCGTTCCGCGCCCAGGACGGGCGGGTGGTCATCGTCGACTGGAAGACCGGGCGGGCCGAGGGGCGCTTCAACGAGGTCCAGATCGCGGGCTACGCGCTCTATGCGGCGGGGCAGGGCTGGGTCGGCGACCCCGAGGAGATCCTCACCGAGCTCAACTACCTGGTGGTGCCACGCTCGCGGCGCCGCCCGGTCAAGCGCCAGCAGCTCGACCACGCCCGGAGCTTCATCGCTCGCAGCGCCCGCGATATGAGGACGCTGCTCACGGACCCCCTCGCGAACCTGGCCCGGCTCGAGGACTTCCCCATGATCGACCGGCCCCAGGTCTGCCGCCGCTGCAACTTCCGGCGACTGTGCTTCCCGCGGACCCAGGCCCTGGAGCCGGTGCTGGCCGCCGCGCTCTGAGACTTCCCTTCCTCAGGACGCCTGGGGAGCGCGGTGGTCCAGCACCTCGCGCACCTTTCGGGCCAGGGCCTCCAGGGCGAAGGGCTTCTGCAGGAAGGCGAGGCCGGGTTCGAGCACGCCATGGTGGATGATGGCGTCGTCCGTGTAGCCGGACCTGAAGAGGGTCCGGGCCCCCGGTCGCGAGGCCAGAATCTGGTCCGCCAGCTCGCGACCGCTCATCCCTGGCATGACCACGTCGGTCAGCAGCAGGTCGATGGGCCCTGGGTGTCGTTCGGCCACCTCGAGCGCCCCCCGGCCGGTCGGCGCCTGGAGCACCGTGTAGCCTAGCGCGGCGAGGATCTCGTGGGCCAGCTCACGCAGGCTGTCCTCGTCCTCGACCAAGAGGATGGTCTCGGAACCCCGCGGAAGCGGGTCGTCCGCCGACAGGGCCGGCGCGCGTTCGGCTAGACCCTCGACCCTCGGCAGGTAGATCGTGACCGAGGTCCCCTGGCCGGGCTTGCTGGACACAAAGATCTGCCCGTCGCTCTGCTTCACGATCCCGTAGGCGGTGGCCAGGCCGAGCCCCGTCCCGCGACCCGGCTCCTTGGTGGTGAAGAACGGCTCGAACAGGTGGCTCAGGGTCTCCGCGTCCATCCCCGCGCCCGTGTCGGAAACCGAGAGCATCACGTAGGGCCCCGGCTGCACCCCCGGGCGCTCGGCGGCGCGGGCCTCGTCGAACGCGACGTTTGCCGTCTCGATGGTCAGCCGGCCTCCTCCCGGCATGGCGTCGCGCGAGTTGACGGCGAGGTTCATGATGACCTGCTCGATCTGCCCCGGGTCCGCCCTGACGAGGCCGAGGTCTTCCTGGGTCGAGGTCGAGAGCTGGACGTCCTCCCCGATCAGCCGGCGCAGCATCTCCTCCATGTCCGACACCACGGCGCTCAGGTCCAGGATCCGGGGCTGGAGGACCTGGCGCCGGCTGAAGGCCAGGAGCTGCCGGGTCAGGGTGGCCGCTCGTTCGCCGGTCCTCCGGATCTCGAGGGCCTGGTTCCGCAACGGGTCCTGAGCTGGCAGGCGCCGTACGAGCAGCTCGGCGTAGCCGAGGATCACGCCCAGCATGTTGTTGAAGTCATGCGCGACGCCGCCGGCCAGCCTTCCCACCGCCTCCATCTTCTGGGCCAGGCGGAGCTGGTCCTCGAGGTGCCGGCGCTCGGTGACGTCCTGGACCGTGCCAATCATCCGCAGGGGCCGGCCCGCCGCGTCGTGGACGATCTCCGCCTGTTCGTAGACCCAGCGCACCCCGCCGTCGGGGCGGCGGACCCGGTGCTCCATCTGATAGGGTGCCTCGCCGCGCACGGCTGCCTCGCTCGCCCCCTGGACGCGCGTGAGGTCCTCTTCGTGGATCAGAGCGAAGAACGTCTCCACCCGCCCGTCGAAGGCCCCCTGCTCCAGCCCGAAGATGCGGTGGGTCTCCTTCGACCACCAGAGGCTGTGGTCCGGGCCCAACCCCGACACCCAGCTTCCGATGTGGGCCACCGCCTGGGCCGTCTCCAGGGAGGCCTGGCTTTCGCGGAGGGCCTCCTCCATACGCTTGCGCTCGGTGATGTCGTGGGAGAAGCCGAGCAGACAGGCCTCGCCGTCCAGGTCGACGGGCTCGAGGGAGACGAGCACGTGTCGTACCTCGCCGTTCTTGCGCCGGACCGGCACCTCGAAGTCGCGGAGCGACCCCACCTCGCGCAGCTCGCGCATGGCGCGGTCGCGGTCCGACGTGCTCCCCCAGAACTCCACCTCCACCGCGCTGTGCCCGATGACCTCTCTCTCCCCGTAGCCGATCAGGTCCAGGAACGCCTCGTTGACGTATCGGTAGCGGCCGTCGGCCAGGGTGCTGATGCTCATGGCGGCCGGGCTCGCCCGGAAGGCCTTGGTGAAGCGCTCCTTGGATTGCCGGAGGGCCTCCTCGGCCCGCTTGGTCTCGGTGACGTCCCGGTAGTTGTTGACGATGGCGCCCACGCTTGGGTCGCCGAGCAGGTTCGTGAAGATGCCCTCCAGCAGCCGCCAGGAGCCGTCCCGGTGCCGGACGTGGGCGTAGACATCCACCGCGACTCCCGGCCTCCGGAGCGCCTCCTCCAGGCGCTCTCTCACCCGGGGGTGGTCCTCCGCCTGGATCAGCTCGAAGGCGTTGCGACCGACGAACTCGTCGAGCGCGTAGCCCAGGATCCGGGTGGTGGCCGGGCTGCCGTACAGGATGGTCCCGTCCACCCCGAACAGCGCGATGGCCTCCACGCTGTTCTCGATCAGCGCGCGAAAGCGGCTCTCGCCACCGTCGTCCGCACGCGAGCCGCGGCCTCCGGGGCGCGGACTTCGAGTCGCCCGTTTGGAGCTGCGCGCCATTTCACCGCGTGGCACGGCACGGCGCGCATCCGGGAGCCGCCGCGCGTTGCCGAAAAAGGACCGGACGGGAGGGGAGGATGGCCGGATCTGTCGAAGCTGTGCTTAGACTACGGTCAGCCCCTCGACCCGTCATGGTCGAGGGCCGAGGGGCCGGCGGCTCGCGCACGCGGAGAGCCCCGCGTCTAGCCCCGCGCCTTGAGGTGCCTCGCGAGGAACGCGGTGGTGCGCGCCCAGGCATCCTTGGCCGCCGCCTCCCGATAGCCGCCCCACGGGTTGTTGACGTTCGCGAAGGCGTGGCCGGCGCCCTCGTAGATCTTGAGGTCCACGCTCTTGCCCGCTTTCTTCAGGGCGTCCTCGAAGGCACGAACCTGATCGGGCGAGGGGCCCTTGTCGTCCCCTCCGAAGTTCCCGAGGACCGGAGCCTTGATGGCGGCGATGGCCGCGGAGTCGGTGGGGGGCGCGCCGTAATAGGCCACGACGGCGGCCAGGGTCGGAATCTCGGTGGCGAGGGCGAGGCTCCAGCGCCCGCCCATGCACCAGCCGATCACACCGATCCGGTCCTTCTTCACGTTCGGCCGGGCGGCCAGGAACGCGTGCGCCGCCTTGAGGTCGCGCAGGATCCGGTCCGAGGGGGCGCCCATCATGAGCTGATGGGCGTCCTCCTGCTTCGTGGCCACCTTGCCGCGGTAGAGGTCGACCGCGAGGGTGAGGTAGCCCTCTCGGGCGAGGGCACGGGCCTGGTCCTTCACCCAGTCGTTGAGCCCCCACCACTCCTGGATGACGAGCACCGCGGGGAAGGGCCCCTTGCCCTCGGGCGCGACCAGGAGGCCGGAGGCGTTCTCGTCCCCGCTCTTGAAGGTCACCATCTCCTCGCCGGCTCGGGCCGGAACCGCGGCCAGGAGCAGGAGCAACCCAACCAGTGTCAGCCTTCTCATAAGCTTGTCCTCCATTGACCCCCCCTCCTTGCCTCCCCCACGTCCTGGGGAAGGACCGGTGCTACACCCGTGGCACCGCACCTGGTCCATCGACCCCCCCCCCTTGCTAATGCGCGGTCTGGAGCTCCCCCGCACCGGCGGAGCGGCGCTTGGCCACCTCGCTGCGCCGGCGAAGCAGGGCCGCGACGATGACCAGG
>WNFJ01061493.1_pt1 | contig 11429 bp, 9 predicted proteins | sample 5400461 | NCBI WGS metagenome assembly WNFJ01 (sample SAMN13153349, study PRJNA577476) | soil metagenome | isolation source: 115 cm saprolite on Douglas fir-dominated hillslope | place: USA:California | collected 2013-09-17 | reverse complement strand
GGATGAGAAGCGCTCCATCAATGCTCGGCAAACTTTGCGGTTAAACGCTTCCGGTCGCGCCCGCGAGTCACCAATCCTGTCCTTAGCTATAATTACTGGTTGCGCGTGGCCCTGACTTCGCAACTGGGCCGCATACAACCCGCATAGAAGAAGAGGAATTATGCCGACCGACATTGTCATGCCGCAGATGGGCGAGTCCATCGTGGAAGGGACCATCACCAAGTGGCTGAAGAAGCCGGGTGACAAAGTGCAGCGCGACGAGCCGCTGTTTGAAATCTCCACCGACAAAGTGGACGCCGAAATTCCCTCGCCCGCAGCCGGCGTGCTCCAGGACATCAAAGTCGCCGAGGGCACCACGGTCCAGGTGAACACCGTCGTAGGCACAATTTCGAGCGACGGCGAAGCGCCTGCGGCCGCTCCCAAAGGCGCCGCGCCCTCCGCTGAAAAGAAGGCCGCCCCGCCGGCGCCGCCGGCTCCGGCATCTTCTGCCCCCGCTCCTTCCGCCCCCAAGGCTGAGGTCGCTCCCGCAGCTCCAGCCGAACGCGAGGAAGAAGGCGAACACGCCCGCTCGTCACCACTGGTGCGCAAAATCGCGCGTGAGCACAATGTCAATCTTTCCCATGTTTCGGGATCAGGACTCGGCGGACGAATCACGAAGCAAGACATCATGGCGTTTATAGAGGGACAGCCAACCCAAGGTTCTGGAGCGACGGGCGTCCCGCCCGTCCAGCCGGGCGAGGACGCCCGGCGCTCCACGTCCGCACCAGCTCCGGCCCCAACTGCGCCCAGACCACCCGCGCCCGCTGCCGTCGCTATTCCTGGCGATCTCGTTCCGCTCACGAACATGCGCAAGATCATCGCGCAGCGCATGATCGAATCGCGCCGGACCAGCGCCCACGTCCACTGCATGTTCGAAGTGGACATAACCCGCATCGTCAACCTGCGCAATAAATTGAAATCCGGCTTCGAACAGCGCAACGGCGCGCGCTTAACCTTCATGCCATTTTTCGTGCGCTCCGCGATCATCGCGCTCCAGCAATTCCCCATCGTAAATGCTTCGCTCGAAGACCAGGGCATCCGTTATCACCGTCACGTTAACGTCGGCATCGCGGTCGCGCTAGATTGGGGACTGATCGTTCCCGTCCTGAAAAACGCCGACGAGCTGAACTTCCTGGGATTGCAGCGCGGCATCACTGACCTCGGCGAGCGCGCCCGCAGCAAGAAACTGAAACCCGAAGACGTGGAAGGCTCGACCTTCACCATCACCAACCCCGGCCAGTTCGGTGCCGTCTTCGGCCTACCCATCATCAACCAGCCCAACTCGGCCATCATGGGCGTTGGCGGAATCACCAAGACTCCGCTGGTAGTCACCGACGCCGACGACAACGACTCCATTGCCATTCGCTCCGTCGTTCATTTGACGCTCGGCTACGACCACCGCTTGATCGACGGCGCTGTCGCCGATCAGTTCATGGCGCTGGTGAAGAAGACGATGGAGGGGTGGGGAGAGGAAGTCGGGTAGGGCGAAAGGCCGAGGTCCGTCTCGCTAGGCAGGCGAACACAATTTGCCTCTCATTCCTTTGGCCACGATTCCAATCTTGTCGATCCCGGAGCCGGTAGCCAGTGAAGGGCGGCTTGAGTTTCGTCACATCGCCAGTGCGACTGAGAAGGTAGCGATCCAAGCAGGGGAGAATTTGCACTGCAGTTTCACGGTCGATAGATAGATCGAAGATTTGCGCGGGCCTCAGGTGACCATACCATTGCGATACGCTCTGGGGCAGCGTCTTCGCTCACTTCTGCAGCCCGAACTCCCGCCTGATTTCTTCGTGAGAAATTCCTTCGCCGCGCGCCAGCGAGGACCGGCTGCGATCCAGCGCCGCGGCAGCTCGAGGGCTAATCTCATCTTCCTCAGCCTGAGCCGAGGCCAGCGAACGCGACAACGGCTCTAGCAGGGCTTCGGCGCAAACTGCTGACCACGGCGACTTTCTCGTCCGGAAGCATATCGAGCAGCGCATGAGCTTGCTGTCGTTTTTGAGTGAGGCCTGTTCTATAAACACCATTCTCAGGGCGTTAGAATAGCAGGCGCACCCCAGGAGTTGAAACACTTCCGACGGGCAGCTAAATCAATGGTTTATGCGGATCACTCCCCTGTCTTTCCCAATCAGCGCCATCTCTGCCATTCCAATAAACAGCCCATGCTCGACCACTCCTGGAATGGCCCGCAGCTTCTCCGCCAGCGCCGCCGGGTCGGCGATTTCGCCGAAGGTGCAATCCAGAATGTGATGGCCTTCGTCGGTGACGTAGGGATTGCCAGCGCCGCGCAACGAAACCTGTGCTCCGAGCCCTGCGATTCGTTTCGAAATCAGCGACTGAGCGAAGGGAATCACCTCAACCGGAAGCGGAAACTTGCCCAGATGCGCCACTTGCTTGCTGGAATCCCCGACCACAACGAATCGCCGCGAAGCAGACGCGATAATCTTCTCGCGCAGCAGCGCGCCTCCTCCTCCTTTGATCAGATTCAGTTGCGGATCAATTTCGTCCGCGCCGTCAATGTCTATGTCAATCTGCGGGTGCTGGTCGAGTGTCGAGAGCGGGATTCCCAATTGCTCGGCTAGCTGCTTCGTCTTCTGCGAAGTGGGGATACCGACAATCTTCAAGCCCTCGCGGACGCGTTGGCCAAGAAAACGAATCGCATAAGTCGCCGTCGAGCCGGATCCCAACCCGACGATGCTGCNGGACTCGACCAGTTCAGCCGCGACCCCCGCGGCTGCCTGCTTTTCCTGATCGAGAGCGGCGATTTCAGATGCGCTCATTCCGGTTTCGCCGCGTGCTTGCGGAAGGAGTGCAGAATAAGGGCGCTGCTAACGGCGAAGCTCCCAACCGCGCCCAGGGCCACCGCTTCAGTGAGCCGCGGTCCCAGATGCAACGCGGCAGGGAACAATGCTGCCACGGCAAACAGGATTCCAAGCGAGTTCAACACCAGCGCCGGCCGCAGGGGGCGAGGCTGAGGATCGTTGCGGAGTCGAAGCTGTAGCAGTACGGCGGCCGCGCCGATGGCCGAAATCACTACCACCGCTGCCGGACTGCGAAACGCCGCCGGACTGGTAAAAAGCACCACTAGAATCAGCGCGCAGCAAAGCAGGCCTGAGGCGATGACGGTCTTGCGTTGTGGGGACGCAGGCATTGACGACTGACATTGTATAACCAGTGGGCGGTGGCCAGTCGGCAGTTGTCAGTGTGAAACTAAATTTTCAGGGGACGGTTGTAAGTTCATCCCAGGCCTGTTACCTCAAGCCGGCGGCTGGAGGTTTCAACGATCAAGCCAAGCATTCCCAGGTAATACTGTTCCGCCAGATCACCGATGGGGTTGTAGAGAGCCACGTCCTGAATATCAAAGCCATGCCTGGCGACGCGGAACCTTGAGGAGGATATCGACTCAAACCCGGCGACATGTTGTTTGTGCCGCAAAACCGAATATCAAAAATACGGCGCTACCCACCTCGAGCCTGTGATCAGATTAAATTCCTCGATTGGCTTTCGGGAGATGTTCTGGAAGAAAGTCCTCACCAACGCGGCGCTGTTCGTGTTGCCTTCCGCCCTTGAAGGATTGTCCCTCGCCCTGCTCGACGCCATGGGCGCCGGCGTGTGTGCGGCCAGCGATGTGCCGGAGAATTGCGAAGTCATCGAAGACGTTGGCTTCGTCTTCAAGCGCGGAGATATAGATGATCTGCAGCGCATGTTGAGCCTGCTTTTATCAGATGTACGGCTGCGCGAAATTGCGGCCGCAAGCGCCCAGCAACGGGTTCGTCAGCATTACCTCTGGGACGCGGTGGCGAAGGCAATAGCGGCGCTTTACGGGGACTTAATGTGGCCGGCAACGAAGCCACGGCGATCTGCCGCAAGTTCTACGCAGTGACCGGTTCCAGTTTGGCGGTAAAGTGGCGCAAGAACGGCGCTTCGTGGGTGAGGTTAAGTCCGCCAATGGAGCCTCGCTTTTTCCAGACTTCAAGAATTATTTCCACCACGTAATCCACGTGGCTTTGGGTATAAACTCGTCGCGGAATCGCCAGCCGAACCAGATCCATGGTTGCACTCGCCCCGAACATGAGTCGCCCGATCTCTACTGCACGGATTCCGCCTTCGAGGTAAAGCTCGCAAGCTAGCGCCACAGCCGGAAATTGCTCAACCGGAACATGCGGTAAAAATGCGCGCGCGTCAATATAGACTGCGTGTCCACCGGGCGGTTGCACAATCGGGACGCCTTGTGCTGCGATGTGATCGCCAAGATAAGCGGTAGAAGCGATCCGATAGTGCAGATAGTCTTCTTCCAGCGCTTCTTGTAACCCGACTGCAATGGCTTCAAGGTCGCGCCCTGCCAACCCGCCATAAGTCGGATAGCCCTCGGTCAGAATCAGGAGATCTTTTTCCTGTTGGGCCAGCAGATCGTCGTTGGTGCAAAGGAAGCCTCCGATGTTGGCCATGCCATCTTTTTTCGCGGACATCGTGCAGCCATCGCCATAGCCGAACATTTCCTGCGCGATCTGTTTAGGAGTTTTCGTTTCGTATCCCTTTTCGCGCAGCTTGATGAAGTAGGAGTTTTCGGCGAAGCGGCAAGCGTCAAAATAAAGCGGTATGCCGTGCTTGCGGCATGCGGCGCTGACTTGGCGGACGTTTTCCATCGAAACCGGTTGTCCTCCGCCCGAATTATTTGTGACCGTCAGCATCACCAGGGGAATGCGTTGTCGTCTCTTGCGATTGATCAGTTCCTCCAGTGCTGCAATGTCCATGTTGCCTTTGAACGGATGCCGGGTTCCGGGTTCCCGGCCTTCGGGGATGACCAGATCTACGGCCTCCGCGCCGGTAGCCTCAACGTTGGCCCGCGTGGTATCGAAGTGCGTATTGTTCGGGACCACATCGCCTTTCTTGCACATCACTCCAAAGAGGATCCGTTCGGCGGCGCGCCCCTGATGGGTAGGAATCACGTGGCGGTAACCGAAAATCTCCTGAACCGAGATACGGAACCGGTCAAAGCTTTTGCTTCCGGCATAGCTTTCGTCGCCTTCCATGATGGCCGCCCACTGGTGCGTAGACATGGCTCCAGTGCCGGAATCAGTGAGCAGGTCAATGAGAACGTCGGCGGACGGGAGCAGAAAGAGGTTGTAGTGGGCCGCCCGGAGAAGTGCCTCGCGTTGCACCCGCGTGGTCCAGCGGATCGGCTCCACGCTCTTGATACGAAATGGCTCGATGATGGTGCGAGGCATGGTTATGAGCTATGGCACGGGAACCGAATCTTCAGACTCCTGATAGGTAACCGCGGCGGTGCGTTCCAGTTTGTCCCAGGCAAAAGGCTCACCTGAGGCGGCGCGTTTGAGAGTCTTAAACAGCACCACGGAAAACAATTGCCGGTAAGCGAACCGCTGCAGCCATACCTGGCTTAGCAGCCATGAGTCCTCGCGTGTGTCGGGAGTGCTGCGCTCCAGCGCGAAAGCGATCGCCGAGGTGATGAAGTCAATGATCAGGAAGGCACCAAAGAAAATCACCAGCCGCTGAAAACTCGCCGGGTCCGTGGATTCGGGGTGGAAGTGCTTTTGCACAAAGTACCAGATCGCGGCGAGCGCAAACATGATGTCTATAAACGGAGAAACCAAGGGCAGGAGAATCTGGAATACCACGATGTTCGGCAGCGCCACCCAGCCCAGCACACCTTTTCTGGCAAAAACTCCGCGGTGCTTGAATACGGCCTGCAATATGCCAAACGACCAGCGGAACCGCTGCCGCATCAGGCCGCTGGCATTGACCGGCGCTTCGGTGTAGGCCAGAGCGCGGTCTTCGTATTCGACGCGATAGCCATTGCGCAATAACGCCATCGTAAGATCGGCATCCTCGGCGACGGTATCGGTGTGGTATCCGCCAGCCGCGCGGACCGCCGAAACACGCCACGCCCCAATTGCGCCCGGGACCACGCTGACTGCGCCCAGCGTATTCAGCGCACGCCGCTCGAAGTTCTGGCTGGTGATGTACTCCAGTGCCTGCCAGCGCGTCCATAGATTTACCCGGTTGCCCACTTTCGCATTGCCGGCGAGGGCGCCAACTTTTGGATTGCGGAAGTGCGGCACCAGCAGGGAAATCGCGTCGCGCGCGATCACCGTATCGGCGTCAATGCCCACGAAGATTTCTTCGTCAGGATCCAGGCGTCGCAGCGCAAAGTTGAGGGCCTCAGCCTTGCCGGCATTGGGCTTAGTCAGAATCAGCAGGCGCCCGGACGTTTCTTCCTCGGGGAAACAACGCCGCGCGACTTCGAGGGTCTTGTCCTTCGACCCATCGTCAATCACGATCACCCGCAGATTTCGGTAGCTAGATCTTAACGCCGCGCGAATGGTGCGCTCGATCACCTTCTCTTCGTTATAAGCAGGGATGAGGACGGCCACTCGGGTGCGATGAAAATCCCGTTCCAACGGTCGTATCTCATTGCGTTGGCGTATCCGGTCATAAATCGCAAACGTGCCCACAAACAGCAAGCGCCCGGTCATCAGCAGGTCGCCGAGGAAAAAGACTATAACGATGAATCTCTGCACGGCGTCGAACAACCAGAACCCCAGCCCGGTCAGCTGTGCAGACCATCGCTCGGCGGTCGAAAGAGGAGGCATGATCTCGGCGCGGGTTTTGTGCAGCAAGTCCGCGACCGAAACAATCTGGAGCCCCTTGGCGCGAATGCCTTCGATGATCATCGGCAGCGCCCGCACGGTTTCGCGGCGATCGCCGCCACCGTCGTGCAAGAGGATGATATTTCCGCAATAGCGGGGGTCTGAGCAGGGAGGGAGATGGGAGATCACAGAGGCGGCAATTTCTTCGGCGGTCTTGTGGAGCGGGGTTTCCCGCCAATCGTTGGGATCATTCTTGTCGCCGATGGTCAGGTAGCCTTTCTTCTCGGAAATTTCCAACGGCCGCACCTGGTCTTCAGTGTCGGGTTCGGCGTCAACCGAGTACGGTGGACGAAACAAAACTGTGCGAATGCCCAGGCGACTCGCGAACAGGCGCTCGGTGAGATTGAGCTCCAGCTCCACGAAAAAATTCGACAAGTTGCTGATGTCGGGATGGGTGTAAGTGTGATTACCGATTTCGTGTCCCTCGCGGTAAACGCGCTCGGTCAGAGAGTTGAAGGTTTCCGCCTCTCTTCCAATCAGAAAAAATGTGGCGGTGGCGTGCTCCCGTTTCAGGATGTCTAAAATCCTCGGTGTCCATTGCGGATCAGGGCCGTCATCAAATGTGATTGCGACTTGGTTTGGACTGGCGCCATAGCGGCCTACGCGATATGGCTCGGGCAGCGAGTCCATGGTCTCGTCGCTGATCAGTTTTGTGGACGCGTCCATGGCGATTTTGCGCTGCCCGTTTCCCGGCGTAGCTTCAACGTTCAGAATTTCCCCGTCGCCCTCCATGTCCACGTCCTGTCCGGGCGGCACATCGGTCAGCCGGTTAGGGGCGTTGGGGTCCATCGGAAAATCCCAAATTTTCCACAGCGAGCGGTCCTCTGATCCCAGACGCCACAAGGCGAAGGTGCGCACTCCCAATTGACGGGCAGCCCGCATCTGATTCAGGGCGCTCACCGCATCCAGAAACCAGATATCGTGCTGCAGGTTGTGCTCGTCGAGATAAGTAACGTGCGGATTGAGGCTGTCGGCGTCGAAAACCACGTCGGCTTCTGAATCTCTGGCGTCCAGCCAGGCCTCCTGGACGGTACGGTTGATGTCTCGTTCGCCGGCGGGAAGCTTCCCTCTCTTCGGCTTTTGCACCCAGTCATAACCGTAGTTCGCGATGGCGCAGATGAGTTTGTCAAGCGGGACCACTTTCTTGATTTGGGTCAGGTTACTGGTGAACCAGTCCTGGGAAGCAACCGGACCGGCCGTCCCGCCGGTGCCCGCGTAGTGCTCGTCATAGTTCATTACCACCACGCCATCCGCCGCGTTTGCGGTCGCGCGGTAATCAAAGTCTGAGTTTCCCGCGGGTACGCTTACGTATAGCTTCATGCCCTGGGCGTGCAAGTCGGCAGAGAGTTCGTTCAGAAGAGCCGTAAAGTCAGGCTGCGATTTCTTGGGGAGATCCTCAAAGTCCACCATCAGTCCGCGGTACGTATCGCTGGCAAGAAAGGCGGCTATTTCCCGGCGAAATTCGGCGCGCGCATCCTCGTCGTGCAGAAATCCGGAAATGTCGATCCAGTTTGTGCCATCGAAGTTGTTTACCAGAGGCAAGACTTCTGTTCCGGTGTCCTCCGACTTGAGAAAGGGCATGACTTTGTCATCTACCGGATGGACCGCTCCGCCTTGAATCACTTCAAATGGCTTATTACTTTGCGAATCCACGCCCTGCAAATGCCCATCCGGGGTGAGCACATGCAGCCATTCTGGATACAGGAGGTCAATCTGCCGCGCGTACTCGCGCAACGACGAAAAACTGGCCGCGTCCCAGGGCACATAGAAAGCCCCGCGGATACCTTCATCGGTGTTCAATTCGACCTGCGATGGGGCAATAGTGGTTTTCCGGTGACTGCGCCGTATCTGTTGCTTGCGCTTTTCGGTAGCTTTCTCCTTTTCGGTCTCTTTGAGCGCGTGGTAGGGGTGCTTCTGATATTGCAAAAGCAGCTTGGGCAGGGGTTCACTGCGCACCGCGGTATAGATGAACAACACGATCACTATGCCGACCGTGATGCCGGTGACGTCAAACAGTTTACGGAGCCGCTTCCAGCGCGCTCGCCGAGGATCGTAGAAAACAGGTTGCGCCATGCCACTTAGACCAATCACATCCTAGCCGGAGGAATGGGGGGGGGGGTCAAACCTGTTTGGATCTCCCGAAACTGAAGCCGAAGACATTTTGCCGGATGGAGAATTGCACAAAACACGGTATATTCCCAGCGTGCGTGAACTGGTTCGCCAAAACCTGCGATTCTTCGTGTTGTTCTCCGCCGCCGCACTCATTTTGCGGCTGATATTTCTTCTGCGCTTCCCTGGCGTCGTGACCGATTCCTTCATCTATGGCGACATTGCCAAGAACTGGCTGCAGCATGGCATTTACGGCCTCAGCGGTGCGGATGAAATATCGCCCACTTACATCCGGTTGCCAGGTTACCCAGCATTCCTCGCGTTCGTATTCGCAATCTTTGGCGTGGACCACTACCGCGCCGTGCTGTTCGTGCAGATGTTCGTTGACCTCGGAACCTGCTTTCTCTGTGCTGCGATCGCGCGGCGTTTGCTGGGTCCCAGACAGGCCAAGCTGGCATTCGTCCTGGCAGCACTATGCCCGTTTCTGGCGGACTACTCCGCTGCCGCTCTGACCGAAACGTTGGAAGTGTTTTTCACCGCGCTGGCGCTGCATCTGGCTCTCCGCGCTTTCGAGCGTGCACGCCTTCGCGACTGGGGGTGGTGTGGACTGGCCTGCGGCGCCACCATCCTGCTGCGCCCGGATGGCGTTCTGCTGTTGATCGCACTGGAAGCCTATGTGCTTGGCCGCATCGTGCTGCAGAAAAGGTCTCCGTTACCTGGAATCACCTCCAGAAAGCTTCTCCAGGCCGCAGTGCTAGTCGCGGTGACCTCAGTTTTGCCGCTGGCGCCCTGGGCGGTGCGCAACTGGTATGTGTTCCACCGCTTTCAGCCACTGGCGCCACGCTACGCCAACGAGGAAGACGAATTTGTTCCCATGGGCTTCAATCGCTGGGTCAAGACATGGATTGCGGACTATACCTCAGTCGAAGAAATCTACTGGGTGGTTCCCGGAAATGAGGTGGACGCCGGGAAACTTCCTGCGCGGACATTCGACACTCCCCAACAACTAAAAGAAACAGACCAGCTGATCAGCGACTACAACTCTGTCCTGCACGTATCTCCTGAACTGGATGGCCGATTCGAAGCCATTGCCACAGACCGGATCCACGCCCATCCCGCAAGGTATTACCTGTGGCTTCCAGTGTTGCGAATTGCCGACATGTGGTTGCGCCCACGCACCGAAATGCTTCCCAGCGACAGCCGCTGGTGGGAATTCGACGATGAGCCACGCTGGTTAGTCATGGCCATTGCTTTCGGCGCGATCAATCTGCTTTACCTGCTCACCGCAATCGCCGGAGGAATGCGCTTCCGCAAGGCCAAATTGCTAGGACTGTTGGTCCTGTTTGTTGTCCTGCGCTCGGCGTTTCTGGGAACACTGGAAAATCCCGAGCCCCGATACACGCTCGAGATGTACCCGATCGTAATTGTGCTAGCGGCGGCCGCAGTGGCCGGAAAGGAGAAAAAACCTCTAGCCTAACGGCGAGTCAGTCATGCGAAACCGCGTGCGCACATGCTCTGACAACAACTCGATGGCGCCACGGTTTGCCAGTGGATCGCTCTGCGCCAGATACCTCATAGCCTCAACCAGCAGCCGCTGGCCGTCGACGTAGCGCGGATCAGATGTTCGCTCGCGGGCTCGCTTTCGTACAACTTCCGGGGGAACAGGGATAGTGAAAACCTTTGCCATGGGGCTCCGACTTGTTGGGCTATTTTCTCGATCGACGAGGCTGGCGCTTTCCGAGTATAACCTTTCGCCTGCGCTTTCCTGTAGCCAAAAATATCGGCCTAGGAACGGGTAATCTCGTTATTTTTCAATGAGTTAGAACTTTTGTTTTGGCCGAGGTTTTCAACTTGAATACATTGTCCGAGATTTTTTGGTTTACCTGGATATCGGAATACTTGGCTAGCCGGTAGTCGCCGCTGGTTTCAAACAGCTGCTGCTGCAGCGAGATTCCCCGTTGCGGGTCGATCCACAGCACTAGGTGGGCAAAGTTCTGTTTAACCTTTTCGGACTTCGGAATGAGATCGAGTTTGGCGGTTTCGGTGCCGCCAATTTTTTCATTGCCCAGAAATTTGATGGCAAAAGATTTCAGCATATCGTGTCCGCCGCCGCCAAATCCGACGACCAGGAAGCTCTCAAATTCTTCGCGATGAGCGCTGGTGTCGTAGGCGTCCACTTCATCGATGCGCGGCTGGTAAACCTGGATTTTGCCATCAGAAAAGATGAGTTGCTTGGTGTCTGGCTCGCTGAGATCGGCGGCCATTTGAATGTCTTTTCCCGCGCGGCGAAAAAAAATCTTCCCCTTCTGGGTGTCCGCGATGTCATCGATAACTTTGTTGTATTGGACCCAGGTGAAGTTTGCCTGGGTAGTACGGAACTTCGTGGCTGCCTCATCCATCTGATTGAGCACTTGCTCGAGATCGGTGCTGGGCTGTGGTAATCCGAACTGCGCCAGTAGCAAGAAAACGAGAAGGCAGAGTCCGGCCTTCAATCCGGATTTGGCGGTCGGCCTAGAAAGTTTTTGCATTGTAGAAAACGGCTATCTCTGCACCCAGACCCGGTACGCGAGTACGGTGCCTTTCTTATCGGTCACTGGATCATATCTTTTGATGCTG
>WNFJ01081060.1_pt2 | contig 11430 bp, 11 predicted proteins | sample 5400461 | NCBI WGS metagenome assembly WNFJ01 (sample SAMN13153349, study PRJNA577476) | soil metagenome | isolation source: 115 cm saprolite on Douglas fir-dominated hillslope | place: USA:California | collected 2013-09-17 | reverse complement strand
CAATACTTTTCAATTAAGACCAAATAGGGAGGGAAAAAACAGAGGAAGTCCGTTTTCGGTAGTGGCAAACATGGGAATGATGACCTGGGTTACATGAAGGCCAGAGCTTTTTCTTTGTTACAACGGTGTAGAAACAGGTGTAGGAAAATTTCATGCATTACATCAGATTTAGAAAAAGATAGAGTTTTTCTCACAAAAACGAAATTTTGCTCCTCAGTCTACCAGAACATTCCCTACTTTATCACTACCCAAAATTGATATGGTTATTTCCTGACGACTCCTTATGGCTATCGGAATCGATACCATCTTCGTATGCGCATTTTACTTGGAGCTGACGCATGAATGTTGGACCACTTTCACTCTAATAGACAAAGATCCAACGCCTTTCGTTCTCAGAAGAGCTTCGCTTCCTTGAAGCATCTACTACCCTTTAAAACGATATATATAATTTTACCCGTACTATTAATATATTATGGTACATCTATCAAATACAAGAAATCTTGATTGCTGTTAGCAAAGATTGCCAGCTATGGCAGCTAGCCTTACCAATCACATTTGGACTGTTAAAGAGCTTTTAACTGTCTTGCTTGTCCTTCCCCATATCACCACTTAAGAGGGAGACCATCTGAAATCTTGGCAGTGGTTTTGACAGCAGAGCCGATAAATTTGGTTGATCATCATTAGACACTACTGGAGGGCGTTTCGGAACTCAGTGCGCCAAGGAGGCTTCAGAGCCCTTGTGCGAAAGCACGCCACTGCCGCAAAGTGGCTAAAGCAGTGCCTGACCTCTCGCCGAAAGGTAGAGGGGGACAAGAGCATAGCATAAGCAAGGCCAAATGGAAAAGGCATCCATACCAGGTTGGTCAGCCAGGCCGTATATGGTCAGGGCTAAACTGCCCAAATCCCAATCGAGCGATCCAGCGAAAGTTCCACGTCAATGCCGAAAGGCGCAGAGATGCTATTGGACGTGTTGGCAGATCCAGCTTGGTTCTGAGTTACAAGCTGGAAGCGGTTCTGCCAAGCTACCTGCAATGAGCAGGCAAACCGATGGGTGGGAGACCTACGTACGGAGAAACAGGACTCTGAGGAGACCTTGGGATCGCCTACCAGCCGAGAGGCTCATGGCGACAGAGCGGTCATACTACTCAAATGCCTGGGGGAATGCCCAGGACAAGGGGAAGGGCCGCAGGGTGATGTGCAAGGGAAGTACCTGTGGGGCACCGGATGGTGTAAAAAGCCCAGGGAAGATGAAGCACAGACCTGGAGAGCCCGTTGCATTGAAAGATGCCCGGCGGGTTCGGGAAGGGGCGGTTGGAAACGTGCCACAAGGTAACGCGCTGGCCGCCTACTTCATGATAAGCAGAGCATTTCCGAGCTGAAACAGGCAGAGGGCGTCCCTTTTTAGCTCATCAAAAAGCAGCTTTTTTCTCGTTTCTGTCGACCTTGTCTGAACTGGCTTTCTCGTTTGCTCAAGAGCTTTTTGAGGGCTACGAAACGCCCTCTGATCTCCTCATTTTTACGTATTGACGATGCAAATTTTTCAATGTAATGTTTTCTGGGGTACAGCAGGCGCGAAGTGGGGACGACGGGTGCGATATCCAAAGGGTACAGGGTACATCGAGCCCTATCTCATTGGCGATTCATCGCGTTGATTTGAGGAACGACGGGCGCGATAAATCGGACCTCTACACTCGAGTAATAAATTGCTATAGATATCTGATAAATCGGGTATTGTATTTGAATGATGTATTGTATTTTTAAAGGAGTTAAGATCATAATGCTTAGTATTGCACCACTTGACGATTCATTTGATCCATCCCCTGCGTTAGTAGTTAGCACCGATATCAGGCCTGAATATCATCCTACTGTCCATGATATTGCGCCCGACGATCGACCACGTGAACGTTTACAAAAGTTTGGAGCCGATACTCTCTCCACGTCGGATTTGCTCGCTATCATCTTACGCACGGGCACGCAACGGGACAACGTAATGGAATTGGCAACCAAAATCTTAATTAAATACGGGGGTCTTGCTGGTCTGATGAGTGCAGACTTCCATGAACTAAGCGCTGAATATGGGCTGGGATTGGCGAAGACGGCGCAATTGAAGGCTGCCCCCGAACTTGGCAAACGGCTCAGTATGCAGCAACCAGAGAAGCGCTTCCAGATTAAGTCCGCCGATGATGCTGCCAATGTGGTGCGTATGGAACTAATGTTCTTAGATCACGAAGAGATGCATATCCTGATCCTCGATACCAAAAACCAGCTTGTGGAGCTCATCAAACGCTACAAGGGGACCGTTAACAGTTCGGTACTGCGCTCGGCTGAGATTTTCCGGCCCGCCATTGTGCGCAATTGCCCCAACGTAATTATCTGCCACAACCATCCAATCCAAGCGGCGATCCAACGCCTTCACCAGAGGATATCGATATAACACAGCAATTGGTCGATGCAGGCAAACTGCTCGATATCGATGTGCTTGATCATCTTATTATTGGCAACCCGCGCTATGTCAGCTTGAAGCAGAAAATAAACTGGTGATGCTGGCTGGTACTACAGGAAGAGCTAAATTGGCGATCTCAACCCAGTGCCACATAATCGCTGGGCTAGCCCTTGCACCTAGCATATCTAGTATCAAGACTATTTTTCCTTGCAAAGTAATCCCCATCTATATACAATAGTAAGAGCGAGCAGCTATAAACTATTTTCTTGAAGCTGGAGGATGTAATGCAAACACAGGGAAGTAAAGAAGAGTATTATTTGACTGAACGCTGGCAGTCTCAAAGGGATTACTATTCTCAGCAGTCGAAGAAGAACAAACAATGGCATCAAACATTGCTCGTTATCAGTTCTATTGGTGCTATTATTGTTCCTGTTTTGTTTAATATGCCAGAAATACCGAAATGGGTTCCTACAATCTTAAGCATATTAGTTTCTGTGGCTCTGGCTTTGGACAATATATACCACTTTGGGGATAACTGGCGAACTTTCAGACAGACACTAGAAGGGCTGAAACAAGAGCGGGTTTTCTTTGATGCTGGTATTGAGCCTTATTCTGACTCTCAGACTGCCTTTCCTTTGTTCGTTCAGAGGTGTGAAGCTTTTATGGGTGAAGAGCAGAAAAGGTATTTCGAGAGATATAAGCTTAAGGAAAAGAATACTAACGCAGAGCCCCAGGCTTAGCGAACCTGCCGATCCTCACAGACTTATACTGATCAAAGTTTAACATTTTCTACAAGAGCACATAAGTAGCTATTGTAGCTGCTTATGTGCTCTTCCTATTCTTTTATGCCTTGGCAACAGCTTTTTCGCTCTTACGCCTGCGAGGTCGCACCGTGCCATTAACAGAGGCTTTTTCACCCTCTACAGTAGAGAGTTCCAGTGCAGCATCGAGTACCTGACGAATATCACTGGCGAAGACAAAGCTCATCTGATCCCGTAACTCTTTGGGCAGATCTTCCTCCAGGTCTGGCTGGTTCTTCTCCGGCAGGATCACTGTGCGAATGCCTGAGCGATAGGCCGCAAGAACTTTCTCTTTAACACCGCCTATCGGCATGACCTTGCCGCGCAGGGTGATCTCGCCAGTCATGGCAACATCGGAGCGCACCTGGCGGCCACTGGCAAGTGAGACAAGCACACTGACCATGGTTACACCAGCTGATGGACCATCCTTGGGAATCGCCCCTGCTGGAACATGAATGTGCACATTCTGCCCCTCGAAAACGTTCTTGGATAGGCCTAGAGCTTGTGCGTTAGAGCGTACATAGCTGAGTGCTGCCATCGCAGACTCTTTCATGACATCACCTAGTTGCCCGGTCAGAATAAGGCGCTCCTCCTTGCTGGGCATAGTTGCCGCTTCGATGAAGATGATCTCACCACCGACGGGCGTCCATACCATACCGGTCGCGATACCTGGACGATCGATACGTTCGGCAGCTTCTTCAAAGAAACGCTGGCGTCCCAGGTACTCGGGTACCTGATCTGCAGTGATGTGAATGGGCGTTGTACGGCCCTCAGAGATTTGGCGTGCCACCTTACGGCAGAGAGAGCCGATCTGGCGTTCCAGATTACGCACGCCAGCTTCGCGCGTGTAGTCACGGGCGATGCGTCGCAACACATCATCATCAAATGTCAATTCGTCTTTGTTCAAGCCATTGGCTTCGAGCTGTTTAGGTAGCAGGTAATTGCGGGCAATGTGAATCTTCTGCTCTTCAGTATAGCCCGACAGTTCCAGGACCTCCATGCGGTCACGCAATGCGGCCGGGATAGGCTCCAAGGCATTAGCAGTTGCGATGAACATCACGTTGGATAGGTCAAAAGCTAAATCCAGGTAGTTATCACGGAAATTGTAATTCTGCTCGGGATCAAGCACCTCTAGCAGAGCAGATGAGGGATCACCACGCCAATCGGCACCAACTTTATCAACCTCATCCAGCATAATTACCGGATCATTGGTTTCAACACGGCGCAGTGTTTGGATGATACGTCCAGGCATAGCACCAATGTAGGTACGGCGATGTCCACGAATCTCGGCCTCATCTCGAATACCACCAAGGGACATACGCGCAAACTTGCGGCCAAGCGCACGAGCAATGGACTGACCTAGCGACGTTTTACCAACACCGGGAGGGCCGACAAAACAGAGAATTGGCTCGCGGTTGAAGGATCGTCTCTCCTCCAGATTTTGCGCTGGCTGTGTACGACTACCTTCATCAGTTTCAGAAGCCTCTTCAGCCGCAGACTCCTCACGGCTGCGTTCCAGTTGTTCTGCTTGACGATCCTCTTTTAATCGTCTAACTGCCAGATACTCCAGAATACGATCTTTGATCTTTTCGAGGTCATAGTGATCCTGGTCAAGGACCCCTCGTGCATGTGGCACATCGATTTTGGCACCGATACTTTTACTCCAGGGGAGGGAAACCAGCAATTCTATATATGTACGAATAATGCTGTACTCAGGCGAGACCGTTGGCAGCTTCTCCAGACGAGATAGCTCACGAGTAGCTTCCTTATATGCCTCCTCAGGCATTTTCGCTTCTTCGATCTTGCGGAACAGTTCACTAATTGTGGCTTGCTCCTCGCTCTCCTCACCCAATTCGCGCTGGATAGCTTTGAGCTGTTCACGCAGCAGATATTCGCGCTGCATCTTGCCCATCTCTTCCTGCGCACTGGTCTGGATTTTCTTGCCTAGTTCAAGGATCTCCAGTTCATGTGCCAGGAAAGCACTCAGTTGCGCCAGCTTCTCATGTACAGAATCGAGTTCCAGCAATTTCTGGCGCAGATCCATGTCCATCTGCACAAAAGTGGCAATCACATAGACAACTTGGCGAGGCTCCTCCAAATTCAACGTTGCAGCGGCCACACCTTCTGGCACATTCTGTACTAGAGCCACAAGGCGCTGGAAATAACTGATCACGTTACGTTTGATAGCTTCAGTTTCGTTATCAGTCTCCTGGGTATCGGGCTTCAACGAGACACGGCCCATGAGGTAAGGCTTTTCCTGGACTACCTCATCGATCGAGACACGCTCCAAGCCTTGCACAGCAATCTGCACTGTTCCATCAGGCATACGGAACATACGGCCAACACGAGAAACTGTGCCGATTTTAAATATATCATCTGGCCCTGCATGATCGATCTCGGGTGATTTCTGAGCTACCAATACCACCAGACGATTACTGCGCATCACATCATCAACCAAGCGAATATAGTAGTCTTGCCCAAAAGCCAGCGGTTGAACGGAAAACGGATAGATCACCGACTCCTTCAATGGCAGTATCGGAAGAATTTCAGGAATGCTCAGGCTGTCATCATCATCCTGACGCTCGCCAAGAGATTCGTCATCACCTTGCTCACGCTCACTGGCGGAAGTGGATGCAGGACCATTACCCTGATCCTCATGCTCGATATCGTCCGTCTCGGTCATTGGAAGAGTAGCACTCTGGTCCTCCTCAACGTCGGTTTCGCTACCCTGGGACTCATTAGCAGAAGTTTCACTCTCCTGGCTGAGGTCAGGGCTGGCCTCCGTCTTAGGGTATTCGTCATTATTGCTAACAGCGTGATTCTGATCCTGCTGCTCTTCCTGCTTTGCCTCTTGATTGGTGTAATTCTTCTCCATAAAATTATCTCTGCATATTTCGTATACTACTCTATAGAACCAGCGTGATGAATGTGCACGCGTTCAGACTGGCTGGCAGGTAATTTAGGCAGATCTACTAAGAGCATGCCATTTTCGTAACGTGCAGCCACTGCATTGTGCATGATCGGAGCTAGGATAAAGACCTCAACACGAAAAGGGCCATAGCGAATTTGCGCTTCGTGATAATTCAAGCCTTCCTGGTGTTCCTGATTGTCATGCCGCTCTCCACTAATCACTAGGGCATCTTCGTAAAGGGTCACCTCAATATCTTCTTCTTCCATACCAGCAAGCTCGACCTTGACCCTGATCATCTTGGGCGACTCCAAGATATCAGCCAGGGGGCGCCACGTGGTCGATGGTTGCAAGATTGACGGTTGACTTTGACGTAACGCATCATTTAAGAGTTGACGATAATGCAGCTCCAGCTGCTTTTGTGACCCTTCCCGATAGCGATAGGTCACACACCGATAGCGCATCCGCATGTTTCAATCTCCAGCTAGATTAACTGGCTGCTACTTGTAAAGACACCGATTGCTCGGACACACGGTGTTAGTCACGCGCACATACACTCGTAGAGAAAACGGCAAAAGGGGAAGGCATGCTAGAGACGAAATACTCACATGCCGAGGACTTTTGCCATGAATTAGATGTGATAAAAGTAGTATTACCTACACAAGAGGGAGGTCTTTCTCTCCGGCAATAAGAGCTTTCTGACACTCCGGGCAAATATACTCGAACTCGGAATTGCTGTCCGAAAGTACATCACTTTTGATTACGCGAGCATATCGTAGGCGCGTAGCTTTGCCACATCTCACACAATTGACATACGTTTCTGAGATGGCAGTTCGTCTGGTTCCAAGGACATCTTCCTGCATAACCGGCACCTTTCTTTGTGTCTTGTTTCAGAAAAGGGCTAAAACACGAAATATCCCATATCAAGGGACATGGAACGAATGCCAGAGAATACACCAAAGGCCCTTTCACCAGGCCCGACTTCCTTGATTATGGCACGCTGACCATAAAATTGCAAGTAAGTATTACTCGTATCGGCATCTTTTGAAAAGGTTTGAAGGTCCACTCATTGCGTTTGACGAGTTCTCACCAATGTGCTACTATGTTTCTATATTCCTCTTTGTGTTGTTAGGTGTATAGTTTGTAGTGCGATTTGAACTGCGGAGACACAGTGTCAGTCATCTCTACACTAGCGGGGGCGGAGGCCACCATCACCTGGGAAACTAGGGCGGTTTTGGGTATTCCCACACAAAAATGCCCTCCCGGCATCGGGGCATATCACGAAAGGAGGAGCGGCGTTTCCGTTCGCTAGATCGCGACGTAATTCGCTAGATCGCGACGTACCCCCGCAGCTAAGGCAAGGGGTATCCACGCCGCAGTTCTGATGATCATACAAACGATCAAAGCTTGGTTCAACAAACTGTTCGTGTGGTGGCCCTGGAAACGATCATCAGCGACCGAGTATCCTCAGGCTGCCAGCAATATGAGCAAGGGCATCACTCAGGAACAAATGTGGCGATCGCTGGGAGAGGCACCAATGCCACAACCAGGCATAACGTCTGTCGTTGTTGAACGGGGGACAGGAGAAAACATTCCAGAGCCCCAGCCTTCACTTAGCGATGAGTTATCCGAACGCGTATCTCCCCCGGCAAAGCACGATGAACAGCCCACTATTCCTTGTACCTTGCCAGATGCAACGGGTAAAGACATGACTACTTTACCAGGGAATGCACTGATGCCCTCACCCAAACATGAACAACAATTAGAGTTCCTGCGATATTTAGTCCAACAAGGTGTTATCAATGAGGGATTTGCGGAAGGACAGATTCCTACGCAATATCAGTCTAAACAGGAAGAATAGTGCCATAATGCGACCGGAGAGGGTCATGTAAGGCTACAGTAGACGCATCCGGCTACAATCGGGTCCCTACCTTTTCTCGCAATAAATTGCGATTGAGAGCACATATCGTTCATTCTGCATAATATTTGCAATACCCTAAAGCAATTTATTGCCCGTCTTGTAGGAACCCGATTTATCGCGTCCGTGGAGGTGGGGTAGGACATCGCATTCGCTCGTCCCCGTGCTAAAAATCTTCTGTAGCAAACTCGCTTAGTTGCAAAACGAGACGACAAAAGTGTAACATAGCAGAAGCAGACTCTAAGTATGCTTCATCGTTGGATGTTGTGGCAGATTGCCGTGTAGCAGGTAAACGACGACGTAAGGCGCGTAACACCACCATCACATCTTCTTTCAGGGAGGTATCGAGGTCGCCACGTTGCATAAGGAGGACCACCTGACTCACAATGGAATCAACCTCGCGACGCATCATATCTAAATCATTTATCCAGCTATCATCATCGCTGTCACTATCTTCTCCCCAAAGCAGTGCATCAGCAAATTGTTCTCGTCGTTTGATATCACCGTGAAGTGGCTTGCGAGCTTGTTGGAGGTGAGCTTGAGGTTCTTCCTGCTTTACGCCTAGCTCACTTAGTAGCGCAGCTAGTTCTTCTTCCCAACCAGCCATATAAGGGCACCTCCTTGTGAAATAACCATGAACAGTTATTGACTACGAGCTTGAAACCTTATGCGAAGTGTAGCACAGTGTTTCAGGCTTGTAAATGGCCCGAATGGTTATGTGGGAAGACTGGCGATAGGACTTTTGCGTCACTCGTATACGCTGGCATGTCGTGATCTAGCGAATTACCTCTTGCTGGCTATTCATACCGATGCACCTACTCTTTTTTAAAATTTTAGCATATCTAGAGGCAAATGCGGTATAATGGCAATGATAGCGGTGGCAATTAGTCCGATCATGAGCAGGATGGCAAAGAACATCTCCATTTTCAGCGTCAGGCGCATGAGCAGATGGAAGCCTGCCGGAGCATTTGTCCGCAACACGCTGGTGATAGTAACCATGAGTGTGGGAAATGTCCATAATACAATCAAGATCAGGTGGGGGGCTTTATGGGGTATACCCAAGTATATAATAATCGTATAAGCTCCCAGAACCAGAAGAAGATACACAATCCGGCTCACGAAGAGTCCAAGGACAGCGGCGAGGGTGTGTTTACCAGCAAGCGCATCTCCCTCAATATCACGCATATTATTCGCATGAAGTGTGGCAACTGCTAGTAAGCCCAGTGGAAGGCTATAAATGAGCACGCTGGAAGGAAAATGTGGACCCACCTGCACCATGTATGCTCCCAGAGTCAGCATTGGACCAAAGATGGCAAAGCTTGCCAGTTCACCTAGGGTCTTTGAGGAGAGAGAAAAGGAACTCGCGCTATAGAAGAAGGCACATAACACTACAATCAAACCAAAGAGGTAGAGAAGGGGACCACCATTAATAGCGACAGCCAAGCCAATGGCCGTTCCAAAGCCCAGCAGGATGAGCCCCATCTCGAGCACACGCGTAGGTTTAACATGTCCTTGCTGGATCAACCCACCCGGTCCGAGCGCATTGCTGGTATCAACACCATGTAGGAAGTCATAGTAATCATTCACCAGATGCGCTCCTATCTGGAGCAAGCACACAACGATAATCGTGCCTAGAAAATGAGTTGTATGGAAAGACCCAAATGGTTTATTTGGTGCAATTGTTGATAGCCAGGCCAGAACGCTCCCTAATAATATTGGCATCAGCGATAGTGGAAGATAGTTCAGGCGCATACCACTGCGCCAGATTTGTATCCACTCTCTTAAGCTGCGCTGATACTCCACTGGTTGAACAACCAATGGAGCTGGGATACTGACTGTTTGTGTAGAGGCAACTGAATAGACTGAAACTTCTGGCTGCAGAGTACTGATCGTCTGAAGCGAGGCTATTGGGATCGTCGGTACCTCTTCTGCTTGTACGAAATCGGACGTCACAACCTGGGTTGCGCTTACAATCCTCGGATTCGTAATTTCCTGCTCTGAATCAGCTTCAGCGTCAGTAACAGCTTCAGCATTTTTTAGTTCTTCGCTTTGCATACGCCCGCCTCCTAGCGTAGCTAACAATTATACACAAATTTCCAATCTCGCCTACCTCAGCAGAGGTCATGAGTTATCTCGATTTTTTCGAGCTGACGTTCGACGACCTTCAAGCCGCTTGGCAGGTGGGATTGCAACGAACTCCACGGTACATTTTCATTCTAGAAGAAAAGGGGCAGGATGTCAACTTGCATCTCCTGTGCCCCTGTACCCAAGCCCCGGACGAACTCCTCAGATGCTCTCCTCTGACTTCCTCACAGCCTGCGGTGAGGCGACCTGGATAGTTACCTCCCATCTGAAAAAAATATCTGGTAGCTGTTGATAGTATACAAAGACAAGAAAACAAGCGTTTTTCTAACTACTCAGATAGCAATCGGACAAATCAACGCGATTTACCGTGTCACCTTTAGGTGATCGCCATCTGTAGTGGCCCGATTTACCGTGTCACCTTTAGGTGATCGCGCCCGCTGGACCCCCAGAGCTTAATCTCGCTGGAGTTCCCTTTGCAATTGTGATTGCAATTCTAACAGCGAGTGCTGTAGCTGTGACTGAACAACAACGGTGGTGAGATCCCCGCGAGTTTTCTCAAGAAGACCCCGTGCGGCATCGGTTGATCGTCGCAGCCCTGAGGTGATCGCATCAGGGAAGTCCACTGTGATCAGAATAGCATAAATATCATCCATGTAGTTCAGGAAGACTTCACAGTTCTCGACATTGCCACGGCGCAACTGGTCTAGCACATAGCGACGCAACTCCCCAATCGCCTCAGCCAGACCATTGAGGTAGGCTGCATAGGTAATCGCCAGCTCCTGTGGTGTCGGCAACGGCTGGTGCTGGGCAAGAGCTACAAAAGTCGCAGCCTCAGCATATTCCTTCTGAGCATCATGTACGAAACCAGCATAATATATATCCTGGTGATCGTGCAAATCAGCCCTCATCTCTGCGAGCAAAGCGGCGGCCTGCGCGATCAACTGAGCGGCAGTAGTGAATTCCTGGCGATGGGTAGCCCGGATGCTATTGGCGCAGTAGCGAATAGCGATACGCGACTTCGGAAGCGCCTGTTCGCGAGCCGCATGCTTAAGAGTGAAATAATCGATAGCAGCACGGCCAATATTTTCTATCTGGTCAGGCATAGCTCTACATCCTTTTGTTTAATGACCATAGTTTATCATAACTGCGAGTTTAATGCTCTGCACTTCTCAAACCTGGGTGGGCGTCATTTTCTTGCGCCGAGCATTGAGGGGAGCTGGCGAGGTGGGATGCTGTGGAGGCGGACGCAATAGAATTGCCGTCCCTACCCTTGGCC
>WNFJ01222855.1_pt3 | contig 11432 bp, 9 predicted proteins | sample 5400461 | NCBI WGS metagenome assembly WNFJ01 (sample SAMN13153349, study PRJNA577476) | soil metagenome | isolation source: 115 cm saprolite on Douglas fir-dominated hillslope | place: USA:California | collected 2013-09-17 | reverse complement strand
CTGGCAAAAGAAGGCCGTGCAAACTGTTGCATTTTCATGGGACGTAGACACCAAAACGGGCGTGGCGCATGCCAAGATGAGCGATGGCAAGGGTGAGGTGATCCTCGAGCGTTTCAAGGGTGACAATTCCAGCCACGAAGTTGTGATTCATAACTTGAAATACTGGAGCGCCCAGTCCAATGACGGTTTCCGCATGTGGAAGAGCAAGCACGAAGCCTTTGAAGGAGACGGCCACAAGTTTTCCTACGACGGAACGAATGGGTTCCTGATCACCATCCACTTTTCTGGAAATGCAAAGGCCGCCTCCGCAGACTGAACATCGGCCCTAGCCGGTCCCAGGCAGCCCTGCCTGCCTTCCCGCAACGCGCGGCTGCCTGGCTAAAATTCCTCCTCATCTTCGCCGCGAGTTTTCAGAACGGTCGTCTTGTGCGTGATTCGGATGCCGTTGTTGCGGATTCCTGCCAGGATGGCGCGGCGAATTTCTGCTGGCAGCATTTCCGGCGCAAAAACGCTGGCAAGATCCCGCGGGAAAAATTTAATGAAAAGTGCGGCGACATGCGCTGTCGCGTAGGCTACCGGTGTCGTAAATCGTCCTTGCTGCCGGATCTGATAGAGCGTGGGAAACGTGCAATCGCTGCGGATCAGCAGGTGTTGATCTTCTTTTTTGCCGCGCTTCACTCCTCGCACGAGCACCGCGGCAGCGAACCGCGCGTTCTGCAGGATCCCCTGGCGAATTAGCTTTGCGATCATACGAGGGGAAGAAGTCTGCGGGAAATGGCGCCGCAGCAATCCGCGCGACTTTGAGAGTTGACCCAGACGATGCCATCGGCGCAGCCGGTCGATCTCATTTCCGCCGATTTTTACGTCCAATTCGCGCATCGGAATGACGTGGGGCAGGGTGGCTACTTCATCCTGCGCTGCCAGCACCACGCTCGCTGTGCCAATCGGCTCCACGAAGCGAAACTTCTCCACTTCGGAAAAACGCTTCCCTAGCTGAAACTTTCCGTCACGATAAATTCGCGGGTGAGAAACCGCTTCGTCGAACGATACTTCGGGTGACCACTGGGAAATGGGATCGTCGCTCTCGCTGCTTTCATAGAGGCGGATGTGCACCGCTTCGACTTCGTCCAGCAAATCCGCCGCGCGCTTCACCAGCAGATTGGTCAGACCGGGCGCGGCCCCCGTATTGATCAGCGCCACGCGGTTTTTTTCCTCGAACTTTTTCGCGTATCGGAACTGCTCGGCCTTGAAGGGATGGCGTGTCAAGTGCGAGCTGAGATCGACGTAATGCGCCCGCAGCCGCAGCGCGGCCCGCAGGACGATCTCGTTAAACACCGAAGCCGAGGCGTTGACGATGAGTTGGCAGCCCTTCGCAGCCTTCACGATTCCGCGCAGGTTGCGCGCGTTCACTTCCGTCACCGCGATGGTGCTTTTCCTGCCCAGGAAGCGCCGCGCGCGCTCCGGATCGCGGTCTCCGCACCAGACCGTATGTCCTTGCCGCTCCAGCAATTGTGCGAGAAGAGAGCCGGTCGATCCGGCTCCTAAAACGAAGATCCGCATGGCGTGGCCAAAACTCTATCACAGAGTGCGCGCGGGTAATGCCGGTCGATTATGCTTTGGCAGGATGGTGCGGAGCGGGTGCCCCACGCAAAAGTCCCTCGGTGCTCAAATCCTCATCCAAATCCGGCCAGTGAATTCCATAGCCCCCACCAGCCACTTTCCAATTGGCGAGTTGTTCATGGGTGGCATGCACGAGCCGGGGATACCAGGCGAGCGGCACACTGATGGTCCGTCCATCCATCAGTGCAACACTGAGCGAGTCGGCAGTGAAACTCACGTTCGATACCCGTTCATCAGCTTTTAGAACGCCAGGCATGTCCTAATTCTACCGAATTGCGATTCGTCTCGCACAGGCATACACTATGCCTGTAACTCCGACCCCTGAAGCCTACGGGAGAGATAACCCACGGCTGCTTGGGCGATGCTCCGAGAAATGTTCGGGGCTAAGGGTTCGGGCGGAAACGCCTGGGCCTCCCGTGTTTGGAAAGGAGCCATCCACCGAAAATGTATAGGTTTTCGGTGAGCGCCCGTTTCCAAGCACTGGATCGGGCGGTTTTGTTTTAAAGCTCAGGTGCGCCCAGGTAGCGGGGAGCCGCATCCAACAACACGAACGAACAATGACCCTTCACGACAAATTCGGACGTCAGATCACCGACCTACGCATCTCGATTACAGATCGGTGTAACTTCCGTTGCGTCTACTGCCGCTCCGCCGACCCTGAGAACTATCGCGATCACGACGAAATCCTCTCCTGGCCCGAGCTCGACCGTCTAGCCAAGATCTTCTTGACTCTGGGCATCCGCAAAATTCGCATCACTGGCGGTGAGCCGCTCGTCCGCGATGGCGTCGAGGACTACATCGCGCGTCTCCACGCCCTCGGCGTTGAAGACCTCTCCATGACCACCAACGGCCACCTGCTCGCCGAACGGTGTGACCGCCTCCTCGCCGCCGGCCTCCGCCGCATCAATATCAGCCTCGATTCGCTCGACGCCGCCAAATTCGAGCGCATCACAAGAACCAAGTCTTTCTCAACTGTGATGCATGGCATCGACGCCGCCCAAAAATCTCGCCTGGCACCAGCCAAAGTAAACGCTGTCCTGGTCCGCGGAATCAACGACGACGAAGTCGAAGCTTTTGCCGAATTCGCCCGCGACCGCGCCGTCATCATGCGCTTTATCGAATTCATGCCGCTCGATGCCGACCGCCACTGGACCCGTGACCTTGTAGTCCCCGCCACGGAAGTCCACCGGCGCATCCACGCCCGTTGGCCGCTCGTGCAGATCCCCCACGAACGCAGCGAGACCGCCCGAAAGTACCGCTTCGCCGACGGCGCTCCAGGCGAAATCGGCCTCATCGCCCCCGTCACCCAGCCTTTCTGCGGCCATTGCTCCCGCATCAGGCTTACTGCCGACGGCAAGCTCCGCACCTGCCTTTTCAGCAAGGATGATCATGATCTGCGCGCTATGCTTCGCGAAGGAGCCTCCGACGAGGATTTGGTCACCTATATCAGCTCCATAGTCATGGAAAAAGAAGAAGGCCATCGAATCAATGAGCCCGGTTTCGTGCCACCCTCCCGTACCATGGTATTTATCGGGGGATAGTGGAAATTTGCCTTAAATATGAGAAAATAAAGCTTCCAGGTTGGGACCAGGGACCGCTTAGCATCAACCTCTAGGAACGAACAATGTCAGCCATAGGCAACCTCGTATCCATTTCGGATAGCAGCACCCTCATCGGCGTAGACCAGCCGCCCACTCTTCGCGCGCCGGAAATCGAAGCCGGGGTAGGTTGCGACTTCGATTCGTATCTTCTCGTCCCAGACAACGCCCTCGACGACCGCATCGCCGCCGCCAAAGCCCGTCTGGGCCGGGACGTTGTCATTCTGGGCCATCACTACCAGCGCGACGAAGTCGTCAAGTTCGCTGATTTCCGCGGTGACTCCCTCAAACTCTCCTTCCAGGCCTCGCAGGCCGAAGGCCGCTATATCGTTTTCTGTGGTGTCCATTTCATGGCCGAAAGCGCGGACATTCTTCGCCGTGAGCACCAGACCGTGGTTCTGCCCGACCTGAACGCCGGGTGTTCCATGGCCGATATGGCCGACATCGGCCAGGTCGAGGCTTGCTGGCGCGAACTCTCTACCCTCGCCGATTTAAAGATGGCTCCCGTCACCTACATGAACTCCACCGCAGCCATCAAAGCCTTTACCGGCGAACATGGCGGCGCGGTTTGCACCAGCTCCAACGCCGCCGCCGTCATGAAGTGGGCCTTCGAGAGCCGCGAGAAAGTTCTCTTCCTCCCCGATGAGCATCTCGGCCGCAACACCGCCTATCGCATGGGCATCCCGCTCGAGCAAATGATCGTCTGGGATCCCTACCAGGAGTTTGGCGGCAACACGCCGGAAGCCATTCGCAGCGCCCGGGTCATCCTCTGGAAGGGCTATTGCTCCGTTCACCAGCGCTTCACGCCGCAGCAAGTCGCCCGCGTCCGCCGCGAGCATCCCGGCGTTCGCGTCATCGCGCATCCCGAGTGCCGCTTCGAGGTCGCTCAGGCCGCTGATCAAATCGGCTCGACCGAAGGCATCATCAAAGCAATCGAAGCTTCTCCCGGCGGGACGGAGTGGGCCGTTGGCACGGAGATTCACCTCGTCAACCGCCTCGGCAAAGAATTGAAGAATCACAAAGTCATCTCGCTCGATCCCAGCGTTTGCGTCTGCACCACCATGTTTCGTATCACTCCGCAGCATCTCCTCTGGGCGCTCGAAAACCTCGGCGAAGGCAACGTCGTGAACCGCATTTCCGTCGATGAACGCACTCGGCATTATGCGCGAGTAGCTCTCGACCGCATGCTGAGTTTGCGTTAGCATCGAGTGGAACAGGCTATAGCCTATTCTCTTTCTTGGCCCAAGGCTGTCCCAGAACGGAACCTCAATGGCAGACGAAGATGACGAGCAGGATCAGGACGAAGCCCCAGAACCGCCGCAGCGCCTCTTTACGCTGACCGAAGCGGAGCGTGCCCGCCAGGAACTTGAGCCTTTTCTCGTCGAGGCCATGGATTCCCGCAAGAAACTGTCCGGCCTGGACAACCAGCTCAACGCCGTCTCTGCGCGTATCATGATGATGGGCGGCGTGGTGGTGCCCTACGAAAAACTCGCGGCCGTCCGCATGGAGCACAACCAGCTAGCCGAAGCCTTGAAGTCCGCGCTCACCCGCATTCTCGAAACCGGCTGCATCATTAAGGACCTCGACGTCGGCTTGCTCGATTTTCCCGCGGTCATCGACAACCAGGAAGTTTATCTCTGCTGGAAGCTTGGTGAGGACCGCATCCGTTTTTACCATCGCCAGGACGAAGGCTTCGCCGGTCGCAAGCCCCTCGACCCGCGCGACCTCGGCCCGGGCAACGCCGTGCAGTAGTTTGGTTTCTCAAATCGCGTAGTGTTTTTGTAGAGGCCGGGCTTTAGCCCGGCTTCTTCTCCTTGCTATCATCCTGCGCGAAGCGAAGGACCTCAACTGCGCTTTCTTCGTAGGCTCAAACTGTGAGCGCCTTGACCGACCATCCCTCAAATCGCCTGAAAGATTCCGCCAGTCCGTACTTGCGCTCCGCCGCGCACCAGCCCATCGACTGGCACGAATGGGGCGACGCCGCTTTCGCTCGCGCCAAATCTGAAGACAAGCCCATCCTTCTCGATATCGGCGCCGTCTGGTGCCATTGGTGCCACGTCATCGACCGAGAAAGCTACGAAAACGCCGAAATCGCCAAGATCATCAACGAACACTTTGTCGCCGTAAAAGTCGACCGCGACGAGCGCCCCGACGTTGACTCCCGCTACCAATCCGCCATTAGCTCTATTTCCGGCCAGGGTGGCTGGCCGCTCACCGGTTTTCTGCTCAACGATGGCAAACCTTTCTTTGGCGGCACCTATTTCCCGCCCGAAGACCAGATGGGTCGCCCCGGTTTTCGCCGCATTCTCCTCGCCGTCGCCGACTCCTACCGCAACAAGCGCGCCGAACTCGAGCGTGCTGCCAACTCTCTCGCCGACGCCGTCTCGCAGGCCGAAGTCTTCACTGGTGCCCGCGCGGATTTCGATCTCGGCGTGGTCGACGCCCAAATCAAATCCATCACCCAACTCTTCGACATCAAGAACGGTGGCTTTGGCCGCGCCCCAAAATTTCCGCACTCTTCCGCTGTCGACCTCGTCCTTGAGCGCTACCAGCAGACCAAAGAAAAGCATCTCCTCGCTATGGCCGAGACTACTCTCGAAAAAATGGCCCGTGGCGGCGTCTATGACCAGCTCGCCGGCGGCTTCCATCGCTACTCCGTGGACGAACGCTGGCTCGTCCCCCACTTCGAAAAAATGTCCTACGACAATTCCGAGCTGCTCAAAAACTATCTCCACGCTTCGCGGCTCCGTTCGAAACATGACTGGGAAGCCTCATTTTCCGAGATTGCGGAAAGTATCTTTCGATGGGTCAAAGAGATTTTGTCGGACCAAGAAAACGGCGGCTTCTACGCCAGTCAGGATGCAGACTATTCGCTCGACGACGATGGTGACTATTTTACTTGGACGTTGGATGAAGTCCGCGCTGTGCTCACGCCGGAAGAAGCTCGCGTGATCGAATTGTATTACGATCTCGAAGCACAGGGCGAGATGCACCACAATCCGGCCAAGAATGTTTTATGGATTGCGCGCGGATTCAATGAGATAGCCGAGGCTCTAAAACGCGACCCGAATGACATTGTAACGATAAAGCTGAACGCAGAAATAAAGATGCTGCAAGCCCGCTTGCAACGGCCCACACCCTTCGTTGACAAGACGATGTACGTCGCTTGGAATGCTATGTTCGTCTCGGCCTATCTTGAAGGCGCTCGCATGATCCGCACACCTTGGATCGCGGAAGATTGCCGCAGGTTCGCCCTGAAAACACTCGACCGCATGTTGAAAGAAGTCTGGAGCGAATCCCGCGGCTTCGGCCATCGCATCGGCGGTCCCGCTCTCGAAGGCTCGCTCGAGGATCAAGTCTTCAGCGTCCTCGCGCTTCTCGATGCTTACGAAGCCACACTCGATCCCCGCTATTTCGCCGCTGCCCAAAAAACGCTGGATCTCGCCATCGCCCGCTACGGGGACGCCGAAGGCGGCGGCTTCTTCGATCGCCCTTCCGACGCTGCGCCAATGGGCGGCCTCGACGTCCGCCGCAAGCCCTTCCAGGATTCGCCCACGCCCGGCGCCAATTCCGTCGCCGCCATCGCCCTCATTCGATTGCACGCCTTCACTGGCGAAGAACGCTACCGCGCTTTCGCGCAAAAAACCCTCGAAGCCTTCGCCGGCATCGCTCCACAGTATGGCCTCTTCGCCGCCACCTATGGTCTAGCCGCTACACTCTTCGCGCATCACCCAATCCAGGTCGTCATCACTGGCCCCGCGAACGATCCCACCGCTCAAGCCCTCGAAGCCGCCGCCCACCGCGTCTTCCGCTTCGGCAAATCCGTCTTGCGCATTACTCCTGAGACTCCGCAGCTCCATCTCGCCGGTGCCCTAAAGGAAACCTTGCCGCATCTCCCCGCCGGCAAAGCCCTCGCCGTCGTCTGCTCCGGCAACACTTGCCTGCCTCCCACCAGCGACTCCGCCGAGCTCATCGCCCTTCTCGAAGACGGTGTCGCCGGCGCCGCCTTTTCCTGATCTCCCCCCAAGCAGGCGATTGTCATGCACCGCGCCAGCGCGTCTTTTTTCCTTAACTTCCCTTACGTCCTTTACTTCCTTTACTTCATTACTTCTCCGGCCTCGACTCCGGCGGCACCATCCCATTGTTCCGGTAATACACCACCAACTGCCCGTAGTGTTCCCCGGAGTGCTCGATCAATCCGTAAGCCAAGTCGTAGAGCCTAGTCAAATGCGGTCCCCCAGCGTTGACGGCTTCGTTCAGTCCTTTGTCGCCCTTGGCTTTGATGACGGCGGCACCGTCCTCCACGCACTTCTTCACAAATGCTATGACCTGCATCTTCGTCTGCAGTTTTAGCTCATCCCGCTTCGGATCGTCCGAGTACCGTGGTTTCTGTCCCTGCGCGATGTCCGTGAAGTAGTACATCGAAGCGGAAACATGGATCAGGTTCGCCGCAAAAGTCCTCGAATCGGCGTGCGGTTTGTATTCGTATAACTCATCAGGAAAATCCTCCGCCATGATGATCAATTTCCGCCCGATGTTGTTCCACTTTTCCAGCACAGCCTGCGAAGGGCTCGGCGCCGGTTTCGGCGCTTCTTTCTTCGCCATCTCCTGTCCCACTACTGGCAGCACCGCCAACCCTGCAGCCAGTACCAGACCTGCCCCGGCTTTCCATCTCATCATCGGCTTCCTCCTCCCCAGCGAGAATCAAAACATTGAAGGCACGGCCAAGTATCACCGCGTCCCGAAGAAAAGAAATAGTCTTGCATTTAGTCAGAACACTCGTAGCTCACCGGTGTTCACCAGTCACGAATCACGAGTCACCAGTCAGACTTACTTCTTCGGTCTGGACTCCGGCGGCACCAACCCTGACACGCGGTAGTACACCACGAGCTGTCCGTAGTGTTCTCCCGAGTGCTCCATGAAGCCGTAGGCAAAATCAATCACGCGCACCTGCTGATTCGCGTACGGATCGACGACCAGGGAATTCAGCCCCGCATCGCCTTTTGCTTTGATCGCCGCCGCGCCGTCGGCGAAGGATTTCTTCACGTAAGCCGCCACTTCGGCCTTGGTCTTGAGTTTGTCTTTCGAGAAATCTTCCTGGGCCGGCGGCTTCTCTCCCTTAACCGGGTTGGTGAAGAAATAATTCACATCCGCAACGTGCAGGAGTCCTTCACGGAAGCTGCGCTGCTCCGGATTCGGTTTGAACTCGTACTTGTCCTCGGGGAAGTCCTCCGCCATGGTGATCAATTTGCGCCCAATGTCGTTCCATTGCTCCAGGACCGCTTGCGAAGGGCTCATCGCAGGCTTGGGCGCTTCTTTCTTCTTTTCCTGCGACCCCATCGGAAGCACAGCGAGCCCTGCGGCCAGCACGAGACATGCCACCACGTTCCACTTCTTCATAAGTTTCCTCCTCCGTTACGCCCGGAAGCCGGACGTTCTCTCCCTCAGACGCGCCACCGTGCCAGGCGTTTCCCCCACCTAGCGATGAAATTGCATGCGGCAACCAGCTTTCCGCGGGGGTTCATCTTACGCAGTATTGCCTCCGCCGTCATGCAATTTTCATACGGCCGGCATGCTAAACTTGTATTTTGGATCTGGGGGCGCTATCACCGTGAATTGGGGCTATCAGTTGCTTCGCATTGCCATCGCTTTAAGCATTTTGACGCTGCTGTATCTCTCGCAGCGATTCTGGTATCGCGCTCTCTGGCGTGTCACTTCGCATTGGGGTCGTCCAATCCTCCGAGTCGGCGCTCGCCTCGCCTACATCGTTCTTCTCCTGGGGGTAATCGTTACCGTGGCACAGGGCTTGGTGTTCGGTCGGGGATTCCTCGCGCACCAAAGCTCCTCCATGACCGTGATCACCGGCCTCTGGTTTTTCAGCGCGCTCTTCGCTTTTCTCGCCGTCAAGATGGTTCACGGGCTTGAACGCCTTTGGCGATGGTCGCGCGCCGCAACCGCGAAGAAAGCTGTCGCGCCGCAAATTGGCGCACCTTCGATACCCGCCTCCGCCGAGATGCTTGCTGACCCGGGCCGCCGCTATTTTTTCCGCACTGCGACTGCCGCTGCAGGGGCCGCTCCTTTTCTCACTGCGATGTACGGCTTTGCTGCCGAGCGCCTCAATTATCAGGTCCACCGCGTCGAAATTCCCATCCCCAACCTGCCGTCCGCTCTCGATGGCATGAAGATCGTCCAAATCAGCGACATCCACCTTAGCGGATACATGTCCCGCACTCAGGTCCGCCGCGCGGTGGATATGGCCAATGACCTCGGCGCGCATCTTGCAGTTGTCACTGGTGACCTCATTACTGGAATGGGCGATCCCATCGCCGATTGCGTCGACGAAATTCGCCATCTCCACGCTCCTCTTGGCGTCTGGGGCTGCAATGGCAATCACGAAATTTACGCGCGTGCGGAAGACGAAGCCGCTTATCTCTACTCTCAGGCCGGCATGAAATTGCTGCGCCAGGAAAACGTGCAGCTTACTTTCAAGGGCGCTCGATTCAATCTCATGGGTGTCGATTACCAGCGCGAGCGATCTCCTCGCGGCCAGCGGCAGCAGAGCCTTGCTCGCGTCGAGCCGCTTGTCCGCCGCGACATGCCCAACATTCTCCTCTCACACAATCCCAATACTTTCAATCGCGCTGCCGAGCTTGGCATCGAGCTTTCTCTCGCCGGGCATACCCACGGCGGGCAGATCCAGGTCGAAATCCTCGACCATCGCCTGAGTCCCGCGCGCTTCATCACCGACTACATCGCCGGCCTCTACCAGCGCCCGCTCTTCGCGCCTGCTCTCAATGAACGTGCTGCTTCCAACGCAGCCGTCACTCACGCCTTCAGTCGTTCGCTCTTCGCCTCGCCATCATCACCACTGGCGCATATGTACGTGAACCGCGGCCTCGGCACCGTGGGCGCTCCAGTACGCCTGGGCGTCCCTCCCGAGATCAGCTTGATTGTTCTGCGCACCACCTAGCTTGTCTTTTCCCGGCTAGCCAAATCCCGTCGCTGCACTATTCGATTCGTGGAATAAATTCCTCCATTCTTCAGTATTTATTTTGATTCTTGGATTCAGTTTCTTGGAACTTAACAGCCTGCCCCTGCATCTCACCCATTGCAAGTTCCTTGTTCTCAGGCGCTGGATGTCGAGAGTAAGGGCGGTTGGTCTTGGAATCCGGCTTGCACTGATGCCTCCCGAGTCCAACCGGTAGATGTTCGTCTGCGAGCGCGTGGGACGTGTTTCGCGTCGAAAATCTCGCTTTGGAAGGATCAAATGCGCTTCACAATGAAGTCTTGGAAGTTTCTTGCAGTACTTTCCTTTTCGTTTTTTCTTCTTCCCGCTTTAACGCTTGCGCAATACAAGCGAACCGATCTGGTCACCGATGCCACTGACCCGGACTTGGTTAATGGCTGGGGTCTTACTCGATCCGGTGGCAGTCCCTTCTGGGTCAGCGACGAAGGTACTGGAAAGTCCACTCTTTACAACGGCGCGGGCCAAAAGCTGGGCTTAGTGGTCGTCATTCCCCCTGCACCCAATGGCGCGGCCCAGGGCACTCCTACCGGCACTGTCTTTAACATCACACTCGGAAATCCCACCCCTTCTTTTTCCGTCTCGAACGGCACCGCATCCGGCACGGCCATTTTCTTGTTCGACACCCTGGACGGCACCATCAGCGGCTGGGCCCCGGGTGTGGACTTCACTCATGCCCTGATCGCTGTCGACCGATCGAAGGACGGAGCTGTCTACACTGGCTTGGCCATCACCACCGACTCCTCGGGTGATTTTCTTTACGCCGCCGATAACGGCCCCAATAGCCGCATCGACGTCTTCGACAAGAACTTCAAATGGGTGCGCTCTTTTACCGATCCGTTGATCCAGGGCGGCTTTGCTCCTTACGGCATTCAAAACATCGGTGGCCACCTCTGGGTGACCTTTGGTGGCAACAAATCCGCCGCCGGCTTCGTGGACGAATTTGACACCGCTGGCAACGTTCTTTTGCGCATCGCCGGTCCTCTCCATTCGCCCTGGGGTCTTGCGATGGCGCCTGCTGATTTCGGCCCCTTCAGCAACACCTTGTTGGTCGCCAACAATGTTCCCGACGGGCGCATCAACGCGTTCGATCCCAAATCCGGCGCTTTCCTCGGCACGCTGCGCGACGCTAGCGGCCAGGCTATCGTCATCAACCAGGTTTGGGCGATACAATTCGGCAATGGCGGGAA
>WNFJ01271021.1_pt2 | contig 11433 bp, 15 predicted proteins | sample 5400461 | NCBI WGS metagenome assembly WNFJ01 (sample SAMN13153349, study PRJNA577476) | soil metagenome | isolation source: 115 cm saprolite on Douglas fir-dominated hillslope | place: USA:California | collected 2013-09-17 | reverse complement strand
GACTCTTCAGTCCAGACAGAAACAAACCGGGAGAGAAACGCAAGTCGTCATCCTGAATCGACTTCGAAAGCGCATTCATGGAATCGCTAAGAAGCGGAACTGTTCGATGAATCAGCTCGTGAATAGCGCTCTTCTGGCTTACTACTCGAAGACTAGAGAAGGCAAACTCAAGAAAACACCCAAGGCACGGGGGGCGTCCTTGCGTTCGTACGACACAATGTCGGAACCGGAGCGTCGGGAGCTTCACCAGCTGCTTGGAGGGCTTTCGGCAATGCAATTCGTTCCCTTAGAGGCGGAAGAGCCCAATGGAACATATTACGAATACGACCGGAACCTAAAAGCGACGGTGAAAGTCACGTCTGACGGAGAGCGAACCCCTGTTGAGAAGTTGGAAACAAGTTTTGAGCCCACGCGCAGGAAAGGTCCGCGCAAACTTGCACACGAGGAAATCGCATCCTGAGCCAGCAAAAGCCAGCATTGTTCATAATCGCCGGACCGGTGGGCGCCGGTAAAACAACTTTCTACGAAGCCTATCTGAAAGAGCCATTCCCAACACTTGTTCCCCCACTGAGACACCAGCAACAACCATTTTTTGATGATCGGCGTTCTTTTGCCGTTGAAGACATTCGTGTGGACACCCAACTGCTCGACCAGGCTAAGGTTCTTTTTATTTCTACGGAAGACGCAAATTTGAATGTGGGCCGGGTGTTGGTGCGCATGAGTCGAGGTGGGCAAGCCGTGCCCGTGTCCAGCGTGATTGGCTCCTATCGGGAGTCAACGAAGCATCTCTCCGAAGTTCCTAAACATGCCGATGAACTGCTCGTATACGACAACACAGCGCATCGCCGCGGCTCCCGCGTAGTGATGCATTTCGTCGGCGGCAAATTGAGTAAAACCGCGCAGGCGATACCGGACTGGGCAGCTAAGGTGTTCGGCAAAGAGCTGCGCGCCGCAAAACAACGCGAGAGGCCCGGGCGTGGGCGCTAACTTTTTTTCCGTTTATTCAATGTGTGCTCTGGGCCCCAATTCAATCTTTCCCCGCCTTCGGCAGGCGATGCGGCTAGGCCTCATCAATAAGAGACAAATCGACGCACTGACAGACGATAGAGTCCAAGACTCGTTTCGAGAACTTGGCGAACAACACCTCCAATGAATGAGGTGAAACAGTACAAGACGGCTGCCGCAGTTCGCACGACTCTAGAGACCAGCGTCGGAAATCTGAGATCACATTGCTCAACCATGACTGGTCTTCTCGGGAAACAATCCCGGCATCCAGCGCGAGGCCAGCGTTGCCGGGAAGACGAGACGCAGCGGCGCGCGCGCACTGTCCGAGACGAGCACGCCCTTTTCTATCAGTGCCGAGACGATGCGGCGCGCCTGACGGTCGCCGGTGCCCACCACGCCCGCGGCGTCGGCACGTGGCAGTTCTCCACGGTAGAGCACGGCTTCGAGGATGTTGCCTGATTTGGGTGGCAGATTGCCAAGCCGGAATTCTTCCTCCGCCCACATAACGATGCGCGTACGCAGCCGATCCGGCTGGACCAGGGTTTCCATGAAGGCGACCTGATCAATGCACACACGCAGAAAAAATCTGGTGAATTCGGCCAGCGCTTCCTCACTCAGCTGGCCGCGGCCGTCGAGATCGTTACGGCGGGATCCATCACAATCGGCAAGGTGCTTCTTGTAAGCCTCGACATTTCGCGCCAAACCACGTGCTACCGACCAGACGGCTCCTGTATCGAGGGTTTCCAGCAACATCGCGTGCGACATCAGGCGGGCAACTCGCCCGTTGCCGTCAAGAAACGGGTGAATCCAGAGGAGGCGGTGATGCGCTGTCGAAGCGCCGAGAATGGAATCCGTTATGCTCAGGTGTCCGTAGACTTCCTCGAAACGCCTCAGGAAGCGTGGCACTGCGCCGGGGCTGACGGGGATATGGGTGCCGACCTTCACATCCCTTCGGCGCAGTTCGCCGGGGACGACCTTTACACGCTCTTTCGTTTCCGGGTCCACCACCAGTAACAGGTCCGCGGGCAGCAGCTCGCAGAAACGACGATGGATTTCACGGATGCCCTCACTGGTGACCGCGCGCCCTCTCAGGCCGCCGCCGTCAATCCATTTCTGGACAGTGATATGTGCTTTCGCTTCGAGCTGCAGATCGCGTTTGCGGGGGTCCTTGCTATAATCGTTTTTGAGGGCACGCTCGATATCGATAGGGTGAGTGTCGTGCCCTTCGATCAAGTTACTGTAGTAGCAGTTCATCGCCCGCACGAGGTCGGCGAGTGAAGTCACCAGACTCTCTGGCAGGCTCCGGCGAAACCCCGCTGCCTTCTGCGCCAGTTCAACAGCGAGGTCGGTGAGCGCCCCGCGGTGACGGGAGGTCTCACCGATAAGCAGGGGCTCCATGAGGTCAGTGGACTCCCCGCGATCGCCTGCCGCCATATTGTCCGGTGTAATGTCCGGTCTGGAATCCATAACAACATCTTGTATATCATAGTCTTACATAATTTTCAAGCTTCATAATGTCATCGCATAAGTCCGCTATCTAGCCCGCTGAAGCTCACGATACCCCTAGCGTACCTAACAAGGACAGAAGCGAAAGGAGAAATCCTCTCCTAATCATCATCCATTAGATCAACGATCTGTTTTTCGTTCTTCCACCACAGGAGTGACAAGATCGATCCATCTCTAAATTTCACTGAATCTTCTATCAACTCATACCATTCAGATCTCGGATGCGTCAGCCACGCGTCCGCCTGCACGGTTTGTGGTCCCAGAGACGTATTTCCGCCGCGCGAGAGTTCCCCCGCAACCGTGTTTCTTGTGGGCGTTTCTCTTGGTGAAAGAACACTTGGAACGTCTGGCCCGGCAACGAACCATTTCCGGACGCCCTCTGTCAGATAAATGACCATGGCCGGAAACGAGCCATGTTGAACCAAGCGGATTGCCGTTGCAGCGAGACTCGTGTCAAATTTCATTGCCAATTCCCGAACAGCCTCCAGCGTGACCGGTGTCGCATAGGAGTAGCGACCAAAGATCGTTTGCGGCAGCAGTAGATCGGCGGCAAATTCATTCGCCCCTCTCTCAGGATTGACTGATCCCCATTGCGAGCGGAACAGAGCGTTGGTGCACGAAAACCCCACATGATTCCGGTCCCGCATCCAATGCCCCAACTCGTGGGCAGCCGAAAACCGCTGGCGACCGCGCCGCGAATCAGAATTTACCGTGATGATGGCTCGGTCAGCGTTCCCGACAATCCGTGCTTCGCAGCCTGTCAGTTTCTCGTACACGATGGTCGCCCAGCAATATTGTGCGATCGCCTCGATATCAATGTCCGCCGGTTCGGAAATTCCGAGCTCTTTTATGACTTTGTCGGCCGTCATGCGAGGCGCAGTCATTTATTTACTTGTGGGGGAAGCAGGTGTGTTCAACAGCCCGAGAGCCTTCAATTGTCTCAAGAAACTCGTCACGTCTTCGTCCGAGAGCTTGCTGAAATCACGATGCTGCACAGTCACAACGATCGGCTCAAAATCGGGCCGTTCTCGCAAGGTCGCATCGAGAAGCTGTCTGCGCTCAGCTGCTGTCTCCGGCAAGTCATACTTCCGGCCCTGGATTTCCGCGGCGGCCGTCTCGTACGCTCGCCGGGACTCCCGTAATTTCCGCTGCAGATATGCGCGACCAGCAGAACGCAGTATCCCCCTGACCTCTTCCGCTTCGTCCAACAGGTTCACTTGGTTCCGCTCGGCTTCTTCGAGTACTTCAGACGGCGACGCCTCGGCGAGGGAATCGCTCAGCCCGAACATCACGCGCATCAGATCTTCTTCGTGTTTGTCAAACTTTGGCACTACAGACACCCTTCCATAAAATAGCGAATCCGCTGCAGGGCAGCCCTCGCCTTTTTCTCCGTTAGTCCCAATTCGGTAACCATCTCCGGAACGGTCATATCTTCCTTGCGGGCTTCTATCACAAGCAGTGCATCCTCGTCCTTGGCAAAGCGCCTGTCAAGCGCGTCGAGCAATTCTTTTGCAGCACAAGAACGAAACGGATCCGAAGCAGGATCGGTCGCCTGCTCGGTGGGTCGGACTAGATTTCCAAATTCATCTTCAGTCGCGGTCTCCCAATCGTAGCACTCTGCTTCCGTTCCACGGCGCTCATAGGCTTCCTTCCAATGGGTGGAAATACTGCGCACCGCCCCAAAAAGATGATCAACAAAGGGGACACGATTCTTATCCCACTTGCGGCCTTTAGTCTCACTCTCCGCCCCCTGCAGGGTGGAAGCGATCGCCTGGGCCAGAAGACAGCTATAGGTCCGTGCCATGGCGGCGCGGCCGAGGCCGCGGATGCGAAACCGTGCAAATTTCTTTAGGCGAAAGTCTTCTTCTGCCGAAAGGGACTCGATGGCGGCCATCACTTCTGCCGTCGTTGCACACTCATTTCGGGTGCCGCGTCCCCCAGGTTGTCTCATGCTTCCTCTACCATCTAATACTATGCCCGGGTTTTCGGTGCGTGTTAGACCAGACCATCAAAAAAATCAGAAATTTCAGCCCCGAGCCGGGTGGCATCTGCTGCAGACGCAAAAGCAGGGCATATACATACTGGAAGATGATTTCACGATTGAAGGAGGCTGCCAATGACGACTGAATTGACCCAAACCACTGAATTGAAAGGAGAAACGGAAGTCCGGCATCACAGTATCACTATCATCGTAGAGGTGAACGGCAAAGATAAGGAGATTAAGTTTGACCACTCGCCCGTGACCGGGGCGGAAATCCGGTCCAAAGCCGGTGTTCCCCCCACGGATGACCTGACACGTCTCGCGGACGGCAAGCCCACCGGAGGAAACATCACGCCCACCGACCGCGTGGAAATCAAGGACGGTGAACATTTTCTGGCCGCCCCCAGCGGGGTGGTGAGCTAGTGGACGCTCAGGAACTGGACCGCATTACCGCCCATCTCGTGTCGGTCTATGGACAAACAATCAAGGTGGGACAAGACGGCCCCCGGCGTCTCCTGCAGATCGAACGCGTCGAGCTTTACCCAGGTTGCCGCCCTCCCGAAACCACGATGCTGGTCGTGCTCGATCCCGGGCACCCCAAACCCCAGGTATTCGTGACACCCGGCCAACTGCTGGCCAACGGGCGGCTACCCAAGAACAACTCCAACATTCTGATCGCCGGTCAAACATGGATGCAATTCTCCTTCAACATCCCCTGGTCCGACGGCGACAACGTCATCCGCTTCATGGCGGCGGCTCGCCAGAGGTTCACCCAAAATGAGTAGGTCCGTCGAGCTACGAATACCATTCGGTGTTGGGGAGACCCTTCAGGAGCACGTCTATCGATCAGGAGGCCACGAGTACGTCGTCTTTGGCCTGGTCAGTCACTCAGAGCAACGCGGATCGGCAACACTCTATGTGCAGCAGCTGATTCCGTTGCACGAGTCGGACTATGTTCCGAACGCAGCGCATGGAGCCGTGTGGCGTGGCTCCGCAATGTTCCCGGTGATGGAGGCGGCCATGGAACAAGGTCTCGGCATCGTGATCTTCCACGCGCACGACCACATCGGCCTGCCGGGCTTGTCGCGTGACGACTTGCAGAGCGCGGACAAACTCATTCCTATGTTCCAGAAGAGAGTCCCCACTCGTCCTCACGGAACTGTTGTCATTTCGCGAACGCACGCAGCCGGCCTTGTCTGGCTACCGGGAATCCGCAAATCACAACCCCTGACTAAGATTCGTTGGTTCGGCTCATCAATCATCGATTTTGACTGCCGGGAAGAGACAACCCCGCTCGAAACTCAGCACGAATACGCCCGTCAAGAGCTGGTAGTAAGCCCGGAAGGACAAGCGAAGCTTCGGGGCGCGCGGATTGCGGTAGTCGGCGCAGGAGGCGGCGGGAGTCACGCCATTCAACAATTAGCTTATTTGGGCGTTGGGGAGATCGTTGTAATCGATCCCGACGTTTACCAAGACTCGAATCGACATCGGCTCGTATCGGGTGTGCTCAAGGATCTCGGTAGTCCCAAGGTGGACATTTTTCATCGGATGGTGAGGAAGATCGGGCTAGGCGGACGGGTCCGCCGCGTGCAAGTCGCGGTACCCCATGGCGATGCCATCGAGGCGCTTCGCGACTGTGACGTGATCGTTGGTTGTGTCGATACGCTGTTTGCGCGGTCAGATCTTCAAGAAGTCGCCAGTCGATATCTCATTCCATACGTCGATGTTGGCGCTACGATCCGGCCGGTGCCAGACGCCCCAGTAAACGAGCCTCGAATTGTCGTCGCCGGCAATGTTTTCACCTTTATCCCAGGAAGTTTTTGCCTATGGTGCTGTGGATTCCTGTCGGGTGAAAAGATTGAAGCGGAACAGAATGGCCCAACCCGGGGCTACTTTGAAAAGAACAGACAAGAAGCGCAGGTCGTCAATTTTAATGGTGTGCTGGCGAGTCAGGCTGTAACGGAGGTCTTGCAGCTCCTCACGGGATTCAGAGGCGTTGGCCTGCGTCAAGCAGACCTAAGGATGCCAAGCGCATCAACGGTCCGCGGCTACAAGAAATTTGATGGAATTGCCGGCAGTCTGCAGGAATGGGGCGGCGTTCGCCGACCCGATTGCCCACACTGCGGGAACGTCCTGGGCGCGGGAGATGTTGTATTCGCTCCGATTCCAGCTGGGCGCACAGCCGCCGCCTGAGGACTTTTCTGAAACGCCAAGACGTGGGGCCTTAGGTCTCTTCGAAGGACAAGTCCTTTTTGCAACGCTTGCGGAAGAAAAGGTTCCCACTTTTGCAAGAGCGCCTGCCTCCCAAGCAGGTGCATTGTTTCCGGCGGGGCGTTCCTGCCAAGAAGCTCATCGCGCAAACGTTTCGGCGGGAGCATCCCGAACTAGTCGTGGACCGGCCCGCGCACTAGGGCGAACGGAACTCGAGGCAAGTGCGAGAGTTCACCGCGGAATGCGATCGGCGTGTTCGGCTCATTCACCGATCTATTCCGGAATCGATCTCAGGGATTCAGGACAGCGTCGCGTTTAGTTTCAAGAAGTTTGGTGACTTTCTCCACCTTACCAGCCTCGACTCCCACTTCATTAAGCGCTTCGCGAAAGTGACTAAGAAACCTATCGAAATGCCCGTCGTTTAATCCTTGCTCCCGCGCATGCGCATGAGCGGCATGGATGTCTTTGCCTGTATACACAACTCGTCCGCCGAGAAGCATAGAGATAAACATGCTCTGCCGAGCGCATAGTTGCGCCATATCGGTACTCTTAAAGAAGCGACGGAGTGTGTCATCGGCGAAGACTCTTCTATAGAAGGATTCGGTCGCAGCCCAGACAGTCTGCCTTCCACCAATGAGATCATAGAGGTCATCGATCACTTGGTCCTCCGGCAGTAAGACCACCAGGCGGATTCTCGCTCTCTAACTGAGGTTCGCTGGTGGCGGTTATTGTAGCTTCCCCACCAGTGGAGTCAACGATTGCTGATCAATTTTGGCGCTACAATTCTTTCAAACGCTAGCTGGCGCGAACACTTCCGCTTCCACCTTCACAGCCGGGAAGAGGGTGATTCTGCACTGAAGGGACCGTGCGATGAGGCACGATTTCTCCGCTTTCTCAAGCAAGCGGATGGCCCGGTCACGATCTTCTTCTTTCAGAATGGAGACGACCGGCCGCAGCTTGATTCCTGTAAAACGCCAGATACCGTCCTCCCTGTCGAGCAGACCTTCCGCGTCCAGTTTGAAGGAACCAAATTCCAAACGAGACTTCTCCGCAACACCGGAGAAGGTGCTGACAAAACAACTTGCTACAGCAGCGACAAGGAAGTGTTCCGGTGTCCAACGTCCTGGCTCTCCCAAAAACTCGGGAGGCGGGCCGAACGAAATCGAAGACAGAACTCCTTCCGCCCCGACGACGCCATTGCGCCCGCCTGCGCCGAATGCATGAACTCGATATTCGTGGTGATCTTCCATTTGTTTCTCCTCTCAACTTCAAAGCGGGACCAGTACCTGACCCCAGCCCCGCGCTAGCAGCTCAAACCTAACGAGTGAGCCCCTACGAAGATGTGACTCGAGTCACGCTAGAAAGTGATGGCGGTCACAGTCAGACGGACGTGTCTCGGCGTATTCATCGTATGTAGGGAGGTGGCCCATGCAAGCAGTTCAAGCAAGAACGAGAATTACACTGAAGAACATTTTGTTCGCAACTGACTTTTCACAGGCTGCGGACGCAGCTGCACCGATTGCGATCCAGATCGCGCGACGGTATGGCGCAAAGGTGTATGGCGTACATGTGAATCGCTTCGACGACTACACGGGTGCTGCACCCAATGCCTGGGCAGCGATAGCCGAGGCAGCGGAGAAGCAGACCAAGGAAGATGCCGGACGCTTGAATGAACAGCTCCAGGACATCGAACACGAAGTGGTGATCGGTGAAGGAAACCTCTGGGAAGTGCTATCCAACGTGATCCAACAGAAGGAAATTGACCTAGTCGTCGTGGGGACGCGCGGGCGCACGGGATTTGGAAGGGCTTTACTCGGCTCGGTCGCCGAACAGATCCTGCGGCAATCGCCGTGCCCCGTGCTGACGGTTGGCCCACATGTGAACCCTTGGTCTGACGAATACGTAAAGATGCGTGAAATCCTCTACGCCACAGACCTGGCAACAGACACCCCGATAGCGGCTCCCTACGCCATATCTCTGGCGCAGGAGAACCAAGCGCATCTCGTGTTGCTGCACGTGATCGAAGACGCGAAGGCAGGGGACCTGGTGGACAGCCCCGACGTGGTGTCTGTCAAGGAGCGAAAGCTGCAGCAATTGGTTTCGGAGCAAGCCGGATTGTGGTGCGAACCCAGCTACATCGTCGAGCAAGGACCAGCGGCAGAGAAAATCCTGGACGTCGCGAAACGGCGGCCCACTGATCTGATTGTGCTGGGAGCCAGGCCGGCAAAGGGGCTTGCAACGCATATGAACATCGGAACGGTCCACAAGGTTGTGTCACAGGCGAAGTGCCCAGTCCTTACGGTTCGTGGCTGAAGTGCACGGTGTCATCACACCGGCATCAGAGGCGGTGAAACACAAGGGGTTGAGGTTGCAGCGGGTTCTCGTGAAGTTCGCTGGCCTCAGCCCCCCCAGTCAAGAGAATGCAGATTCTGAAAGCTGGCGTGCTCTACTTCGCGTTCGTCTTCGGAATGGGATTCGTACTTGGCCCCATCCGCATTCTGTGTTTCACCCCGCGACTCTGTACGAGAATGGCGGAACTCTGATTAGTTCGCAGCGTGGCCGTGCCTTTTTTCTGAAATTAGGCGCCAGCAATCTCTGGCAATTGCCCAATCTTCTTGAGCGCGCACGATCAAGACGCGAACGGGTGAATCGGAAAGGGAAACATCCTGGTCCACAGATGACTGCGCATTCTTCGAAGGGTCGTGTTTCAGGCCAAGAAATCCGAAGTTGGCACAAGCTGCGGCTCGCACCTCTGGTGAATTTTCTCCGATCCCTGCGGTAAAGACCAAAGCGTCTATTCCGCCCAACGCGGCAATCATCGCGCCGATACCAGCTTGAAGGCGATGCACGAAGATTTCGAAAGCCAGCTTAGCTCGCGGATGGCCGTCTTTCATCGCGGCCACAATCTGCCGCATGTCGCCTGAGACTCCAGAGATTCCCAATAGGCCTGATTTGGTGTTGAGCAAATCGTCGAGCTGCTGCCCCGTGAGCTGCCCTCGTCGCATTAAATAAGTGAGGATTCCGGGGTCCACGGAACCTGATCGTGTACCCATCATTAGCCCTTCCAGAGGGGTAAAGCCCATCGTGGTATCCACGCTTCGGCCGTCACGAATCGCCGCCAGAGAGCAACCGTTCCCAAGATGGCAGGTGACGAGCTTCAGAGATCGCAAGTCCTTGCCGAGAAGCTGCGCGGCGCGCTCCGCGCAATACTGATGATTGATTCCGTGAAATCCATAGCGACGAATCCCCTGTGCGAGCCATTCATAAGGGCCAGGGTATACGGCGGCAGGCTCCGGTAATCGGCTGTGAAAGCCAGTATCGAACACGGCCGCCTGGAGAACCTCGCCAATGCGTTTCTCGATGATCTCTATCCCTTCCAACTCGGCGCGGTTATGGAGTGGTGCAAAGACGGACATGCGCGCTATCGCAGATTTGACTTCCGGTGTGATGGCTGTTGCTTTGTCGAAGTCTTTACCACCGTGCACGATACGATGACCTACCACGTCGATTTCTGAAGGCGCGGAAACGACGCGCAGCTTTCCGTTCCATAACGTATCCAGCAGTTGGCTGATAGCGTGAGAGCGCGACGCAACCTGGACGCGATCTTTCAGCTGCGCTCCCTGTGAATTCCGCACCTGGACGTCGGCTTGACTGCCGTCCCATTCGATCTTGCCTTCCCAGAATGGAGCAGGCGGATGTTCCGGAAGAGTTTTTCCGATGTCGTAAAAGCAGCTCTTCTGGCTGCTGGAACCCGAATTGAGTACAAGGATTTTCATGGCCTAGTAGGGCCACTTCCAATCCCGAACTTCCGGCAAGTCGTCTCCATGTTCGCGGATGTATTGTTTGTGCTCGACGAGCTTGTTGCGTAGGAACTGCTTGAAATGCGCGCCAACACGTTGCAAGCGAGGGACGCGGTCGACCACGTCGCCTGCAAGGTGAAATCGGTCCAAATCGTTGAGAACAGTCATATCGAACGGAGTGGTCGTTGTTCCCTCCTCTTTGTATCCGCGGACGTGGAAGTTGTCATGATTGGTGCGCCGGTAAGTTAGACGGTGAATCAGCCAAGGATAGCCGTGGTAGGCAAAGATGACTGGTTTGTCGGTCGTGAAAATCGAATCGAACTCACGGTCGGAGAGGCCGTGGGGATGTTCGGTTGAGGGCTGGATGGTCATCAAGTCAATCACATTGATGACGCGGACCTTGATGTCTGCAAAATGCTGGCGCAGCAGGTCTACGGCGGCGAGTGTCTCCAGTGTTGGGATGTCTCCGGCACAGGCCATCACTACATCCGGCTCGGTTCCCTTGTCGGTGGAGGCCCACTGCCAGATTCCAATTCCATTCGTGCAATGCTCGATGGCCGATTCCATGTCGAGCCACTGTAGCGCTGGTTGCTTTCCGGCAACGATAACGTTGACGTAGTTTCGGCTGCGGAGGCAGTGATCAGCCACCGAAAGCAGCGTGTTAGCATCCGGAGGAAGGTACACGCGTACAACGTCTGCCTTCTTGTTCACGACATGGTCTATAAAGCCAGGGTCTTGGTGGGTGAATCCGTTATGGTCTTGGCGCCAAACGTGTGAAGTTAAGAGGTAATTCAAGGAAGCGATCGGCCGTCGCCACGGAATATTTCTTGTCACCTTGAGCCACTTTGCGTGCTGGTTGAACATGGAGTCCACGATGTGGATGAAAGCCTCATAGCAGGAGAAGAAGCCGTGGCGGCCGGTGAGCAAATA
>WNFJ01048309.1_pt1 | contig 11433 bp, 5 predicted proteins | sample 5400461 | NCBI WGS metagenome assembly WNFJ01 (sample SAMN13153349, study PRJNA577476) | soil metagenome | isolation source: 115 cm saprolite on Douglas fir-dominated hillslope | place: USA:California | collected 2013-09-17 | reverse complement strand
CTGGCCACCCAGGTGTACAGCCTCTGGAACAGCCTGAACGGTGCGCCTTCGTGGACGCTGGGCCGCACCTTGCTCAGCTCCCCTGCCCAGGGAGGCGGCTCGATCAGCAGCCAGCTTTCCTCTCTTGAGTTCTTCACTAACCTCGGATACGGGAATTACAATGCCGCTTTCCTCTCTGTTACCGCGAAGGACTGGCACGGAATCACCGCCCGATCCAATTTCACTTGGAGCCGCGCTATGGGAACGGGAAGCTTACAACAATCTTCGAGTTCCATCACGGTTGTCGATCCCTGGCATCTGCATGCCTCCTATGGACCGCAGCCCTTCGACATCCGGTTTGTCTACAGCTTGTTGACCGTCTACCAGTCGCCGTACTTCAAGAGTCAGAAGGGCCTGCTCGGCCGACTGCTGGGCGGTTGGTCAATCTCACCGCTGTTCACCGCGCAGAGCGGCGCTCCGCTGCAAGTCAACGTCGGCACCGGCGCCAACTCCGACGCGCAGGCGTTCGGAGAGATTTATGGCAACAACAACCGGGCGTACGAGAACGCAGTTCTTACGGCGCCGTACACCGGCGGCAATTCCGTTCATAACAATGTGGTGGTCCCGAGCGGCGCGGGCGTGAACGGAAATCCATCCAGGGGCGGATCCGGCCTGAATCTGTTCGCCGATCCGAACGCCACCTTCGCCTTATTCCGCCGCCCGATCCTCGGTTTGGATACGACCGGGGGCGGCGCCGGCGTCCTGCGCGGCCTGACATCCTGGAGCCTCGACGCGACGATCTCGAAGGACATTCACGCCACGGAGCGGTTTGGCGCAACGTTGATCATCCAGGTGACGAATGTTCTGAACCACTTCCAACCGAGTAACCCAACCCTGAATATCGACAGCCCGCAAACTTGGGGAGTGATCACCGGCCAGTCCACGGATGGAGGGCTGTCCGGCATCGGAGGCACTGCTGCCGGCGTTCCGACGGTGAGTCCGCGGCAGATGGAGTTTGGTCTGCGGCTCAGGTTCTAGTGAGGACTGCTATTTCGCTTCATCTTCCACGGAGATCGCATTGACGATTGCAAACTCTGTCGATGGCTCAAAATTCAGCGCGATCTTATCGAATGGATTTGGTTTGATGCCGCGGGAGACATCGAAGTCCCCTCACAAAGACCTTCCGCGCCGGAGGCTCCCACGACGCCATGACAAAACTCAGCCCGCGGAGCACGGAGTACCCGATTTCGCGGATTCCATGAAGCCACTGGCGCGCCGCGCCGACGCTTGGGCTGCAAACCTGCTACACTGACTCAAAACGTCGGGCGTGCCCGACTTCACGTTTCCTTTTTGGGCCTTGTCAGCCAGACTAGCTCCGCCCGCAAATCAGCCGCGTAGGCCATCTATTCAGCGGGAGAAAAACATCATGACATTTCATTTGCGGTTGGCTATTCTTTGCGCCATGGCGCTGCCCATGGCGGCGCAAACATTTCGTGGAGGCCTCAACGGGTCCGTCGAGGATTCCTCCGGAGCGGTCCTGGGCGACGCGAAAATCTCGGCTGTGAATACGGCCACAGGCTTCTCGCGAGCCGTATTAACGGGCTCCACCGGTGAATTCTCTATTCCGGACCTTCCGCCCGGCGTCTATTCCGTCTCCGCCGCCAAGCCGGGATTCCAGGACCAGAAGAACGATGTGGAGGTGGTTGTCTCGCGCGTCTCTTCGATCAATTTCCGGCTGCCCGTCGCTTCACAGTCCTCAACGGTAATGGTCTCCGCCGAGGTCGTGTCCATCGAAACCACATCCACGACGCTGACGGGCGTGGTGAATACGCGTACGGTAAGCGACCTGCCCATGAACGGCCGCGATTTCCGCCAGATGTTGAAACTCGCCCCTGGCGTGTCCCCGGCAGTAGCCTCGATTAACGGAAGCCGTACCCGCGGGAACAACTACCAGATCGACGGCGCCGATAACAACGACGGATTCCAAAACTCCGCGGCGGTGAATCAGGGCGGAGTGGCTGGCATTGCCGGAACTCTGCTTCCGGTTGAGGCCATCGATCAATTTTCCGTCGCCAGCAATGGCAGCGCGGAGATGGGACGCAATGGAGGCGGCGTGATCAACATGGTGATCAAGTCCGGCACGAACGATTTGCACGGCAGCGCATTCTACTTCAATCGGAATGAATTCTTCGCCGCCAACACGCCGCTCGCGCCCGCGGGATCCAAGGTGCGGCGGATTCGCAATCAACAGGGAGGTTTTTCCTTAGGAGGACCGATCCGGCAAAATCGCACGTTCTTTTTTCTGACAGGCGAGTACCAGAAGGCGGATGCATCGAACGCAACCGCCATCACGACGCTGTCTCCAGCCTGGGTGAATCAGGGCCTTTCGATCCTCAACTCCTTCGGCATTCCGGCGAACCCGGTCTCCACGAACCTCATCGGCTTTTGGCCCTCGCGAATCCGGACCGGACCGGCCGTGATCAACAACTATTTTTCAACCGATCCGAATACTTACAACAGCTATAACGGCATCATCAAGATCGATCACACGTTCAACGCCGCGCATTCGCTCAGCGTCCGCTATTACGGGGGCACGGGCACGCAGAAGGCGGTAGTAGATTCGACCGCGCCCTTCCGCGAGTACTTCCAGGTGGCTCCCAGCCACATGCACAATGTGGCGGTGGCGTTCAACAGCGTCATTTCTCCGCGCATCGTGAACAACCTGGTATTGGGATCGAATTACTTCCTTCAGACGTTCAACGATGTCGACACCAGTCCCAATCCCATCGCCGCCGGATTGAATACCGGCGTGACCGCGCCTACTCTGCAGGGCTCGCCGACCATCAAAATCTCGGGCTTCGCCACCGCCGGCGCCACGCAGCCCACGGGCCGCGTGGACACCACCGGCCACCTCACCGACACGATCTCGCTGAATCTTGGCCGGCACCAGCTCAAGATCGGCGGCGAATACCGGCGGGCATTGCTCGACATCTTTTACGAATCGGGCACGCGCGGCACGTTCACTTTCGACGGGACTCGCGGACCCTGGGCCACCGCCGCGGGCTACTCCGCCCAGCAACGCGCTCTGGCGGACTTCCTGGCGGGGTTCACCACCAATTCGAGCGGCGCAACCATTACCAGGGCAGCTCCAGGCGTCCAGGTTGTAGGGAGTTTTCTACAGCGCAACTACACCCAGAATTCCACCGATTATTTCGTTCACGACAACTGGCAAGTCACTCCGCGGCTGAACCTGAATTTCGGTGTGCGCTACACCTACCTCGGCCCGCTAGCCGACGAGAAAAACCAGATCACGACGTTCGTGCCCGGCAAAGGAATCGTCGGCCCGGGACATGGGCTGGATACTTTGTATCACCGCGATCTCGATAGCTTTGGTCCACGGGTGGGCTTCGCCTGGCAGCCCCGGAAAGATGGCAAGACGGTCCTTCGCGGCGGATGGGGCATTTATTACGATGTTCCAGCCGTGGCATTCTTCGCCGCCAACACGGGGGGCGGGAATGGCGGCGCGGCGGGAGTGGACGCGAATCCTGGCGGTCCGATACCTATCTATTCGCTGAGCGCTCCTCCAGGCCTGGTTCTACAACCTGGTGTCGATCCATGGGCGAGCGCTACGGTACCCATCCTGGGGGTGCTGTCTGTCAACCAGAATCTGCGGAACCCTTACGTGCAGAACCTCAACCTCAACGTGCAGCAATCGCTGTGGGCGGGCGGCGTGCTCCAGGCCGGATATGTGGGGAGCCTCGGCCGCAAGCTCATCTATACTCGAGACATCAATGCGGCCCTGCCGGGCGTCGGCTCGGTTCAATCCAGGCGGCCCCATAGCGCCGCCTATCCGACGCTCGGAGCCATCAACCAATTGGAGTCCGGCGCCACCGCCGATTATCACTCGCTCCAGGCGCAGTTCACGCAGCGGTTCTTCAAAGGCGTCACCGGGTCGCTTGCCTATACGTACGGCAAGTCGATCGATACGGCATCGGAAGCACGCAGCGTCGTGCCGGCCTACAGCTACAATCTGGCGCTTGATCGAGGTCCTTCCGATTTCGATACCCGGCACATCGTCACCGCATTCGTCTCGTACACAGTGCCATCCTTAACGTCGCATTGGAAGCCGCTGACGCAAGGCTGGCAGATCAACATGCTGGCCACGGCCCATACCGGACTCCCGATCCTGTTCCGCGCCGGTGTGGATGCCAATGGCGATGGCGACACCTTCGATCGTATCAACCTGGTGGGCGATCCCTTCGCGAACCTTCCGGCCGCTCCCAATGCCTCGACCCGCGTGTGGGTCAATCGCAGCGCATTCCAGTCTGCCACGGGCGGCACGACGGGAACTCTCGGGCGGAATGCGATTTACGGGCCGGGATTCTTTAGCATCGATCCCTCGATGTTTAAGCAATTTTCTATCAGGGAACACTTGCAGGCGCAATTCCGTGTTGAAGTCTTCAACGTGCTCAATTGGACCAACTACGCCAATCCCACCACCACGTTTAATTCGGGCAGTTTCGGCCTGATCAGCAATACCCGAAATGGCAGCGGCGCTCCAGGCCTCGGCTTTGGCGAGCCTCGCAACGTGCAGTTGGCTCTGAAGCTCGTCTGGTAAGGGCTATTTCGCCTCGTCTTCCACGGAGATCGCATTGACGATCGCAAACTCTGTGGATGGCTCAAAACTCAGCGCGATCTTATCGAATGGATTTGGCTTGATGCCGCGGAAGGTCCTGGTGAGGGCGGCAACAGCTCCTCCAGCCTCGCGGGAGACATCGAAGTCTCGCAGTAGCGGAACATGGTTCGCATACACGCTGACCGGCAAAGTGCAGCATGGCTTTTCGACTGTTAATTTTCGCTCTTCTAAGAACTTAGCCATTATTAGCGTGCGGCGGCAACGGCTCGGGCGTACAATCGTCTCTTACCCGACCGGTAGTCACTAATCCTGGGCCTGATTGGCGGACGACTAACCATGCAACGTTTGCATATGCTGATTTTTGCCGTATTGCTCCTGAGTGTTTCTTCCCTGCGAGCCCAGATCGATATGGGCGGCATCGCCGGTACGATCAAAGATCCCACGGGAGCCCTAGTGCCGAGCGCCCAGCTTGTACTGACGAATGAGGCGACAGGAGTAGCTCATAGGACCCAATCCTCATCCAGCGGAACATACGTTTTCCAAGCCGTGCCGGCCGGCGCCTATGCGCTGAAGGTCGAAGCGCCCGGATTCAAGACCTATGTGGCCACCGGAATCCAGGTCCACGTACAAAATGTCGTGACCGCCGACGTTTCACTTTCAGTCGGCGCCGTTACCGAGGTATTGACGATCACCTCTGCGACGCCGCTCCTGCAAGCGCAGGATGCGTCCCTCGGCCAGACGATCGCCTCCAGGCCCGTCAACGATCTTCCGCTCAATGGCCGCAACTGGCTGTCGCTGGCGCAGCTTTCAGCGGGCAGTTACCTGGTTGGAGGATCGCTCAGTACGACTCCCGCGCCATCCGGACAAAACTTCACTGGTTCCATATTCTCGAACGGCGCCGAACCGGGCCAGGTGGATTTCCGCTTGAACGGCGTTAACAATAACGAGGAGGTATTTGGCGGCGTTTCTGTCGTCCCCGTTCCCGACGCAATCGAGGAATTCAAGCTGCAAAGCGGCGACAACAGCGCGGAATTTGGGCACTCCACCGGCGCCGTGATCAATGCAATCGTGAAATCCGGTACGAACCAGGTCAGGGGCAATGTCTGGGAGTATCTCCGCAACGAAGACTTCAACGCCAACGACTATTTTTCCAATCTGAATGGCATACGGCGTCAGGAATATCGGCAAAATCAGTTCGGCGGCACGATCGGCGGACCAATCTACATTCCGAAGTCTTATAACGGCAGGAACAGGACGTTTTTCTTTGTCGACTATCAGCGCTCTCAAACGGTGGCCCCGGTTACCTTCACCGATACCATACCGACTAACTTGATGCGGAGTAGTAATTTCACAAATCTGCAGGACTTAATCACCGGCAATAGCGGAACGCAAACGGATGCCCTGGGACGCAAGTTTCCCTTCGGCACGGTCCTTGATCCCGCCACCACACGCGCCTTGGCCCCCGGAGCGGTCGATCCCGCCACGGGACTGGCGAACTCTCAGAACAACACAGTTTATTTCCGCGATCCTTTTTACAACGGGAGCCTGCGCGGAAAAACAGATTTCACCGGTGCGCCAACGCAGCTCAATCTGATTCCGGCCTCGAGGATCGATCCGAATGCAGTCAAGTTGCTTCAGTTGCTGCCCGCTCCTACCAAGACCGGTCTCCAGAATAACTACTTTGCCGCTCCCCCACAGCATACGACTATCAATCAATACGATATAAAAATCGATCACAACTTCAGCGCTAAGGACACTGTCTTTGGAGTGTTCAGCCGGGCGGCCACGGATCAGACTGCGGCCCAACCGTTCTCCGCAGCCGTGGGATCGGCCCTGCAAACAAACTTTGAAACTACTCAACCGGTTTATGTGCTGGCCCTAAGCGAGACACACCTTTTCTCGCCCACGCTCATCAACGAAGCACGCGTTGGACTCAATCATAACTACAACAGCCGCGCTATTCCAAACCTGAATACGCTCGGTCTGCCCGGGCAGTACGGCATTCAGGGAATCCCGCAGATTGCCGGCAACGGTGGACTTCCCACCATTAACATCGGTGGCTTCAGCGCGTTTGGGTCGCGCCGGTTCTCACCGACGCTGCAAACCACCACGGCGCAGGACTACACCGACAACGTGACGCTAATCCGCGGCAGGCATCAATTCAAGGCCGGCGTCCAGTACGATCATGTCGCGGGAGACATAACCCAGCCGGCATACAGCAGAGGCAACTTTACCTTCAATGGTCAATACACGGACGTTCCGAATCAGACGAGCGGATTGACCGGTATCGCGGATTTTCTGCTGACGCCGGCAACCTCCACCGTCAGCGGATCTCCAGGCGTTACCCTTTATGACAATCTTGGTGGTCCGCAAAGTTACAACGGCTCGAACTATGCAGGCACTAACTATTCTTCGACCTATGCCGGCATTTATGCTCAGGATAGCTGGAGGGTTACACCGAACTTCACATTAAACCTGGGGATTCGCTGGGACTACTTCGGTCCCTTTGATGAAGGGCATGGAAGACAGGCGAACTTTATTATGACCAATGGCAACGACGCGTCCGGAACTTACTATATTCCTAAAGATGGGTGCACAGTGCCGCGGTCTTCGGCTTTCAATGCGCTGCTTGCCGGCTATAGTATTCAGGTCGCCTGTTTGTCCGGCCATCAGGTGGGTAATTCGCAGACCACTAACTTTGCGCCCCGCATTGGATTCGCTTACCGCCTGCGTCCGAATTTGGTGATACGCGCGGGTTACGGCATATCCTACGGCGCATTTGACTCGGTCGGATACGGCGGCACGCTGGGCACCAACTACCCGTTCCAATATACGATTAATTCGCCGAGCACCACGTCGTTAGCTCCTATCCTGCTTCCCAACGGTCAAACAGCCACGCTTGAGAACAGCTTCGGCGCGATCGACCTTCAGGATCCCACGCAGATATCCGGCCAGGGTCTGAGCCTTAGCGGGAAGCAGTATAATTACCAGACGCCTTATGTCCAGAGCATGAATTTCACGATGCAATACCAGTTTACGGGCCGAGACTCTATACAGGCGGGCTACGTCGCGACGGCGGGCCGACACTTGGATGCCCTGGGCGTCCACAATTCCCCCACTGTAATTCTGCCTCCGGGCGTGAATCAGACAAAGTATCTGCCCTTTCCCAATCTTGCGGCCAAATCACAGTATCTGACCACGGGATCGAACAGCAACTATCGGTCTCTGCAAGTGGTTTATCAGCATGAGTTCCGCGATGGGTTCTCGTTGCTTGCGAACTACACATTCGCCAAGTGCATGGCGAACGACGCGGGCAAATCGGGGCTATCGTCTGGATTCAGGGCGGAGTGGCTGCCGGGCTTCGGCATCGGACCCGATTATGCGCTTTGCAGCGCCGATGCAACCCACGTACTGCATGCGTCGGGACAATATGAGTTGCCCTTCGGAAAGGGCAAATCGTTATTGCCCAATGCCGGCGGCCTGGTAAATGCAGTTGCCGGAGGGTGGCAGGTCAACTTCATCTATGTCTATCAAAGCGGCCAGCCGTTCAACATTGGATGCCCGGTGGGAACCACCTCCGACTTCGGCTGCAACGCGTTTGGGGTTCCCGGTCAGGGTCCTTATGCGGGACCGCATAACCAAAACCAATGGCTCAATCCGAATGCCTTCGCCCAGCCGCCCGTCGCAACACAGATTGGACAGACGGACTACTCGGTCCTCGGTGGACAGCCGAACCAGGTACGTGGGCCGGCGTTCAGCGACCTCAGTTCTTCCATTTTTAAGCGATTCACAATCGCGGAGAAAAGGGATTTGGAGTTCCGGGCGGAAGCCTTCAATACCTTCAATACACCGCAGTTTGGCAACCCCGGCCAACTCAATTTCAACAATAAGACGGGCTTCAGCCGAATCACGGGCTTGCGAAACAATCCGCGACTTTTGCAATTGGCTCTAAAGTTTTATTTCTGAAAACTGCCGGATGAGAATCTATCTACTCATCGCGATCGCTTTCCTGGTGGCTACGATCGTATGTCTGCCGGCCCGGGGTCCTGAAATTCCTTTCGAACGCAGGACCATTGACCTTGGGGTCAGCGAGACCTGCGCCATCGCCGATTTCAACAACGATGGGCGGCCCGACATTTTTTCCGGCGATGCGTGGTATGAGAACCCGACCTGGAAGAGACACGAAGTGCGCAAGCCGAAGGAATATGGCACTTATCTCGCATCCCTAAGCGACCTCCCGCTCGACGTCGATGGCGACGAATTCACGGACATTGTCAGCTCCGGTTGGCACTCCGGCAAAATCTGGTGGTCGCGCAATCCCGGTAAGGTGGGCGGGATGTGGGAAGACCATCCGGTGGATCAGGGTTACCCGGTGGAGTTTTCATTCCTGGTGGATCTCGATAACGATGGCAAAGCCCGCGAAGTTCTGCCGCAGTTCGGCAATGAGAAGGCGGGGACAGCGTGGTACGAAGCCGTCGGGGGCGCTCTGCGGAAGCACGTGGTCAGTCCGCGGGGTTACGGGCACGGCATCGGAGCCGGCGATGTGAATGGCGATGGGCGGAATGACATCATTACGCCGCAGGGCTGGCTGGAGGCTCCGCCCGATCCGCGCCAGGGAGACTGGAAGTTCCATCCCGAGTTCAACTTGGGCGCCACCAGTTTCATCTTCGTCATCGACCTGAACGAAGATGGTCTGCCCGACCTGCTCACCGCCATGGCTCACGATTACGGAATCTTCTGGATGGAGCAGCGCCCCGATCACACCTGGGTCAAGCACGTCATCGATCAATCCTGGTCCCAGGCGCACGCGCTCACGCTGGTCGACTTGAATGGCGACGGCCGCAAGGATCTCCTGACCGGCAAGCGCTTCATGGCCCACGACGGTCACGATCCCGGGGAGCACGACCCGCTCGGCATTTACTGGTACGAATATCACAAGTCCGAAGACGGAAAGAGCGTCGTGTGGTCGAGACACATCATCGACTACGGATCCCGCGCGGGCGGTGGTATGCACATTCCCGTAGCGGATATTGACGGCGATGGTGATCTCGACTTCGCCGTGGGCGGCAAGAGCGGCCTGTTTCTATTCGAGAACCTGACTAAAGGACACGGAAGGAAAACTCCATGAGTGAAAGCATATCGAGACGGATGTTCACGAAAGCCGGCCTGGTGGCCAGCGCAGCCTTTCCCTACCTTCTGCCGCGCACGGCAGTCGGCGCTAACGACCGCATTCGGGTGGGCGTGATCGGCGTCGGCAATCGCAGCAACTTATTGATCGATCAATTGCCCGAGGGGGCCGAGGTCGTCGCCGTGGCCGATTGTTATCGCAAACGTTCCGAAGATGCGGCGGCCAAGCGCAAAGCCAAGTGGCGCATCTACGATGACTACCGCAAGCTGCTCGAGCAGAAAGATATTGATGGTGTCATCGTGGGCACCAGCGACCACGGCCGTGTGCGTTGCGCCATTCACGCCCTCCAGGCGGGCAAAGACGTCTACGCCGAAAAGCCGATGTCTCTGTATGTGGAAGAGGGCCGTGCGCTCGTGCGGGCAGTGCGAAAGTACAACCGCATCCTTCAGGTGGGCAGCCAGCAGCGCTCCATGGCGATGAATCGTGTAGCCTGCGACTTTGTGCGCACGGGTGGACTCGGCCGCATCCGTCTGGTGCTGGGCGTCAATTACAGCGAAACGGTGCGGATCGGCCCCCTGCCGGAAGAGCCGGCGCCGGAAGGAATGAACTGGGATATGTGGCTCGGCCAGACCGAGCTGCGGCCTTTTAACCAGGAGCTATTCGCGCATTGGATGAGATATTGGGATTATTCCGGAGCCGATATGACCAACTGGGGCGCGCACGGAATCGATCAGGTGCAGTCGGCTCTGGGCATGGATGCAACCGGACCGGTCGAGTTTTGGCCTCTTGCGGATGCGCCCAAGGGCGCGGTGGCGTTCCGCTATGCGAGTGGCACGGTAGTACGACTCGAGATGCCCGTGGGGAATCTGCAAGGCGGCGCCATGTTCATCGGCGAGAAAGGACGAATCGAGATCACGCGGAACGACTTTCGAACTGATCCGCCCAATCTCATCAAGGAACTACCTCCGCAAGAGGATGTGGACAAATGGAAGCGGGCGCAGTGGCAGGCGAAGTATCACATGCAGGACTGGCTGGACTGCATGCGGAGCCGGAAAACGCCGCTGGCCGATGTCGAGATCGGTCACCGCTCGATCAGCGTCTGTCATCTCGCGAACATCTCGCGGCAGCTCGGACGGAAGCTCCATTGGGATCCGGAGGTAGAGCGCTTCACGGGGGATGCCGAGGCTAACGATTGTTTGACACGGCATCGGCGAAAGGGTTACGAGCTCCCCGAAATAGGATGAGTCTATCGTAGGCTTTGTGCAATGCGGGGAAGTTCCCCGGTGGCCGCGGCTGCATCCCATCCGAGCTCATTCTTCACCACCTCGAAAAACGCACTACGCTCCACGTCTTGCCCCTGCAGGCGGCTGGCTAGAATATCGGCCGACACCAGTCCACGGCTGGCGGCGGCGATTCCGGTGTCATGGATGAGATCGTAATTCCCCCAGCGGCTGCGATACAATCCTTTCCGGTTCCAGCACACCGCCGAATACAACGCCTCGTTCACTGCGCATACATCGAACAGCGACCCATATAGTTTGGCGAGGTCGCAGCAGACGCGCGCGAAGTACGTGATATTCGGACCGTGCCAGGCCGAGCGCAGTGGCGCGGGAATCAATCCGAATAAATTGGAGATGGAGAGCCGCGTCGGCCCTTTGAATTTGGCGAAACTAATCAGAGGACAACCGCG
>WNFJ01222742.1_pt1 | contig 11434 bp, 8 predicted proteins | sample 5400461 | NCBI WGS metagenome assembly WNFJ01 (sample SAMN13153349, study PRJNA577476) | soil metagenome | isolation source: 115 cm saprolite on Douglas fir-dominated hillslope | place: USA:California | collected 2013-09-17 | reverse complement strand
ATCCGACCTACCGTGACGTATGCACAGACAGAACAGGACACGCTGAAGTGGTGGAAGTGGACTACGATCCATCCCGCGTTAGCTACGAAGAGCTGTTGAGGGTATTCTGGGACAACCACAATCCGACCACCCTCAATCGCCAGGGGCCTGATGTCGGAACGCAGTACCGCTCGGTCATCTTTTACCATACGCCAGAGCAGCAGGAAGCGGCCCTTGCGTCCAAGGAGAAGTTGGAGAGCAGCGGCAGGTACAAGCGACCAATCGTCACCCAAATCGTGCCAGCATCAGCATTCTACCGCGCAGAGGACTATCACCAGCAGTACTTAGAAAAGCGCGGATTGTCTCACTGCAATCTATAATCTGAAGCCAACGTTTCGTGTCTTAAAGTTAGTTACTCTTTCCATCGTTGGCAACCCTCACTGAGGTTGCCACAAACCCGCGTGAGAGCGCATCGGCGGAGCGATCATCGATGATACCATATTCCTCGATACGCTCCTCCACGCGGATGCCGCGCCGTGCCAGTTCTGCAATAAAGCGCGTAGGATCGAAGGCTGCTTCTGGCGCGAGCACGCCAGTACCATGTCCCTCCCCATGAGCGAGCAACTGCGCGCCTATGGAGGTTGGAATGCCGGTCATCTTCGCAGTGGCCCGCCGTCCCCACTCACCCATACCGGGATGACTTGTACGGTAAATGCGGTAGGCCTCGCGTCCCGACCTGGTGCCTTTCACCTCGACGTACAGCAAGAAAGCCCAGTCGCCAACATCACCCGCGTGCCCCTTGCACTCCTCCTGCAACAAGTGGGCACGCAAAAACTCCCTGGCACGTAGCGTCGTGCCGTTGACACGCACAGGTTCACTGGTTATTAAGTGATAGTCCAGGAAAAGCCGTAACGCCTGCATCGTCTCCGGCCGCCAGGCTCCCCTCACGTCTACACGCCGCAGTCCTTTGCCAATAAAACGCCACAGGGTATGCGTCTCCGAATGCGGAACAAAGTAGACCTCTTGCTCGCCTACAGGAGGCTGAAAGCCTATAATCTGGGCGCCATCAAACGGTTGGACCTCAATGAGCTGCCCATCTTCGTAGTAGAAGCGTGATGCTTCAGGACTGAACTCTTCAATTACAGTATCCAGGAGGCCTGGAGAGGGCGCGATGCTCCTGTGACTGGCGAAGGCGATATGGATGGCCTCCACGGTGTCTAGATCGTCTGCTCCCCGGCGTGCCAGCACGTTTGTCACACCCGGTGTGGCACCACATCCCAGCACAATCGCTATCCCTGCTGCCCGTGCCTCACTATCCAGGGCCAGTTGTTTGGGTGTGTTGTGCATCCCACCCAGGTCTAGATAACTCACGCCAGCGCGAATAGCGGCTCGTGTGGCCTGCAAGCCAAAGTGATAGGTCATGGTATTGACAATTATGTCCTGTCCGCGCACAACTTTTACCAACGCATCTTCATCCGAGGCGTCCACTGGCACGGCACGCACACGCCCACGACCCGTGAGGGAGTTAAGTTCATCGGCCAATGCCCGCGCTTGTGCGATATTGAGGTCCGCAATGGTAATCTCGTCAAAGTCGCTCGTCGTGGCCAGGTCGCGCGTCGTCTCCGAACCCATCGCGCCGCAGCCACCCAGGACTACTACTCTCATTTGCCAGCCTGCCTTTCATCTATCAGTAAACCAGGGCTCGCCGCCTAATAGGACGGCGGTGTCGTAATCCATAACACTTCAGCCTGGACCGGTCCCGGATTACTATTGCGGTGAGGGATACGGCTCTCGAAAACAATACTGTCTCCCTCTTCGAGTAAGTACCAATCAGAGCCGACCCAGAATTCTAGCCGTCCCCGCAGGACCACCACGCATTCCTCATCCGAGTCATGAGCATAAGGCTCATCTCCAGAGCCACCGCCTGGCTCGATCACACTCAAGATTACCTGGAGCTTGCCTGTCAGATTCGGCGTCAGCAGGTAATCGCGCCATTGCCGCCTGGGGTGTATCAGTTGTCGACGCTCGTTGCGCCGCACTACGTGATCTTCCGGCAATGTCGGTCCCTGGAACAGCGCGGTCAATGGTACGTCAAACGCCTGTGCCACCTTGCGGAGCGAAGCTACCGATGGACTTGTTAGATTGCGTTCCACCTGGCTAAGAAAGCTCGGCGTCAAGCCTGAGCGCGCAGCCACCTCTTTGAGTGATAGGTTGCGCTCCTCTCGCAGCCGCCGAATTGTCGCCCCGAGGTCCGGCTCGTTAGGCGCTCCCCCTGTGGTCTCCGTCCATCCCGTCACTCCCCGCGCGGCGGGATTCTCCTGTCCTTCGTTCGCATTCAAGTGAATTGCGCTCTCTTTCTCCAGAAGCTTACCGGCATGTTCCAGCACATCCCGCATAGGAACTTGCGCTCCATGCTTCCCTTTCCTGCCATTTCGCCTGTTATTACCGGCCATGACCTGGAAAACCTCTTTCTTGTCTACTATTTAAGCTTCGTTAGACATTTAAACTTCCTTATAGCTAACCCCCTGCTACCTCCTCTACACGGGCCACCCTTGTTCCTCGCGCTCCCTTGCGGAGCACTAACTGCGCTATAACGATAGCAGTCAGCGTGAGCGTAAGCATTGTCGCGGCCACGGCATTGATAATCGGTGAGACTCCAAAGCGCAGCCGTGAGAATAAATTCAGCGGCAGCGTCGTTGAGCCCACTCCCGACACAAAGAAGCTCAAAATAAAGTCATCGAATGAGAAAGTAAAAGCCAGCAGCGCTCCGGCCAGAACCGCCGGGTAGAGTTGTGGCAGCGTCACCCGCCAGAATGTGCCAAAAGGTGTCGCTCCCAGGTCCGCTGATGCCTCCTCCAGCGTGCGATCCATACCGGCCAGCCGCGTTGCGACGATAAGCGTAACAATTGATGTATTATACACCGCGTGGGTCACCACAATAGTTTGCAAGCCCAGGCTTATGTTCAGACTGACAAAATACAGCAGCGAGGCGATGGCTACAACAATCTCTGGCGTGATGATTGTCGTATACACCAGCCCCTCGAAGCCGATACGCAGCCACCGTGGTGCAGATCTCATCCCTAGGGCCGCCAGGGTGCCCAGCGAAACCGCCAGCACAGCGTTCAGCAATGCCGCCGTCAGGCTGATCTGTAGCGAACTCGTCACATCGGGGCTGGTCCAGGCGGCGTAATACCACTTTGTCGTAAATCCACCCCAGGTCATCACCCGCCGCGAGTTGTTGAACGAGTAGAGTACGACGACGGCAATGGGAGCATACAGGAAGATGTAGAGCAATGCTGCCTGGCCACGTAACCACGTCTCTACGAGCAAGCCCGGTAGACGGCGACGCCATAATGCCTGTTCCGTCCTCGTGGTCTGCGTATCGCTGGCAGCAGGTTGCGCTTGAACCTGCAGTCCCATTGGCTTCCCCCTTTCGCTCTGGTAACTCCTCTATAGTCGAAATATTATAACCCTGGCACCGACTGTACGCGCCGGAATACCATCAGATAAATATTGACCAGCACCAGCAGCAGGACCATCACCATTACTCCCAGTGCTGCTCCAAATGGCCAGTCACGCACCTCCAGGAACTGATTGGCAATCAGGCTTCCCATGAAGATGTTTTTTGAGCCGCCCAGGATCGTTGGAATAAGGTACTCACCGGTGAGTGGGATAAATACCAGCAGGCAGCCGGTCATTACTCCTGGCAGCGTCAGCGGCAGCGTCACTTGCCTGAACGTGGCGAACCTGCCGGCTCCGAGGTCCTTCGATGCTTCCACCAGTCGCTTATCCATCCGCTCCAGAGCGACGTAGAGAGGAAAGACCATCAATGGCAGGTAGTTATAGACGATGCCGATGAAGATTGCCACCGGCGAATACAGAACCTGCAGTGGTTGATGAATCACACCTATCGCCTGGAGCACATTGCTGAGCACTCCCTGTGAATCCAGGATCGTCTCCCAGGCGTAGGTACGGATCAGAAAGCTTGTCCAGAAAGGTACTATAATCAACAGGAGCAGGACCGTCTTATAGCGTCCTGCCCGTGTGGCCAGGAAGTAGGCCAGCGGGTAGCCTATAACCAGGCATGCCAGCGTTCCAATGAGGGCCATTTTCAACGTTACCGCGAAGACATTGACGTACAGCGGATTTGTGAGTTCCTGGTAGCTATCTAGATAAAAGCCCGGTTCGACGCCGCCATATGGCCCGCGCTGAGCAAAGCTAATCAAGACCATTTGCCATAATGGTCCTAGGAAGAACACTGCATACCACACAACGGCGGGCAGTAAAAGCACGAAACTGTGCGCCCATGGTGGCAACCGGCGCAACAGTATCAGAACCCGCTCAGTGAAAGGCAGCGAACTCACAGCGCGCAAGATAACCCTCCTGTAGCAGGGATGCTGGATGCTCAGGTGTGGTCACAGCCAACCACTATCTCCTGAAAATCCAGATCCCACAACTCGTTTGATAAGTAAATTACTCATAATCAACTAGGCAGACTTGAACTCCGTCCAGATCTGATCGCGCAGCTTTATACCATTGCCCAGATCCTTCTGTGCCTCCAGCTTGTCAGTAACAGCCTGAGGCGGATAGATCGAGGGGTTGTTGATGATGGACGGGTCGATGTACGGCCTGGCAGCAGCAATACAACTGGCATAATAGGTGACAATCGGCTCCTTGCCGGCAACCTTTGGGTCCATGAAGAAGTTCAGGAAGGCATGAGCCGCGACCGGGTCAGGAGCCGTATTGGTAATGCCCCAGTTGTCCACCCAGAACTCTGAGCCTTCTTCTGGAACGGCGTAGATGACCTTGGGCTGCTTTGTTTGTACTGAGAAAAAGTCACCATTCCAGCCAAGAGAGAGGAGCGCCTGGCCATTCTGCATCAAAGTGATGTACTCGGTAGAAGTAATCGAGAGCAGATGGGGCTTAAGTTCCAACAGCTTGACTTTGACCTGGTTGAGCTGGTTTGGATCTACCGAGTTATAGGAGTAACCAAGCATCTTGAGCGCAGATCCTATCACTTCGTTCTCGCCATCCAGTATGGTCACCTTCCCTGAAGCCTTCGTTGTCGCTACCTGCCAGAAATCAGCCCAACTCTTCATAGGTGGCAACAAATCGGTGCGATAGCCAAAGCCGGTGGTCCCCCAGTCCTTTGGAACGCTGTACTGGTTGCCAGGATCAAACGGCAGGTTCTTAAATCTTGCATCCACGTACTGAAAGTTAGGCAGGTGATCCTTCGCCAGCTTGTAAAGCATCCCCTGCTTGATCATGATCTCGACCATATAGCCGGTCGGGACGACTACATCATAGCCCTTGGCCCCCGCCTGTAGTTTTGCCAGCATGGCCTCGTTGCTGTCGTAGAAGTCCTGCGTCACCTTCTGCCCAAATTGCTGTTGAAACGCTTTGATGTTGTCAGGGTTAACATAGGATTGCCAGTTGTAGAGATTTACCGTCCCTTCCAGTTTTGTACCCAGCGTGGGTGCCTGGGTCTGAGTTGTTGACGGTTGCTCGACCTGGCCGCAAGCTGCCAGCCATGCTGTTGTTGCTGTAGCTGCGGCCACAGCCATGAAGCCCCGCCGCGTGACGCGCGGATTCAAACTGAGCGCACTAAGGTCAATTGAGGTTGCGGATTCGAGATGATTGGATCCTTGATTACCAGGCATGCTACTACCTCCTTTGGGTAATGCGGAGCGCCACCTGTGACGCCCATACCTGTATCCGACGACAGTTTAAACTACGGATGCGTGGGGATCTGGCACCTGTCCCCCCGCGCTATCCTTTTGCCGCGCTTCCGCGCTTGACTCACAGAGAATAAGGCTGGCTTCGTGTCGCCACGCGAGGTTCACGTGTTCACCGGGTCCGAACACGCGCCATCCTCCATGTAGCCCGATGTCCTGGTCATCCAATACCTTGACATCGGTGAGAGCCCCCATATTCTGCTGGCGTACAGTAATCTCCTGGCCACCGCTGCCGTCACCCACACGTACGCGGTACTCGTTCTGTGCGCCAAGGAACGTTGCCTGCGTAATGACGCCCCCAACGACATTCCAATCACCAGGAGCCGGTGTATTTGCCGCCAACACCTGCACCTTCTCTGGGCGCAGCGTCAGCGTTACGCGCTCACCACTTACCACCTCTGGCTGCGGCCCCCCGCAGATAATTTCCCCAATGGCAGTGGTCACCACCACTCGCCTCGAACTTGTACTACCCGACCTATATGCATGGGGCTCGCGTACCGTGCCAGCAATGAAATTCGTCAATCCAATGAAATCGGCCACAAAACGTGTCTGGGGACGCTCGTACACTTCTGTTGGCGTGCCCTCTTGTTCCAACCGGCCTGCATTCATGACGGCAATGCGATTCGAGAGAGTGATAGCCTCTTCCTGGTCATGTGTCACATAGATGAAGGTAATGCCTACTGTACGCTGTAAGGTTTTCAGTTCGGATTGCATCTCCTTGCGCAGCTTGAGATCGAGTGCGCTAAGTGGCTCATCGAGTAGCAACACCGTAGGGCGGTTGACCAGGGCACGCGCCAGTGCCACCCGCTGCTGTTGACCACCTGAAAGTTCGCTGGGCTTGCGCTTATCAGCTCCCACCAGTCGCACCATTTCGAGCGCCTCATTCACACGACGACGAATCTCCGCTCGACCCATGTGACGCTGGCGGAGGCCATAAGCGATGTTGTCGAAGACGGACATGTGGGGAAAGAGGGCGTAGCTTTGAAAGACTGTGTTCACGTCGCGGCAATACGGAGGCAGCCCTGCTACGTCAATGCCACGAATCAACACTCGACCAGCTGTCGGTTGCTCAAATCCGGCAATCAGGCGCAGCGTTGTCGTCTTACCACACCCACTGGGACCAAGCAGCGAGTAGAAGATGCCTCGTTCTACCTGAAGTGTTAAATCGCGCACAGCCCATGTTGTGCCAAAGGCTTTACTGACATCAGTGAGTTGCACGTCAGAGAAGGGCGCCCGTGGTTCGCTAGTGGGTTTCGACAGCATATCCTGCTCCTCCAAGTTTTATGAGGATGAGATGGCTACTTACCAACCTGGCCGAATGGACTGCTGGATACCAGGACATGCTACCGTAGCCTATGTCATGTCGCCAAAATGTACCTGTACTTAACTTGATGTAAGTATACTGAACGCATCTGGGTTTGTCAAGGAAGCAGGAATGGGGTCACCATATTGGAATTTATAGCGTCAAGTTCGTATATCTATGTAGGCAGCAGATAGGAGATGCAAGCTGCACGATTAATATCGCAATTCATAATTGTCAAGTTCGCGAGATCAGTGTTATAATGCCTTAAGTTCTTCGCTTTAATAGCAGGCGTGATATAATGGCGAGAAATTGTGCTTCTGACATACTCTGATAAGTAAAGCCATAGAGCGACTTTCATGACTTACAGTAAGGTTAAAAGGAATACCTATGAACAATCATTTCACAAATATCAATAAAGCCACCTCAACTGTTGACGTTCTTATTGTCGGTGGTGGTCCGGCAGGACTAGCGGCTGCTGAAGCTGCTGCTCGCACCGGAGCACGTACTGTCTTGCTTGAAAGACAGAAAGAGATAGGCTATCCTATCCACACGAGTGGCGGCTCTTGGATTGCAGATATGGTTGCTTTAAATATCCCTTCGACTCTTTATCATCCAATTCGGCATGTTACATTCCTTAGCCCAAACAATTCAGTTCGCTTCGATTATGATGAGCCAGTATGCTGTGTCCTCGATGTACGAGGTGTCTATCAACACCTTGCTGGCCGAGCTATACGCGAGGGTGCGATAATCCTGCCCGCATCTCCGGTAGAAGGTCCTATCATTGAAAATGGTCGCGTTATTGGGGTTCGTGCAAAGAACTCGCTTAATGAAACTCAGGAATGGCGAGCCTCGGTAACAATTGATTGCACTGGTTTCTCTTCTACCCTCGCAGCTCGGGCTGGTTTGCATGTAGGTTATCGACGTTACGGTTATGGAGCCGAGTGGGATCTTTTGGCACCGAACTATCCTGAGGATGAATTGTATCTTATTATGGGCAGCCAAGTAGCTCCTGCTGGCTACGCATGGGCCTTCCCACGAGGCAAAGGGCGAGTTCGATTGGGAGTGGGTATTATACGTCCTGACGTTGACGAAGATGCACGCCTCTATCTTAATACGTTTATTGAGCGATTACCACAAATGGCACCAGTTTTTGCAGGAGCCAGTCCCATTGAGTATCATGTAGGTCTGTTTCCATCAGAGGGTATGATGCAGCACTTTGTGAGTGATGGGCTCATGACAGCTGGCGACTCTGCTGGGCAGGGATCAACGCTCGTTGGTGAAGGTATTCGTTTCGCCATCTATGCAGGTCAAATGGCCGGTGCCACGGCTGGTAGAGCAGCTCTAGCCAGCGATACGTCTGTACACAAACTTAGTGAGTTCGATCGTGCCTGGAGAGCAAAATTTGGCCGCAACCTGGATATTGCATTACTTATTAACAAGCACATCGCAGCTTACACTGATGCAAAATGGGATGAAAAGTTAGAACTGCTCGAGCGGCTTACGCCTTCGCAAGCGGCTCAGGTTCTTCGTGGCGATTTCACAGTAAGGCTCGTTCTCGACATTGTACGGCGCAATCCTAGTCTTTTGCGTGATGGTTCATATTCTTTTGTGAAGAAGATTTTTGCTAAATTAACCAAAGGCAAAAATGATAGTATAATAAGCGATAGCGTAATGGAAGAGCAGGATGAAGACAAATTAAATTCGCTATTTTCCGATATGCGTGAAGAACCAAATCCTATGAGTGAGCTAACGCAATCATAAGATTTCTTTTATCAAGTTGACAAGGATAGACAAGAAACGCCAAACGAAGCCAAGACTACGATGAAGTCGAGATGCACTGTCTTGAGTAAAATTTAGAGCCCAGGTAGCAGTGTTAGGTTCTAATTTATACTGCTTACGGATGATCAGGTACATTACTCTTTTTTTTACCGCTCGCATCGATTATATTTTTATTCCTTATTTAGCTATTTCAGTTTGATAATGAGACAGATTCCGAGGAGAGATGGTGAGGTCTATCATAGAACCTTCCCTTTATATGGACACACATGGAAGCGAGTGATCCTTATAGACTCTAAGGGGAATAATATGACCAGTAGTACTCCAAACATGAATACACCTACCCAAACCGCTGATGTGCTTATTGTTGGTGGTGGCCCTGCAGGACTGGCAGCGGCAGAGGCAGCCGCTCGCACAGGTGCGCGTACTGTCTTGCTCGAGCGTCACAAAGAGATTGGTTATCCGATCCACACCAGTGGTGGATCTTGGATTGCCGATATGGTTGCTCTAGGAATCCCTTCGAGTCTCTATCATCCAATCCGACACGTCATATTCCTCACCCCAAATAATGCCGCTCGCTTCGATTATGACAAGCCTGTATGCTGCGTCCTCGATGTACGGGGGGTCTATCAATACTTGGCCAGTCAAGCTATACGGGTGGGGGCGACGATTCGGCCTGGTTCGCCAGTTGAAGGACCGATCCTCGAGGGAGGTCATGTCGTCGGTGTCCGCGCAAAGAACTCCCTCAATGAGCCTGAGGAATGGCGAGCATCAGTAACGATCGATTGTACTGGTTTTTCTTCCATCATCGCATCACGGGCTGGTCTGCATGTCGGTTACCGTCGCTATGGTTATGGTGCAGAGTGGGATCTCATAGCACCGAACTACCCGGAGGACGAGCTGTACCTCATCATGGGTAGCCAGGTGGCCCCTGCTGGCTACGCATGGACCTTTCCACATGGCAAAGGGCGTGTTCGGCTGGGAATAGGCATCATACGTCCTGACGTGGATGAGGATGCCCGCCTCTATCTTAATACGTTTATTGAGCGATTACCACAAATGGCACCAGTTTTTGCAGGAGCCAGTCCCATTGAGTATCATGTAGGCTTGTTTCCCTCTGAAGGTATGATGCAGCACTTCGTCAGTAATGGACTTATTACGGCAGGCGATTCTGCTGGGCAAGGTTCGACACTTGTTGGAGAAGGAATCCGCTTCGCAATCTATGCAGGCCAGATGGCTGGGGTCACAGCTGCCAGAGCCGTCCAACGTGGTGATACATCTGCAAGCATGCTTAGTGAATATGAGCGTGCCTGGAGAACGAAATTTGGACGTAACCTGGAGATCGCGTTACTTATCAACAAGCGCATCGCTGTTTATACTGATGCCAAGTGGGATAAACGCTTAGAAATACTGAAGCAGCTTACGCCCATCCAAGCAGCAGAGATTATGAGAGGTGATTTTACGCCAAAACTATTGCTCGGCATTTTGCGACGTAACCCTGGCCTTCTTAGCGAAAGTGCGGGCAAGTTCCTGCGTCTTCTCCTAAAGAAATTCAGCAATGGACAGCAGACCGCTGAGGTTGATTCGACCAGCACTGATCTTACAGGCAAGCCATAGTGGTACGAGGGAATAGGATTCCTCCTTTGGTTTAAATGAGAAAATTTATAGGTTTCATGCTTTTACAACTCTTGAAAAGCAGGCTCGCACTTAGTTTTGGTACGGGGCTGATAATGGGACTTGTACTCATGGTTTTTATGAAGCGCCTTTCAAGACATTCTATCAGTACTGACCCTACTATTGAAGCGAAATCAGATAACATTAAATTACAAATTATTCGGTTGGCATGTCACCTCAAATGAGAGCGGGCCACCCGAATAATGGTAAAAATTCCGCCCATTTCATGCTCACATTTACAATAGGGCACTTCCAAGTCAGAAAACGCCACACCCCAAACCGCCAGGCTATTATAGGGTCACCATATTATCCGGGGCAGAACATACGCTAAACTGTGAATCTGCTTCTCAGGTTCGTTCATTTGAGGCACCGAAAGCGCCAACATCCCTTTTACTGTTGAGATAACATGCATCTTTTTCTCTTGTCGCTCTAAAAACAAGTACTTGAAGTGCGTTGAGAAGCCTTAGCGTATGTTCTGCCCCAGATAATATGGTGACCCCATCATGAACGTCCTCTCTTTCATTTCATACGAGCACCTTCTGCCCAATTCTTGTCCTGTACACCTGCTGCACCAACCCTGGCACCGTCCAGCGCGCGAGGGCTCCCAGGGAGAGCACCGTCAGCCCTACGAGAGGGAGTGTGCTTGCGCTTGCTCGCTGGGGCAAGCAGCCGCCGGAAGAGGAGCGACCCCACCAGTACGACACTGACGAGGTAAATACCCAGTCCCCACCAGGTCTGCGTGTCACTGCCGGTGCCGATCCCGTGAACGGTCACGAGGGCATAGATGCCCAGCGTCAGTACGTGCAGACGCCGCCACCAGGTGTAGCCAATGAGCGGGCGAAGCCAGGTGCTGATGCCGATGGCGATTCCAAGGTACAACGCCACAATACCGAGGGCCATCCACTCTGAACGATAATGGCTCACAAGAGGAATGAATACCTCGCTCCAGCCAAAACGGGTGAAAGGG
>WNFJ01274130.1_pt1 | contig 11435 bp, 10 predicted proteins | sample 5400461 | NCBI WGS metagenome assembly WNFJ01 (sample SAMN13153349, study PRJNA577476) | soil metagenome | isolation source: 115 cm saprolite on Douglas fir-dominated hillslope | place: USA:California | collected 2013-09-17 | reverse complement strand
CCGGTCCCCGCCGACGCGGACACCGGGACCGTCAGGTGCGAGGCCGGGAGCCCGGGTCAGCAGCGAAAATGGAACCGGAATGTGCTGCTCTTCGATCCGTTCTAGCTGCGCCGAGCCGATCGTTACCGGCATCCGCCTGCCGTCCTTTCGCCCGCTGGATGGTTGATTGGGTTCGTGAGTCCTGCCGCCCTTGGTGCGTAGGACCGTACCCTTGTTGCCAGGTAATCGCCTCCTGCGCGGGCAACCACCGGTCAGTAAAGGCCCCCGTCGACCCGGATCAGCGACCCGGTCGTGTAGCTCGAGGCGGGGGAGGCCAGGTACAGCGCCGTGGTCACGACTTCCTCGGGCGATCCGGGGCGGCCGGCCGCGTTCTTCCAGGTCCGCTTGCTCGGGTCCGGCCAGTGTTTCGCAATGTCGGTCAGGAACGGCCCGGCGGACAGGGTGTTGACCCGGACCCTGGGGGCGAACTCGCGGGCGAAGACCCCGGTGAGCGCGTTGAGGGCCGCCTTGGCACCCGCGTACGGGCCGTACCGAGGGGCGGGGAACAGGGCGCCGCTCGAGGAGACGTTGATGATCGAGCCGCCTTCCCCGTCGTACATCCGCTGCCCGATCAGCGCGCTGAGCCGGAAGGGGCCCTTGAAGTTCACCCCGGTCACCTTGTCGAACAGCTCCTCCGAGGTCTGCGCCGACGACGGCGCGAGCGGCGACATGCCCGCGTTGTTGACCAGGATGTCGACCTTGCCGAAACGCTCGTACGCGCGGTCGGCCAGTTCGTCGCACTCGTCCCAGTGGCCCACGTGGCATGCGACGGGTAGAGCCTGCCGCCCGGAGGCCTCGATCTCTTCGGCCAGTGCCTTGCAGTTGTCCAGCTTGCGGCTGGCGATGACTACGTCGGCACCCGCGTTCGCGAAGGCGAGGACCATCTCGCGGCCCAGCCCGCGGCTCCCGCCGGTCACCAGCGCGACCTTGCCCGTCAGGTCGAACAGCGCCGCGGGGCCCGTCTTGCCGTCGGTCACAGCCCGTACTCCTTAAGGACAGCTGCGTAGCGGTCGCGGGCTTCGGCCCGGCGGGTGGGGATGTGCTCGGTGGGGAACAGGCCCGGGGCCGGCTGGTAGCCGCGCAGCATGCCCTTGGCGACGGCGGCCTTGTGCACCTCGGTTGGCCCGTCGGCCAGCGCGAGCTGCGGTGCCGCCGACCACCAGGGGCCCAGCGGCATCTCCTGAGTGGTGCCAAGTGACCCGTGCAAGTGCACGGCCCGCTGCAGGATGTCGTGCAGCACCTGAGCCAGCGCGACCTTGCACATCGCGATGTGAGTGCGCGCCGCACCGTGCGGCTGATTGTCGATGATCCACGCGGTCTGCAGCACCAGGAGGCGGAACTGCTGGAGCTGGATGGCCGAGTCGGCGATGAAGCCCTGGACGAACTGGTGCTCAGCCAGTGTCTTGCCCTGCGTGCGGCGCGACAGCGCGCGCTCGCACATCATGTCGAAGGCACGCTGGCTCTTGCCCACCACTCGCATGGCATGGTGCACGCGGCCACCGCCCAGCCTGGACTGGGCGACCTTGAAGCCCTCGCCCGGTGCTCCGAGCATCGCGTCCAGCGGCACCCGGACCTTGTTGTAGCGGATGTAGGCGTGGGTGCCCTCGTCCAGGTCGTCGCGCTCGTTCACCGTCGCGACATTGCGGATGATCTCGACGCCGGGCGCCTCGGCCGGCACGATCAGCATCGACATCCGCTCATGCGGCCGGGCTTCGGGGTCGGTCACCACCATGGTGATGAGGAACGACGCGTAGCGCGCGTTGGACGAGAACCATTTCTCGCCCTCGATGACCCACTCCTCGCCGTCCCTGGTCGCCTGGCACACGAACTCCTTAGGATCGGCGCCCGCCTGCGGCTCGGTCATCGAGAAGGAGGAGACAATCATGCCGTCGAGCAGCGGCTGCAAGTAGCGCGCCTTCTGCTCCGCGGTGCCGTACAGGGCGAGGATCTCCGCGTTGCCGGTGTCGGGGGCGGCCGTGCCGAAGACCGTCGGCGCCCAGGCCGAGCGGCCGAGGATCTCATTCATCAGCGCCAGCTTGAGCTGTCCGTATCCCTGGCCGCCGAGCTCGGTGCCGAGGTGGCAGGCCCACATACCCTGCTTCTTCACCTTTTCCCGCAGCGGGTTCAAGATGGCCCGTGACGCCTTGTTGTGCACGTCATAGGGGTCACCCGGGTGCGGGAAGAGCAGGTCCAGCGGCTCGCACTCCTCGCGGACGAACGTAGCCATCCAGTCGAGCTTCTCCTGGAACTCCGGCTCGGTGAAGAACTCCCACATGCGCTGCTCCTGCCGCCGTATCCGTCGAATAGTTAACTAAATACTAGAAGATAGTTGTTTCGCTGAACAGGCCGCGCCGCCGCGGTCCGTCCGGGCCTGGTCGATCAGGGGCTGGGTACCGTCTCCCGTGTGCTGGCCTAGCGTCAGCGCGGGTAGCAAGGGTATCGTCGATGCTCGGTAGTAATCGTATTACTAAATACTAGAAGATAATTATTTGAGTGGCGTAGGGGTGAGGTCGGATGGCCGCCAGCCAGGTGGACGAGATGCTGCTGGTGCAGTTGCGGGAGCGGGTGGGGCAGCGGGTGACGCAGTGGCGTCCCAGCGCGGAGGTCCTTGACGTGGCTCCGCTGACCGGCGGCACCTCCAGCCTGACCTTCCTGGTCGAGCTGACCGGTGTCGCCGCGCAGGAGACTCCGGTGGTACTCAAGGTCGCTCCGCCAGGGCTCGCGCCGCTCCGCAACCGGGACGTGCTGCGCCAGGCGAAGCTGCAGAAGGCTGTCCAGGGCCCGCACCGGGCGCTGGCGCCGGACGTGCTCTTCTCCGATCCGGGCGATCCGCCGGAGGTTCCCCCGTTCATGGCGATGAACATGGTCGCGGGGGAGTGCGTGGAGCCGATGCTGAGTGATGACGCCGACCGGCCCGCGGCCGAAGTGGTGCGGGATCGTTTCCTCGACGCCGTGCAGGTGCTGGCCCTGTTGCACCGGATCGTCCCGGGTGAGGTGGGGCTCGGCGACGAGCCGGCTGTCGGGCTCGCGGACGAGGTTGACCGGTGGACCCGCGCGTTCGCCACACTGCCCGGGGAACTCGCGGGGGATTACCGGCGGGCCGCGAAGGCGCTGCGGGCGAGCATGCCCGCGGCGTTGCCCCCGGTGGTCAACCACGGCGACTTCCGGCTCGGGAACACCCTGTGCGCGGGCGGCCGGATCAACGCGGTCATCGACTGGGAAATCTGGTCGGTGGGCGACCCGCGTATCGACCTGGCCTGGCTGACCTTCTTTACCGACGACGCCGGGCATCCCGCTGTCGCGCCCGGGACGGTCGCGGGCACCCCAACCGGCCGGGAGCTCGTGCGCGACTACGAGGACGCACTCGGCGCCATAATGCCCGAGCTCGGCTGGTTCGACGCACTCACCCGCTACAAAGAGGCGGGCATCACCGGGCTGCTGCTCAAACGAGCGCATAAGCTCGGCCGCCCGCTGAAGCCGTCGATGGCGCGGATGCAGCCGGAGCTACCCCGGCTGGTGCAGGAAGCCATCCGCATCGTGAGCGGCTGACGCTTCCGTGATGGCGACGGGAGCAACTTTATGCATCCGCGGGTCTGCGTCAGCGGGCTGTGCTTTCCGGACCTGTCGGCGCTGGACGCGCTCGAGGCCATCGCCGGCCTCGGCGTCGCGAACGCGTCGATGACCGGGGCCAAGGTGCGCGAGTCCGGAGCCGAGGCCGTCGCCGCGGCCACCCGGCGGCTCGGCGTCAAGATCGTCACCACGACCGGCGCGCTCGGCCTCGACCTGTCGTCGGGGCAGGCGTCCGCCGCGTCACTGCGGCGTGCGGAAGAGGACATAGACACGGCGGCGGCGGTGGGCGCCGGGGCGATGTACGGGCTCGTCGGCCCGCGTACCTCGGCCCGGTGGGACGCGAGCGCGGACGCCTACGTTAACGCGGTCGGCGTACTCGTCGGCTACGCGGCAGACCGCGGCCTGACCCTCGCCATCGAGCCGGCCAGCTGGCTGTACGCCGACCTGACGTTCATCCACAGCTTCCACGACGTGATCGCGGTCGCCCCCAGGGCCGGCATGGGGATCTGCCTCGACGCGTTCCACGTCTGGACGGAGGCCGGGCTGCGCGAGGAGATCAGCGAGCACACCGGCCTGATCGCGCATGTGCAGCTGAGTGACATGGTGCGCGGCTCGCGGGCGCTGCCGTGCCGGACCGTCCCCGGAGACGGGGACGTGCCGATCGCGGCCGTCGTCCAGTGGTTGCTCGAGGCCGGCTACGCGGGGGTCTTCGACTGCGAGCTCAACGGCCCCGCCATCGACGCCATCGGCCACCACGCGGCTGCGGCGCAGACCGCGAGCTGGCTGAACACGCTGCTGAAGGAGCTCGGTGCATGACCGGACGGGAGCGCCTTCCCCGCGCCGCCCGGCGTGCTCGGCCCAGGTCAGGTGAGCGCTAGCGGTCCCCGCCGGGCGACATCGATCAGAAGTCCCGGGTCGACGCCCCGATCCGCGGCCTGCTCGAGGCAGATCGCCACGTCCTTGCTGAGGAAGGGGGCGATCCGCACGGCGAACTCGGCCATGGTGGCGTGCTCGGCGGCCCGGCGGCTGGCCTGACTGCCGCTGCTCATCTGGTTCAGCGCGCCGAGCAGCGGCTCCGGAGCGACGCCGAGAGCTTCGCCGAGCCGGACCGCTTCGGCCGCCAGTTGCGCGTTCGCGGCGAACAGCAGGTTGTTGACCAGCTTGACGGCCAGCGCGGTGCCGAGTTCGCCGGTCTCGATGACGGGGTCGGCGTACGCCCGGATGACGGCGGCGGCGCGGGCGCGGGCGACCGGCGGCCCGCCGAGCAGGACGGTCAGGTGTCCCGCCCGGATGTCCGCCGCGACACCGCTTACCGGCGCGTCCACCACCTCGATCCCCGGGAAGCGGGCCGCCAGCGCACGCAAGGTCGACTCCCGGCCCGTCACGTGGGACGCGAGCACGGCGCCGTCGGGCAGGGCGCCCGCCAGCAGCTCAGCGATCTCGGCCACTTGCTCGTCGTTGAAGACGCAGACCAGCAGCACGTCCGCGCCGGCCGCGGCCTCGGACAGGTCGCCGGTCTGCCCGACGCCGAGTTGCTCCAGGGCGGCCCGGGTCTCCGGCCGTCGCGCGTACACCACGAGGTCGTGCCCGGCGGCGGCGAGCCGCTCGACCATCGGCAGGCCGAGGCGCCCGGCGCCGACGAAACCGATACGCGAGGAATGCACCTCTGCCTCCTGCGGGCGGCGCCCCGCGGCGCGGCCCATAGTAGATTATTTAGTTGTATGATTTTACTCAAGCCTAACGTGCCTCCCGGTACCAGAGACGGCTGGAGGTCTCATGTCCGATGCAGCTAGCGGGTCTGCGCCGCGCCCTCCCGAGGGCGACTGGCTCGGGACGCCGTACCTCAGGTTCGAGCGCCACCCCCCGTTCGCTCATCTGACCGTCGACCGCCCCGAGGCGAGGAACGCGCTGACGCAGGCGATGTACTTCGGCATCCGCTACGCGGTCCGCCGGGTGGACGCGGACCCGGAACTGGCAGGCCTGCTGATCACCGGCGTCGGCGACGTGTTCATCCCCGGCGGCGACCTGGGCAAGAAGGTCGACGACAAGTGGGCTGACTTCAACGCGGCGCCGGGCGCGTTCGACGTGCTGCCGTTCGACGTGCTGCGGCAGAGCGTCAAGCCGGTGGTATCCGCCGTCAACGGGATCTGCCAGGGCGGCGGCCTGCTGATCGCGATGTGCTCGGACCTCGCCGTGGTGAGCGAGCGCGCCACCTTCCGGGTACCGGAACTGCTCCGCGGCATCTCCGACACCTACTACGCACAGCTGCTGGTGCGCCTCATCGGGCCGGTGCGCACGCGCGACCTGATGTTCACCGGCCGGCGCCTCACGGCCGCCGAAGTGCTGGACTGGGGCCTGGTGAGCCGGGTCGTCCCGCACGATGAGTTGATCGGCGCGGCCGCCGACGCGCTGATCGAGATCGTCCAGACCGCACCCGAGGCCCGCCGGGACATCAAACGTGTGCTTGACCAGTACGTCGGGCTGCAGGACCGGATCGCGTTCTTCGACAGCCTGCAGCGCCCCGAGTCCAAGGAGGGCTTCGCGGCGTTCATCGAGAAGCGGTCCCCGGACTGGGTCCCGGAGCTGCTGCGCCGCGATGCCCGGGCCTGATTGCTCAGGGCACGGAGTCCCTGCCTTGCCGTCGCGTTGACGGCATGGCATCCTCTAAGTAGGTAAATTAGATTACTGATAGCGAATTGCGCTAGCCGATCGCGAGGAATCATGACCACAGCCGTCATCGTCGACATCGTCCGTACCCCCTCGGGCAAGGGCAAGCCCGGCGGCGCCCTCTCTGGGGTGCACCCGGCCGCCCTGCTCGGGCAGACGCTGACTTTCCTGGTCGCGCGCAGCGGACTGGACACCGCGCTTGTCGATGACGTCATCGCCGGCTGCGTCGGGCAGGTCGGCGACCAGTCGCTGAACATCGCCCGCACTGCGCTGCTTGCAGCCGGCTTTCCCGAGAGCGTGCCCGGGACGACCGTCGACCGGCAGTGCGGGTCCAGCCAGCAGGCGGCGCACTTCGCGGCACAAGGCGTCATCGCCGGCGCCTACGACATCGTCATCGCCTGCGGAGTGGAGTCAATGAGCAGGGTGCCGATCGGGTCATCGCGGGTCGGCCGCGACCCGGTGGCGCCGCTGGCCGACCGCTACCCCGAGGGCCTGGCGAATCAGGGAATCGGCGCCGAGCTGATCGCGGCGCGGTGGAAGCTCGACCGCGAGGCGCTCGATGCCTACTCGGCCCAGTCCCACGCGCGTGCCGCCACGACCGCTGCCACAGGCGGATTCGACCAGGAGATCGTCCCCGTCTCGCTTCCCGACGGGAGCATGCACACGACCGATGAGACCGTGCGCCCTGCGACCACCGTCGAAGGGCTGGCCGGCCTGAAGCCTGCCTACTACACCCCCGCGTACGCCGAGCGCTTCCCGGAAATCACCTGGCAGATCACACCCGGGAGCTCTTCGCCGCTCACCGACGGCGCTTCCGCGGCGCTGATCATGAGCGAGGAGAAGGCGGCCGAGCTGGGCCTGCGGCCCCGGGCCCGGTTCCATGCCTTCGCAGTCTCCGGCAGCGACCCGCTCCTGATGCTGACCGGGGTTATCCCGGCAACGAAGAAGATTCTCCATCGCAGCGGCCTGTCGATCGGCGATTTCGATGCTTACGAGGTCAACGAGGCGTTCGCGCCGGTCCCGCTCGCCTGGGCTCAGGAATTCGGCGCCGACCCGGACAAGCTCAACCCGCGTGGCGGCGCGATCGCGCTGGGCCACCCGCTCGGCGGCTCCGGTACGAAGCTGATGGCCACGCTGCTGAACTACCTGGAAGCCACCGGCGGGCACTACGGACTGCAGACCATGTGCGAGGGCGGCGGAATGGCCAACGCCACGATCATCGAGCGGCTCTGATCACGTCCGCGGGAACTGCATCGGAGGCTCATGTCAACGGTACGCGGGCTCGAGCCGGGGAAGCGGGCAGCGCTCGTCGTCAGTGAGGTGCAGAACGGCATCGCCAACCTGTCCTACGACGACACGCCGCTGTCCCGTCAGGCGACTGAGCGGGGCATCGTCGCGGGCATCAACACGCTCGCGGCGGCGTTCCGGGAAGCTGGCGCGCCGGTGATTTTCGCCACCATCGCCGCGCTCCGTCCCGACTTCGACGGCTTCCGGGTCAACTGCGCCCTCGCGGCCCGGATCCGCCGTAAAGGGCTGCTCGTCACTGGCACTAAGACCGCCGCGATCCACGACGATCTCATCGTCGCCCCGTCCGACATCGTGAGCCACCGCTCACACGGCATGGCGCCGTTCACTGGCACCGAGCTTGACGCCACACTGCGCGGCTATGACATCGACACGGTGGTCTTCAGCGGCGTCTCGACCAACATCGCCCTGCCGGGCGCGTGCACTGAGGCGGTCGCGCTCGGCTACAGCGTCGTGCTGGCCGAGGACTGCGCCGCCGGCGCAACCGCCGAGACGCACCACTTTCAGATCACCCAGCACCTGCCGTTGCTGGCGACCATCGCCGACTCGGACTCGATCGTCGCGTCGCTCAAGGCGCAGTCCACCCGGGCGCCGTACTTACGCCACCACTATAGTTATGATAATATATTTAGTAATATGATTGACGGCAAGCTCCGACTAGGAGGACGAATGAGGGCAGCTCGCTGCGAAGAGTACGGCGGCCCAGGTAACATCGTCATCCGCGATATCCCGAAGCCGGAGGTCACTCCGGGCCACGTGGTCGTGGACGTGGCGGCGGCTGCGGTGAACTACCCCGACCTGCTCTTTATCGCCGACCAATACCAGGTGTCGGCCCCCCTTCCGTTCACCCTCGGCAGCGAGTTCTCTGGCCGGGTGGGGGCCGTGGGCGAGGGGGTGACGGGCCTGTCGGTGGGGGATCTCGTCTACGGGTCGGTTTTCAAAGGTGCCATGGCCGAGCAGGTGCTGGTTCCCGCCCCCGCGGTCTCGCTCATCCCCGAGGGCCTGTCGATGGTCGAGGCGGCCGCGTTCCGCGTGACGTACCTGACCGCCTATCACGCGCTGGTCACGGCCGGGGGAGTGCAACCCGGGCAGTGGGTCGTGGTCCTGGGCGCCGCGGGAGGCGTCGGCACGGCGACTGTCGACGTCGCGGTCCGGTTGGGTGCCCGGGTAATCGCGGCCGCGTCCTCGCCGGAGCGGCTCAAGGTCTGCGAGGAGCTCGGCGCCGAGGCGGGCATTGACTACACGAGGGAAGATATCAAGCAGCGGATCAGGGAAATCACCGGCGAGGGTGCCGACCTTGTCATCGATCCAGTCGGCGACCGCTGGGCCGAGTCCTCGCTGCGGGCGATCCGGTGGGGCGGACGGTTCGTGACGATCGGCTACGCCGGGGGCGACATTCCCAAGATCCCGCTCAACGTCATCCTGCTCAAGAACATCACCGTCCGGGGACTTGAGCTGCGGGCGTGGACCGAGCGGCTGCCGGAGGAGACGGCACAGGCCCGGGCAGCACTGACGGACCTGGTCGCCCGCGGCATGCGGCCCTTCGTCTCCGAAGTGCACGAACTCGAGGACACCGGCACCGCACTGCAGCGCATAGCCGATCGCGTCGCGACGGGCAAGGTCGTCATCCGTGTCGCGCCTGACGGCGATCCTGCGTAACCAGGCGGCCGAGACGGCCCCGGCGGCCGGCCCTTCCACCAGGAGGAGACGAGTGACAGAGTCAGTAGTGGTCGAGCGGCGCGGTTTCACCCAGCTCATCACCATCAACCGGCCCGAGGTCAAGAACGCCGTCGACGGCGCGACCGCCCGCGCTCTCGCGGCGGCCGCCGACGAGCTGGACGCTGATGACGAACTGCGCGTCGGCGTACTGACCGGGGCCGGCGGCGCGTTCTGCACCGGGATGGACCTCAAGGCGTACCTGCGCGGCGACAAGCCCAACATCGAGGGCCGGGGTTTCGGCGGCATTACCATCACCCCGCCGCGCAAGCCGCTCATCGCCGCGGTGGAGGGCTGGGCACTGGCCGGGGGATTCGAGCTGATGCTGGCGTGCGACCTGGTCGTGGCGGGGGAGGGCAGCAAGTTCGGGGTACCCGAGGTCAAGCGCGCCATGGTCGCCGGCGGCGGCGCCGCGCTGCTCCTGCCCCGGCGCATCCCCTTCACTGCGGCGATGGAGCTGCTGCTGACCGGGGAACGTATCTCGGCCGAGCGGGCGGCGGCGCTCGGGCTGGTCAACCAGCTCGTCCCGGACGGGACGGCACTGGACGGTGCGCTGCGGCTGGCCGAGCTGATCGCCGCCAACGGGCCGCTGGCCGTGGTCGTCACCAAGCAGATCGCCCGTGCGCAGGCCGACTGGACGGTCGAGGAAGGCTGGCAGCGGCAGGCGGAGATGTACAAGCGGGTCATCGAGTCCCAGGACGCCCGGGAGGGTGCCGCCGCGTTCGCGGAGAAACGGGCGCCGGTATGGCGCGGCATGTGAAAATAGGCAACTGATATAAGCAGGTCAAGGAGTACAGCGAATGGCTGCAAAGTTTCGTGCCGGGCAGCAGCTGGTCAGCGCCGTCGACACTACCGCTGTGATCGTCATCAAGGCGCCGGCCGGGGAGTGCACGCTGACATGCGGCGGCGTGGTGATGGCGGCGCCCGGCGAACCGGTCCCCGCCGCGGAAGCCGATCCGTCGCTCATGGGCGGCACCCAGATCGGCAAGCGCTACGTTGACGAAGCGGACACCCTTCAGGTGCTCTGCACCAAGGCGGGCGGCGGCACGCTGGCGCTAGACGGCAATCCGATGGTGATCCAGGCGGCCAAACCCCTGCCGGCCTCGGACTGAGCGAGGATTCATCAGTGCACCTGACGCTGCTGCTCGATATGGCCGTTGACGGATTCGCCGACCGCGTGGTGGCCGGGCGCAAGTCCGGCGGGATCACCGCCGCCCAGCTCGCGGCGCGGTCGCGCTCCGGGGCCGCGCTGGTGCGCGAATGCGGCGCGGAGGTCGTCATCTACCTGGCGGGGAACGGTCCGGCGTTCCCGGTCGCGCTGTTCGCCGCCGCGCGAGCGGGGGTGCCGCTGGTTCCCCTCAACTACCGGCTAGGGCAGCGGCAGCTGGACGCCCTCCTTGCCAGGCACCCGAAAGCGCTGGGGATCGCGGACCCCGGGTCGCTCGCGCACTTCGAGCGGGCCGGACTCGATGCGATAACCACCGACGAGTGGCTGGCGCAGACGGCCATGGACCGCGGAGAGGCCAGCGACGCCGCGACGGGCGAGGACGCGGTCGCGGTCGTCATCTACACCAGCGGCACTTCGTCGGAGCCCAAGGGTGTGCTGCTCCGTCACGGGAACCTGGTTTCCTACGTGCTGGGGTCGGTGGAGTTCGCTTCGGCCGGTGAGGCGGAAGCGGCCCTCGTCAGCGTCCCGCCGTATCACATCGCCGCCGTCGCGAATGTGATCACCAATCTCTACGCGGGGCGCCGCACCCTCATGCTCGAGGCCTTCGCCCCCGGGGAATGGCTTCATGCGGTGCGGGAGGAGGAGATTACCAGCGCGATGGTGGTCCCGACGATGCTCGCCCGGATCATGGACTGCGCAGAGGACAAGTCCGTGCCGTCACTGCGGTCGCTCTCCTACGGCGGCGCTCCGATGCCGGCCGCGCTCATCGAACGGGCACTGCGGGAGTGGGCACAGGTAGATTTCGTCAACGCCTACGGGCTCACCGAGACCAGCTCGACCGTCGCGCAGCTCGGGCCGGATGACCATCGAGCCGCGCTGGAGTCGCCGCTCCCGGCGGTGCGGGCGCGACTGTCCTCGACCGGCAAGCCGCTGCCCGGAATCGAGCTCGAAATCCGCGGTCCCGGCGGGG
>WNFJ01303059.1_pt5 | contig 11437 bp, 6 predicted proteins | sample 5400461 | NCBI WGS metagenome assembly WNFJ01 (sample SAMN13153349, study PRJNA577476) | soil metagenome | isolation source: 115 cm saprolite on Douglas fir-dominated hillslope | place: USA:California | collected 2013-09-17 | reverse complement strand
CCCCGTTCTGCCCGTCGACGAACCCCATCGCCGCGGCGACGCCTTTGCCTTCGACCGTATAGGCGTTCGACAAGCTGTTGAAGGCGTTGGCGGCGCTCACCGCCGCTTGATCGGCCGCCGCCTGCGCCGCCGCCTTCTTGAGATAGAGCGCGCCGCCCTCCGTGCCCAACGCCGCAAACCCCAATGCGGCCGGAGCGCTGAGTGCAAACAATAGCACAATGTTTCCGGACTGGTTGGCCGCGAAAGCGCGCCACCGTTCCAATAGCGCTGACGAAATGAACGCTTGCCTCACCGCGGTCGCCCCTTTTTCCTTTTGATCTATCACTGGCGCCGAGACGTTAAGAACAGGTGATCAATGTCCAACAAAATACGTTATGCTTCGAGCGCACGGCGTTTACGCGGCACATCGAGAGATAGACCCTCGAGAATAAGCGACTTATTAGAGGTATTGGTAAACGATTCTGCGACACTGACTTGATCGGAACTCCGCGACGCTTCCCAAATCCCTTGTGAACCGGCTCAGCGGGCCGACGGCGGATGCTGCGCCGGGTTCCTTTGTCGTTCAGCGCAATACGAGGATGAATCCGGCGCCGTCCGTTCAAAGATGTCTCTGTGACGAAACCAGCGCGACGGCGATCGAATACGCCTTGATCGCAAGTCTGATCGGCGTGGCCGGGGCGCGGCGCGATTTGCCGCTCACGTCGCCGAAGCGCGGGAAGAACCGCCCGGCGACGGACTCATGAGTCGCCCGGCCAGGGCGCGGGATCATCTCGGGGGGGATCGCGCTGTCTTTCAGAAATCGTCTTTTGTCGCAAGCGGAGACAATCGCAGTTTCCGAAGGCGCCCTCAATATTGCAAATGACGTGGTCGGATATTGTCTTTTTAGAAAGCAAGAAAAATCTAACCTTTGCTCAAGAGTACATTAAGATGTCATCATCATCATATGTCTTGTGAGAGTGAGGGAGCAGTTCCGGCGAAACAAAGCTGCGCCACGCATGCTCGAGACATGGCGCCGACACCAGGATGCGCCTCTTTTGAACTGATAGGAGAATCAGGATGAAGTCCGTTCGAATGTTTCTTCGCGACGAGACCGGCGCGACGGCGATCGAATACGCGTTGATCGCAAGCCTCATTGCGGTCGTCATCATCACCGCCGTGGGCTTGGTCGGCACCCAGGTCAGCACGGTGTTCGGCGAAGTCGGCAATGCGCTGAAGTAGCGATCCGCGGACCGGCATCCGGCGCCAAGCGAGGGGAGCGAGCTGGGATTCGCCGACGCGGATGCGCAGGCGGGCGCTCAGCAGACCGACTGCCGGGCGTCAACGATTCTCGGCGCGAGGTCGCCGCTTGTCGCCCGCCGGGGCAATCGCCGCCGCTGCGACGCAGGCCGGCGGCGATTGCTTGCTGTTCGCGTGTCCACTGCAGCGGACGGGTCGCCGCGGCGGCCGGTCAGATGCGGCCTGTCGCCCTGGGCGCGAGCCGCCCGTCACCTCCGTCCCTTCGCCAGAGCAGCGAGAATCGCGTGCGCCCGACGCCCCGCGAAAGCAGGGGCGACGTCGGGGCTCAGCTTGAGGCGCCAGTTCGGGCGCTCGCGGTATGTTCCGGGCAGATTGGCCGCGAGCGTCTCGCCGACGAGATCGTCGAACTGGGCGCTGGCCAGGATCGAGCCCGACCCGCCGATCAACCCATGGACGGCAGCGGCAGTCGCGTCGTCCAGCGGCGCATCCTCAGGTGGAGCGGAGGCGACGAGGCCTGCGGCGACGAGAGCGGCGACCAGGCCACGCTTTTCCTCGCGCCGCGCTGCGATGGCGTCGCCGGCCGTGGCCAGCGTCAGCAGGCCCAGCGAGAGCCGCTCGGCGATGTCGGCGCCCCGCCACCAGCCGGCGAGCGTCGCCAGATCATGGGTCGCGACGCAGGCGACCGACATCGGCGGATAGCCGGCAGGAGGCAGAATCTCGGCGCCCTTGCGCTCGAACCACAGCACCCGCATGCCCTGGATGTTGGCGCGCGTCAGCCGAGCGCGGAAACCCTCGGGGACGGTGCCCAGATCCTCGCCGACCACCATGCATCGGGCCCTCTGGCTCTCCAGCGCGAGGTGGCCGATGAGATCGTCGAGCGGGTAGGCGAGGTAGGCGCCTTCCGCCGGGCTTGCGCCGTCGGGGATGAGAAAGAGGCGTTGCAGGCCCATCGCATGGTCGACCCGCAGCATGCCGGCGTGGCGCATGTTGGCGCGGTAGACCGCGCTGAGCGCGGTCCAGCCTTCTCGCGCGCCAGCGAGCGGATTGGGCGCGGGCAGCTTCCAGTTCTGCCCCTGCGCCGAAAACGGGTCGGGCGGGGCGCCGATCGCGACGCCCTGCGCAAGCTCCTGCGCGCGCGCCCAGGATTCGGCCCCGTCCGGCGCGGCGCCGACCGCAAGATCGCGATAGAATCCGATCTCCAAGCCCACGTCGCGCGCCCGGGTCGCGGCACACGCGAGCTGACGGTCGGCGAGCCACTGGCAGAAGAGGGCGAAATCGAAGGCTTGAGGACGTCCAGCGATCGCGTCCTCGATCGCATTGGCCTCGCCGTCCCGCAAAGCCTGCGGCCACAGCCGCCAGTTCGGGCCGGCTTCTCCCTCGGCGGTCGCCTGGAAGGCGGCGAAGCGTCGCAGCGCCGCGCCGCCCGCGCTGACGAAGGCCAGGCAATCGGCAAAGAGCGCCTCGTTCGGCTGCGCGGCGCGCGCGCGGGCGAAGGCCGAATGCAGAGCCTCCAGCGCGGCGCGCTTGACGCGCCAGACCGCGTCGTAGTCGACGAATTTCGTCGCCGCGGCGGCCGCGATGTCGGACTTGAGCGCGGCGAGCGCGGCGTCGAGCGCCTCGTCGCGCGGCAGTCCAGCGTCGTCGAGAACGTCGATGAGGATCGGATCGAGGTAACGGCGGTCGGACGGATAGTAGGGGCTGCATCGTTCGCGGTCGCCCGGGAACAGCATGTGCATCGGGCTGACGCCGAGATAGGCCGCGCCGGCGCCGCCGGCTTTTTCCCCGGCGAGCGCCAGCGTGGAGAAGTCGCCGATCCCCTGATCGCCCAGCCCCGGCCCGGAGCGCCTGAGGGCGTAGAGCTGGGCGGTGACGCCGAACCGCTTGCGCAAGGCCGCCTCGGGTCCGTAGGCCTCCGGCGGCGCGATCGTCAGCGCGCATTCGACGCCGTCGACGAACAGGCGATGGCGGCCAATTGGCAGCTGTGGCAGCGCAACCGTTCGCTCCGATACGCTGCGGCCGTCGGGGAGGTCGTGGCGGGGGCCATCGCCCGCTTCGACGCGCCATTCGACGACGGTTCCGTCCTCGCACTCGACCCGGGCGTCGCCCCCTTGCGGCGCGTCGCGCAAAGGCGCGGCGAGCGGCTCGTCGAAGCGAAGCACGAGCGAAAAGGGTAGTCGGCGCAGGCGAGTTTGGTCGACGACGCGGGTCAGGCTTTCGTGCGCCTGCGCCTGGCTCGAGACGCCGAGACCGAGGGCGGACAACAGGGCGAGCTTGGTCTCCGACGAGACGATGGTGCGCTTGCCGCCGACGTCCCACCAATCGCCGGCGATTCCAGCGGCGCTGGCGAGCGCGTCGATGTCGTCGGCCCCGGGCGGGCCGGAGCGGAGGGCGCCGGGCGCCGCCGGACTTTCCGCCAACACCAGGCAGGAGCGGGCGCTGAGCCGCGCGCGGTCGGCGATCGCGACCGGACGCTCCGCCGCTTCGGGATCGGTCGTGTCGATGAGCGCGCGCCACGCCATGCCGGCGCGCGGAAGCGGCAGGCTGAGCTCCGCGGCGTCATTCGAACGGTTCATCGCGAAGGCGACGCGATCGGCGCCGTCCGCGATCGGCGCGGCGAAGACGGCGACAAGAACGGCGCCGGGCACTCATCGGCCCATCGGCGTCGCGCCATTCGACATCGGGCAGGCGGCTCGAGTCGAAGGGGGCTCCGGTCAGGATGGCGTCGCGCGACAGCGCCCGGTGGGCGCGGCGGACTTCCGCCAGCCGGCGGGTAAAGGCGATGAGCGCGGCGTCGGCGGCGCGCCAGTCGATCGCGGTCGTCGCATTGTCCTGGGCGTAGGCGTTGTTGTTGCCGCCCTGGCTGAAGCCGAGCTCCGCGCCCATCGACAGCATCGGGGTTCCGCGGGAGGAAAACAGCAGCGTCAGCAGGTTGCGCTCGTCGCGCGCCCGCGCGGCGACGATCTTCGGCTCTTCGCTCGGCCCCTCGACTCCATGGTTCCAGGAGCCGTTGTCGTCGGCGCCGTCGTGGTTGCTCTCGCCGTTCGCCTCGTTGTGCTTGTGGGCGTAGGACACGAGATCATTGAGCGTGAAGCCATCGTGCGCGACGACGTAATTGACGCTCTTCGACGGCGCGTCGGCATGAGGGAAGAGGTCGCGCGAGCCGGCGATCCGCGTAGCGATCTCGCCCCGCAGCCCCGGGTCGCCTCGCCAGAAGCGGCGCGCCGCGTCGCGATAGCGGTCGTTCCATTCGGCGAAAGCAGCGCCGAACTGCCCCAGCCGGTAACCGCCCCGGCCCACGTCCCAGGGCTCGGCGATCAGGCGCGCCTGCGCGAGAAGGGGATCGTCCGCGAGCGCCTGGAAGAATGGCGCGTGCGGGTCGAAGCCTTCCTCGCCGCGCCCGAGCGCGGTGGCGAGATCGAAGCGAAAGCCGTCGATTCCGCCGAAAATCATCCAACGCCTCAGAGCGCCGATCGCCATATGGATGACGATCGGACGGTCGAGCGCCAGGCAATTGCCGGTGCCCGTGTCGTTGAGGTAGGTCGCCGGATCTTTGGGATCGAGGCGAAACCAGGTCGCGTTGTCGAGGCCGCGGAACGACAGCGTCGGCCCGAATTGGTCGCTCTCGCCATTGTGGTTGAAGACGACGTCGAGGATCGCCTCCATGCCCGCCGCATGCAAGGCGTCGGTCGCCGCGCGCACGTCCGCCCAGCCGCCGGGCGCGAGGCGCGGATCGGGCGCGCCGAAGACGACCGGGTTGTAGCCCCATGCGTTGGACAGGCCGAGCGGCGACAGATGCCGCTCGTCGACGAAGGCGTCGGCCGGCATGGTCTCGACGGCGGTGACGCCGAGCGTGGCCAGGTGCGCGATCGAGGCGGCATGCGCCAGGCCGGAGAAGGTTCCGCGCGCGCTTTCGGGGATCGCGGGGTTGAGGCGCGAAAAGCCCCGCAAGTTGAGTTCATAAATAACCAGAGCTTCAGGCGCGACGCGCTTGCGGCCTGGCTCGCCCGCCGGCGGCGCGCCGGCGACAGCCTTCGGCGCGAAAGGGCCGCTGTCTTCCCCGAACGTGAACATCGACGGGTGCAGGCGGAATGGCCGGTCGAATCGCCAAGCATAAGGGTCGGCGAGCAATTTGGACGCGTCGAAACGCGCGCCCCGCGCCGGATCATAGGGTCCCTCGACGCGAAAGCCGTAACGCGCGCCCGCGCCGAAGCCCGGCGCGAGGCCGCGGAAGACGCCGCGCGGGTCGCGGGCCATCGAGGCGCGGAACACCTCGCGATCGCCCTCGTAGAGGCACAGCGACGCGCCCGCGGCGTTGGGCAGCGCGAGCGCCGCCTCGAGGCCGCGCGCCGAGACGGCGACCCCGAGTTCGGCCTCCCGCTCGATCATTGAGCAGGCCTGGTGATGGAGCGATAGAGCGCGGCGTATCGCTGCGCCGGGCCGCGCCACGAGACGTCCGTCCGCATGCCGTTGAGCCTCAGACGCCGCGTCGTCGCCCGATCGCGCATCATCTCGAGCGCGCGGTCAAGCGCATAAGACAATTCTTCGACCGAGGGCGGAGAGAACTGGAAGCCGGTCGCGACGCCGGCGGCGGTCGCCGCCTCGTTGGCGTCGATCACCGTGTCGGCGAGGCCGCCGACCCGTGCAACGATCGGCAGGGCGCCGTAACGCAGGGCGCAGAGCTGCGTCAGGCCGCAAGGCTCGAAGCGCGACGGCACCAGCACAAAATCCGCGCCCGCCTGGATGAGATGCGCGAGCTTCTCCTGGTGGCCGAAAACGCAACCGACCGCGCCCGCCCGCGCCGCGGCGGCGCGCGCGAAGCCCTCTTCCAGCGCGCTGTCGCCCGAGCCGAGCAGGGCGAGCTGCCCGCCCTTGGCGACGAGACCCGGCAGCGCCAGCAGGAGCAGGTCAAGGCCCTTCTGCGGCGAGAGGCGCGAGACGACGCCGAACAGCGGCCGATCGACGCCCGGCGTCAGTCCCATCCGGGCCTGGAGGGCGGTCTTGTTGCGCGCGCGCATGTCGATGCGCAGCGCATTGTAGTTCTGCGCCACGTCGGGGTCGGTGGCGGGATTCCAGACGCCGTCGTCGATGCCGTTACGAATGCCCTGCACGGCGGCCGCGCGCGCGCGCAAGAGGCCGTCGAGCGCCATCCCGGATTCCGGCGTCATGATTTCGCGCGCATAGGTCGGCGATACGGTGGTGATGCGGTCCGCGAGCTGGAGACCCGCTTTCAGATAGCCGACGCCGCCGAAATACTCGACCCCGTCGATCGACAGCGCGCGCGCAGGCAAGCCCAGTTCGCCGAAGATCGAAATGGGAAAATGGCCCTGGAAGGCGAGGTTGTGGATGGTGATCGCCGTGCCCGGACGAGGTCCGTCATGGAAATGAAGATAGGCGAGAGCAAGCGCCGCCTGCCAGTCGTGCGCATGGACGACCTGCGGCTGGAACCGGCCGATCGCGCCGAGGCCGATGTCGGCGCCCACGCGCGCGAGCGCGGCGAAGCGGCGCGCATTGTCCGGCCAATCGAGCCCGTCCGCGCCGAGATAGGGGTTGCCGGGCCGCGCGAAGAGATGCGGAGCGTCGACGGCGAACACGTCGAGTCCGGCGGCCTTTCCGGCGAGTACGCGCGCCGGGCCGCCGAACAGATTGTCGTAATCCCGCGCGGCCGCGGCATCGAGGAGCTTGCCCTTGACCGCCGGATAGGCGGGAACGAGCGTTCGCATCTCGACGCCCTCCCGCGCGAGCGCCCCTGGCAACGCGCCTGTGACGTCCGCCAGCCCGCCGGTCTTCACCAACGGGAAGATCTCCGAAGCGACCGAGAGAACCTTCAGTTCGCTCATTGCATGAGCTTGTCGATCATCGGGCCGGTGATCAATGTCACGCCGTCGTCGGTGCGCCGGAATCGCTTGGCGTCGAGTTCCGGATCCTCGCCGACGACAAGGCCGTCGGGAATGGCGACCTCGCTGTCGACCACCACCTTGCTGAGCCGCACGTTGCGGCCGATTCGCACGTAGGGCAACACGACGGCCTCGTGCACCATCGCGTAGGAATGGACGTGCGCGCCGGTGAACACCAGCGAACGGCTGATCGAGGCGCCCGAAACGATGCAGCCGCCCGACAGAAGCGACGAGACCGCGAAGCCGCGCCGGCCGTCGACGTCATGCACGAATTTCGCCGGCGGCGTGATCTCGCCGTAAGTCCAGATCGGCCAGCCGCGGTCGTAGAGGTCGAGATCGGGGACGATGTCGGTCAGGTCGATATTGGCGGCCCAATAGGCGTCGACGGTCCCGACATCGCGCCAATAATGTTTGGCCTCCTCGGTCGAGGTGACGCAGGAGTGAGAGAAGTGGTGCGCGACCGCTTTGCCGTTCTTGACGAGGTAGGGGATGATGTCCTTGCCGAAATCGTGGCTCGAATTCGCATCGGCCGCGTCGCGCTGAAGCTGATCGATCAGGAACGTCGTCTCGAACACATAGATGCCCATGCTGCACAGGGCGACGTCCGGCGTGCCGGGCATGGCCGGCGGGTTCTTGGGCTTCTCCAGGAAAGCGAAGATCCTATCCTTCGCGTCGACGTGCATGACGCCGAAGCTTCTCGCCTCCTCGAGCGATGCCTCGAGGCAGCCGACCGTCACGTCCGCGCCCGAGTCGACGTGCTGCTGCAGCATCTTCTCGTAGTCCATCTTGTAGACGTGGTCGCCGGCGAGCAGCACGATGAATTGCGGGCGATAGCTCTCGATGATGTCGATGTTCTGATAGACGGCGTCAGCCGTGCCCAGATACCACATCGTCTCGGAGACCCGCTGCGAGGCGGGAAGAATGTCGAAACTCTCGTTTCGCTCGGGGCGGAGGATGAGGCTGTGGGCCTTGTATTGCGTGGCCACCGCAATGCGGCGAATGCCGGAGTTGAGCGCGTTCGACAGGGCGAAGTCGATGATGCGCGATTTGCCGCCGAAGTAGACCGCAGGCTTGGCGCGCCGGTCGGTGAGTTCGAGCAGTCTGCTGCCACGCCCGCCCGCGAGAACATAGGCCATCGCGTGACGCGAAAAGGGCGCCGAGACGCCGAGCTCCTTGGCCGTCTTGGTCTTGGCCATCTTGAACTCCTGTCAGGGCGCCGCTCCCTCCGCGCCCGGTGGGTTGAAAACGAGGAACAATGTCGCCAGCGGCGGCAGCACCAGCGTCGCCGAAGCCGGGAAGCCGTGCGAGGGACGCGCCTGCGCCACGACGCCGCCGAAGTTTCCCATATTTGAGCCGCCGTAAGGACTGGCGTCGCTATTGAGCGCCTCCCGCCAATGGCCCTCGTAGGGCAGTCCGAGGCGATAGTTCGGGCGCGGCTCGGGGGTGAAGTTGCACACCACCGCGACGGGCGGATCGCTGGGCGCGCCGCGACGGAGAAATGCGAGCACGGATTGGGTGTCGTCGTTGACGACGATCCAGTGGAAGCCTTCCGGCTCGCAATCGCGCACGTGAAGCGCCGGTGTCTCGCGATAGAGACGGTTGAGATCGCGGATGAGCGTTTGCACGCCCTGATGCGGCCAGTGGTCGAGCAGCCACCAGGGCAGGGATTCCATGGCGTTCCACTCACTCGACTGCCCGAACTCCTGGCCCATGAACAGGAGCTTCTTGCCGGGGTGGCCCCACATGAAGCCATAGAAGGCCCGGGCGTTTGCGAATCGGCGCCATTCGTCGCCCGGCATCTTGCCGACGACCGAGCTTTTGCCGTGCACGACCTCGTCGTGCGAGATCGGCAGCACGAAATTCTCGCTGAAGGCGTAGAGGAGACCGAAGGTCATCTTGTCGTGGCTCCAACGGCGATAGATTGGATCGCGCGACATGTATTCGAGCGTGTCGTGCATCCAGCCCATGTTCCATTTGAAGCCGAAGCCGAGCCCGCTCTGGTCGGTCGGGCGCGAGACCCCTGGGAAGGCGGTCGATTCCTCGGCGATCGTCACGGCGCCGGGAAAGCCGCCGTAAACGAGTTCGTTGGCGCGGCGCAGGAAGGCGATCGCCTCGCGGTTCTCCCTGCTGCCGTCCGGGTTGGGCAACCATTCGCCCTCGCGGCGCGAATAATCGAGGTAGAGCATCGAGGCGACGGCGTCGACGCGCAAGCCGTCGATGTGGAAGCGGTCGACCCAGTAGAGCGCGTTGGCGTAGAGGAAATTCGCAACCTCATGCCGGCCGAAATTGTAGATCGCGGTGTTCCAGTCGGGATGGAAGCCCTTGCGCGGATCGGCGTGCTCGTAGAGCGCGGTGCCGTCGAATCGCGCCAGGCCATGCTCGTCGGTTGGGAAATGGGCGGGCGCCCAATCGAGGATCACGCCCAGGCCCGCGGCATGCGCCCTATCGACGAACCGCGCGAAGCCCGCCGGCTCGCCGAAGCGGCGCGTCGGCGCGAACAGGCCGATCGGCTGGTAGCCCCAGGATTCGTCGAGCGGATGTTCGCTGATCGGGAGAAGCTCGAGATCGGTGTAACCCATACCGCCGGCGTAAGGGATCAACTGGCCGGCGAGTTCGTCATAGGTGAGAAACCGCCCGTCCTCGCCGCGCCGCCACGAGCCGAGATGGACCTCGTAGATCGACATGGGCTTGCGCCGCGGTTCGCCCTCGCGGCGCTTCACCATGTATTCGGCGTCGGTCCAGGCGAAATCGGCGCTGTCGGCGACGATCGAAGCGGTCGACGGGCGCAGCTCCGCCTCGAAGCCGAACGGATCGGCCTTCAGCGGCAACAGCGCGCCGTCGGGGCCCGCCAGCTCGTATTTGTAGACCGCTCCGGCGGTCAGATGGGGGACGAAGATCTCCCACAGCCCGCTGTCGAAGCGTTTGCGCATTTGGCAACGCCGGCCGTCCCAGTGGTTGAAGTCGCCGACGACCGAGGCGCGGGTCGCGTTGGGCGCCCAAAGCGCGAACAGCACGCCGTCGACGTCTTCGTGGCGCGTGAGCTGGGCGCCAAGCCGGCGGTAAAGCTGGCGATGCGAGCCTTCGCGCAACAGATAGTCGTCGAGCGGCCCCAGCGCCGGCCCGAACGCGTAGCTGTCGATGTAGGACGACGTCCCTTGGGCCGTCTCGACCTCAATGCGATAGGCCGGGCGCTCCTTCGCGGAGGGGATCAGCGCCTCGAAGAAGTCGTCCTCGCGGCGCGGCAGCTCGGCCAAGAGCTTTCCGTCGCGGGTCAGCGCGCGCACGCGAATGGCGTCGGGCGCGAAGGCTCGAATGACCCATCCCTTGGGGGTCAGGTGCGGGCCGAGCACCGCGAAAGGGTCTGGCTGGCGCGCCGCCGCGATCGCGTCGACGTCTTCCTTTCGCGCTCTCCAGTCCTCGGACATTCCGACCTCCCTGCCGCGGGCTCAGCTTATCGGCACGAACGGCGCATTCCATATCTCCGTCGCATATTCGGCGATCGTGCGGTCGGACGAGAACCAGCCGACGTTGGCGGTGTTGAGGATGGCCGAGCGCATCCAGCGCTTGCGGTCGCGCCACAGCTGGTCGACTTTCATCTGCGTCGCCCAGTAGGCGTCGAAATCGGCGCAAACCATGAAATAGTCGTGGTGAGTGAGCGAGTCGACGAGGCCGCGGTAGCGCGCCGCGTCGTCGTTCGAGAAGACGCCCGAAGCGATTTCGTCGAGCGCCTCCCGCAACGCCGGCGAGGCGGCGATGCGGGCGGTCGCGTCGATGCCTTGCGCGCGCTCTCTCTCGACCTCGGGCGCGGTCAGCCCGAAGATGAAGATGTTGTCGTCGCCGACGCGATCGCGCAGCTCGACATTGGCGCCGTCGAGCGTGCCGATCGTCAGCGCGCCGTTGAGCGCCATCTTCATGTTGCCGGTCCCCGAGGCCTCCATGCCCGCGGTCGAGATCTGTTCGGAAAGATCGACCGCGGGCATGATCCTCTCGGCCAGGGAGACGTTGTAGTTGGGCAGGAAGACGACCTTCAACAGGCCGCGCACGGTCGGGTCCGAGTTGACGACCTTGGCGACGTCGATGGCGAGCTTGATGATGAGCTTGGCCTGGGTGTAACTCGCCGCCGCCTTGCCAGCGAAGATCTTGACGCGCGGGGCGAAGTCGATGTGCGGGTTGGCGCGGATGGCGTTGTAACGCGCCACCGTCTCGAGAATGTTGAGCAGCTGACGCTTATATTCGTGGATGCGTTTCACCTGCACGTCGAATAGCGCCTCCGGATCGATGCGCTGAGCGAGCCGATCGGCGACAAG
>WNFJ01466587.1_pt1 | contig 11438 bp, 9 predicted proteins | sample 5400461 | NCBI WGS metagenome assembly WNFJ01 (sample SAMN13153349, study PRJNA577476) | soil metagenome | isolation source: 115 cm saprolite on Douglas fir-dominated hillslope | place: USA:California | collected 2013-09-17 | reverse complement strand
CTTCCGGCCCGGTCTGGTGCGTGACCAGCCGCATGCCTAGAATCTTGTCGGCCCACATCCTAGCTTCTTCCAGGTTCTTGGCCACTCTCACGCCGCCGCCCTTGCCGCGCCCCCCGGCATGGATCTGGGCCTTGATCACCACGCCCTTGGCGCCGTTGTGGAGCAGCTTCCGGGCCGCTTCTTCGGCTTCTTCACGGGTCAGCGCGACTTCGCCCCGAGGTATGGCCACACCGTATTTCGCAAGGATCGTCTTGGCCTGGTATTCGTGAATTTTCATGCTGGCTGGTTCTGTTTATGACGCCGGAGCGCTGAAGGGAACCTGTGATTTTATAGGAGGGGAAAGGGAATGGGCAAACGACGAATCGCGATCGCCGCCATCGCCGTGATCGGGGCGAGGGAGACTGGACCGTGGAGCCAGTCTTCTTCTTGATCCCGGGGTGCTGACGCCGATGACGAGCGATGTCGGCGATGACGTGCGATGACGGCGATCTTTCCTTGACCTGCCTGCTAAGCTTAGTCACAGCCTGGATCCATGCTCGTCGAAGCCATCCACAGGATCGCCCACCATCGTGGCTCACTCAGCCGCGAGGAGGCGCGTGCCGTCATGACGGAACTGCTCTCCGGCAAAGCCAGCGACGCGCAGATCGCGGCGCTGCTAGTGGCGCTGCATATGAAGGGCGAAACGGTGGAGGAGATCGTTGGGTTTGCCGAGGCCATCCGCGCCGTCGCCCAGCCGATCTCCGACTCCAACGGCGTCACGCTGGGCGTGAGCGGCACGGAGCGCGATGCCCTGGTCGACACCTGTGGCACCGGCGGCGACGCCAGCGAGACGTTCAACATCTCCACCGCCTCCGCGCTGACCATTGCCGGCGCCGGCGTGCGCGTGGCCAAGCACGGTAACCGCGGCATCACTTCCAAATGCGGTTCGGCGGACGTGATGGAGGCGCTGGGCGTAAATATCAACATCCCGCCCGCGCGCATCGCCGGTTGCTTGCGCGAAGTCGGGATCGCCTTCATGTTTGCTCCGGCCATGCACACCGCAACCAGGTATGTGCAGCTGGCACGACGCGAGTTGAAGCCTCTGCGCAGTGTGTTCAACCTGCTGGGGCCGTTGACCAATCCGGCACGAGCTTCCGCACAAGTCGTAGGCGTTTACTCAGAAGATCTGGTGGAGAAGCTGGCGCTGGCGCTGAAGATGCTTGGCTTGCACCGCGCGCTGGTGGTCCATGGCGCCGAAGGCTTGGATGAGATCTCCATCAGCGGACCCACCAAGATCGGCGAGCTACGCGGCGAATGGGTGCGCGTGTATGAAGTCACGCCGGAACAGTTTGGCCTGCAGAGAGCGCCGCTGAGCGCCATCACCGGCGGCGATCTGAACACCAACGCCGAGATCATCCGCAAGATCCTGGCCGGTGACCAATCTCCCCGGCGGGACGTGGTGCTTATGAACGCGTCGGCGGCCCTGGTCGCTGCCGGCCGCGCCGATTCGCTGGCGGAAGCCATGCCCTTGGCCGCTCAGTCCATTGACTCCGGCGCCGCGCGAAAAAAGCTGGAAGCGCTGGCAGAGTTTACCAATAGAACCTGATCGTCGCGGCATTACAATTACCTGATAACCCAAACTGGGAGAACGGCATGCCCCTAACCCTAAGCCAGCGCGCCGCGCGCACCGTGCAGTCAGAGATCCGGGTGATGACCCTGGAATGCGAGAGGGTCAAGGGCGTCAACCTGGCCCAGGGCGTCTGCGACACCGAGGTACCCGAGGAAGTTCAGCAAGGCGCCATGCAGGCCATCGCGGGTGGCATCAACAGCTACACCCGCGCCGAAGGCCTGGCGCCCATCCGGCAGGCCATCGCGGAAAAATTGCGCCGTTTCAACGGCCTGGAGTGCGACCCCGAGACTGAAGTCATCGTTCACTCCGGCGCCACGGGTGCTTTCTATACCTCCTGTCTGGCCCTGCTCGATCCCGGCGACGAGGTGATCCTCTTTGAACCTTATTATGGCTATCACCTGAACACCCTGGTGGCCACCGAGGTCGCGCCCGCCTTTGTGACCCTGCGCGCGCCGGAGTGGGAGTTTTCCCCGGAAGACCTGGAGCGCGTGGTCACGCCGCGCACGCGCGGCATCATGATCAACACACCAGCCAATCCTTCGGGCAAAGTTTTCACCCGGCAGGAGCTGGAATGGATCGCCGCGTTCGCCGAGCGCCATGATCTGTTCGTCTTCACCGACGAGATCTACGAATACTTCATCTATGAAGGTGAACACATCAGCCCGGCCACGCTGCCCGGCATGCGCGAGCGCACCATCACCATCTCGGGTTATTCCAAGACTTTCAGCATCACCGGCTGGCGCGTAGGGTATTCCGTTTGCGACAAGAAGTGGGCCCAGGCCATCGCGTATTTCCACGATCTTATCTATGTGTGCGCGCCGGCGCCGCTACAGATCGGCGTGGAGGAAGGCATCCGCAAGCTCCCGGAGCGTTTCTACGGGCAGATTGTGGACGAGTACCTGCGCAAACGCGATCTCCTCTGCAACACCTTGAAGGAGATTGGCCTGACGCCGTCGGTCCCCAAGGGCGCGTATTACGTGCTGGCCGATGCCTCTACCCTTCCCGGCCGCACCAGCAAAGAAAAAGCCATGTCTCTGCTGCATTCGACCGGCGTGGCCAGCGTGGCCGGAAGCGCTTTCTACCACGGCGGAGGCGGCGAGAACCTGGTGCGCTTCTGCTTCGCCAAGAATGACGCCGACCTGGAAGAGGCGTGCAAAAGGCTGAGGGCGCTGCCGGAAAAACTGGGACGGCAGGTGACGGCATCGCAGAGCCGGTAGGCAGCTTCGGGGAGGAGACACAAGAATACGTTGACGGTCCATCAACCCGGCCAAGCAATCATGAAGGATAAACGATGAAAGCATCTTCTTCTTTTGGAACATGTGAGCTATGTGAAAGTACCTTCAGCAAGGCGGCCATGGCCCGGCACTTGGTTGGGTGCAAGCAAGCTGGCCCTGCGGCCATCCGTCCCGGAATCGGGCAAGCAGGGGACAGCTTTCATCTGTTAATCGAGGGCCGTTGCCAAAAAGACTACTGGCTTCACCTGGCGCTGCCCATGCGATCGCCCTTAAAGAAGCTGGACGGCTTCTTGCGTGACATTTGGCTGGAATGCTGCGGACATCTCAGCGCATTTGAGATCGCGGGCGAGCGATACAATATCAACCCGGATGACGAGGATTCGATTGGTCCCAAGCCACACAGCATGAATGTGCCGGCGGGACAGGTACTCAGAGTCGGAGCGACATTTTCTCATGAGTACGATTTCGGTTCTACCACCGAGCTGATATTGAAGGTGGTTGGTTTGCGGGGCACGGACGGGCAAAGGCGGGGAATAACGCTTTTGGCCAGAAATAATGCTCCCAAGATCCCTTGTGATGGGTGCAAGACAGGCGAGCCCGCCTCTCAGGTATGCTCCGACTGCCAGTGGCATGGCCAAGGCTGGCTCTGCAAAGAGTGCGCCAAAACGCACAAATGCGGTCTTGACATGTTGCTGCCAGTAGTTAATTCACCCCGGGTCGGCGTGTGCGGGTACACTGGCTGACCGGGCATTTTCAATGGGGTACGATCCAGGAATGGATAAGGCCGGGGCCCCACGCGCAGAAGAATATCGAGGACAGGGAGTTCACAATCGTTCTTCGCTTGGATCCAACGGCCAAGAAGTTTGCCGTGATAACGAGATGGCCGGATGACTGAACACGAGCACGATTGCCAAAAGAGCTTCAAACAGCACACTGCCACACCCGCAAGGCCTTATCATTTTCTGGATTCTGGATTACCCAACGTATATCTCATCGGAGTCAAGTATTGGACATGCAGCCAGTGCGGAGCCCAGGCCGCTGAGATCCCGGCGCCCGAGCAATTGATGAACGTCATAGCTGAGTCAATTGTGATGAAGCCGGGAGTTCTTAGCGGGCAAGAGATAAGATTTCTGCGCAAGCGGGCGGGCAAGAAGGCCGCCGATTTCGCGACGCTCATCAACAAGACTCCCGAGCACTTCTCCAAACTCGAAACCGGCGCTCTTCCCTTGCACGAGCCGACAGACAAGCTTATTCGCCTGACCTACGGGTTGCTCAGCCGGGACAAGGGCTTGCTGGCCCGTCTATCCCCGAAAGTCGAGGAATGGCTGAACTCAATTGATCCAGGCAGGAAACCACCCGAGAAGATACGGATCACGAAAGCAGGCAAATCCTGGTCAAGTGGCGCGTAGCTGCTTCGTGGCCCCAGCCGGGGCGGAATCTCTCCCGTTGCGATTGAATTGACAGGTCTCTTTCCACTGTAATACCTCGGAGCTACAGGGATCTCTCGCTCCGCTCGAGATTTCAGAATTGCTTCTATAATGCGGCCAATGAACTTCTCCGAACTCCTGTGGGGAACCGGCGCCTCGCCCCAAGGCGGCGACCCGGCCATCTCCGGATTGGATTACAACTCGCGGCGAATCCAACCAGGCTGGCTGTTCGTGGCCATGCGCGGCGAGACCACCAATGGCAACCGCTACATTGACGCCGCGCTCAAGAACGGCGCCGTGGCCGTGGTTACCGACGAGAAACACGAACACCGGCGGCTCGGCGTAGCTTGGGCCGTGGTCCACAACGGGCGCCAGGCGCTGGCGCTGTTGAGTGCAAACTTTTACGGACGTCCTGCGGAGAAGTTGAAGATCGTGGGCATCACCGGGACCAACGGCAAGACCACCACCAGCTTTCTGTGTGAATCCATTCTGCGCCACTGCGGGAAGAAGACGGCGCTGATCGGGACCATTGAATACCACCTGCCGGGAGCGGTTTTGCCCGCGCCCCACACCACGCCGGAAGCGCTGGAGCTGAACCAGATTTTTGCCCAGGCGCTTGAGGCCGGAGCGACGCACGCGGCAATGGAAGTTTCCTCGCACGCGCTGGCCCAGGACCGAGTGTGGGGCGTGCCTTATGAAGTGGCAGTCTTCACCAATCTCACCCGCGACCACCTGGACTACCACAAAGATATGGCCAGTTACTTTGACGCCAAGAGCGTGCTCTTCAACGGTTGCGGTACGAGGCCGCCGCGAGTCGCCGTGATCAATGCGGACGATGAGTACGGTAAGAGCCTTGCGCAGACGAGGGCAGGCGTCAGCGCAAACGTGATCACTTACGGAATCCAGAACGGCGACTTTTGCGCCCATGACGTTGATCTTAAGCCGGATGGCACGAAGTTCGAGCTGGATACGCCCCACGGCAGCGTAAACATCCGGACCGCACTGATCGGCGGCATCAACATCTACAACATCCTGGCGGCGGCCGCCGCGACCTTCGCGCTGGGCTGCCCGCTCGAGCAGATCGCTGACGCCATCGGCCGCTTCCGACAGGTGCCCGGACGCTTTGAGCGCGTGGATTGCGGCCAGCCTTTCACCGTGGTTGTGGACTACGCGCATACTGACGATGCGCTGCGCAACCTGACCAACATTGCCCGCGACTTCGTGCGTCGCGGACTGGGCGTGGGCCGGGTGATTACCGTTTTCGGCTGCGGCGGCGATCGTGATCGCAGCAAGCGTCCGCTGATGGGCGAGGCCGCGGGGCGAGGCAGTGATTTTGTGGTGCTGACTTCCGACAACCCGCGCAGCGAAGATCCCGCGCGGATCATTGCCGACGCGCTCCCTGGTCTCGAGAAAACCGGTACCCGCCACGTCGTGGAACCCGACCGGAAACACGCCATCCGGCTGGCGCTGATCGAGGCCATGCCCGGCGATATGTTGCTGATCGCCGGCAAAGGTCACGAGAAGGTGCAGATCACGCGCGATGGTGCATTCCCCTTCGATGATGTCCTTGTCGCGCAAAAGGAATTAGAACAGTTGGGATACATGGCTTGCGCTGAAGAAAGAGCAAGGAAATGAAACTGCCGCTGTGGCGTGTCGCCGAGTTTGCCGGGGCCGAAGGCGAGTTCGACCAGGAAGTGGTGGCCATGGGCTACTCCATCGATTCGCGCACCCTGAACCCGGGCGATCTGTTCATCGCGCTCCCCGGGGAGCGCTTCGATGGCCACGACTACGTCGGCGCTGCGCTGGACAAGGGCGCGGTGGCTGCCGTGGTCCAGTCCGGGCGAACGATCGAGGCTGATTCGCGCCGCCTGCTTCATGTCGAGGACACGCTGCGCGCGCTGCAATCGCTCGGTGCGGCCGCGCGCCGGCTGTGGGGCAAGCCGTTGCTGGCGGTCACGGGGTCCGCCGGCAAAACCACCACCAAGGAAATCCTGGCTCACTTGCTGGCGAAACGCTTCCGGGTGATGAAGAGCACGGGAAATCTGAACAATCACATTGGCCTCCCGCTGCAGTTGCTGAAGCTGGAGGCCGGACACGATCTGGCCGTGGTGGAGATGGGTATGAACCACGCCGGCGAGATTCGCACCCTGGCCGCGCTGGCCCAGCATGATTTGGCCGTGGTGACCTGCGTGGCGCCGGTGCACTTGGAGTTTTTCGAGTCCATCGCCGACATCGCCCGGGCCAAGTACGAGATCATCGAGACGCTGCATCCCGGCGGCGTAGCCGTGCTAAACGCCGACGACGACTACGTCAGCCAGTTCGGCCGCGACTTCAAAGGCAAGGTTGTTACCTTTGGGATCCGTCGCGCCGCCGATGTCTCTGCTCAGAACGTAAGGCTGAATGGCGTGGCTGGGTCGGAGTTTGAACTGGTTGCGGGCAGCGTGCGCGAAGCGGTGAAATTGCCGCTAGTCGGCGAGCACAGCATCTACAACGCGCTGGCGGCCACGGCGGCTGCCTTGGAGCGCGGTGTGCCTCCTTCCCAGGCAGCGGCAGCCCTGGCTACGCTGCGTCCCAGTGATAAGCGGGGGCAGGTGTTGGAGCTGCGCGGGGCCACCATTATTAATGACTCCTACAACTCCAACCCGCGCGCCCTGGCGGCCATGATCGATACCCTGGCCAGCATGAAGGCCGAGCGCCGCATTCTTGTGGCCGGAGAGATGCTGGAGCTGGGGCCAACCGCCGAGGCCCTGCACCGCGAATCGGGACGCCATGCCGCGGAGAAGAAGATTGACCTGGTGATCGGCGTGCACGGCCTGGCCCGGGCGCTTGCCGAAGCAGCGTGCGGAGCCGGCGTACAGGCCCAGTTTCTGGAGACGCCGGAGCAGGCGGGCGAGTGGCTGGCCCGCGAGCTACGTCCCGGCGACGCCGTGCTGCTCAAGGCTTCGCGCGGCGTGAAACTGGAACGCGCGCTTGAGGTATTGCGGGAAAAGGTTCCGGGATTCAGTACGTAGTATTTAGTATTTAGTATTCAGGACATAGGCGCATCTCGGAGGTGGGCATGAGGAATTACCGCGACTTGCAGGTTTGGAGCAAGGGCCACACTCTGACGTTGGAGCTCCACCGGGTCTCTCGCGGCTTCCCCCGAGAAGAAACGTATGGAGTCACAAGCCAATTGCGACGAGCAGCAGCGTCTATCGGCGCCAACCTGGCGGAAGGCTGCCGACGCCGCACCAGCAGTGAATTGGCAAGATTTGTAAGAATTGCAATGGGCTCTGCCAGCGAGCTTGATTATCATCTCCTACTCTGCCGGGATCTTGGATTTATGAAAGAAGATGATTTTAAGCGTACCGCAACTGATCTGACCGAGGTGCGCAAAATGTTTACTTCATTCTTGAGCAGCGTTGAGGAACAGATAGAGCTAAAGGCGAAAGCCGCTGCAAGAACGTGAACATCAGCTACGAATTACTAAGTACTAAAAACTAAATACTGCCTCCGGAGGAATTTTGCTTTACTGGCTTCTTTATCAACGTTTGTTTTCCCACTTTCCTCCTTTCCGTATTTTCCGTTACGTCACGTTTCGCACCGCGTTTGCCAGTTTGACGGCCTTGTTCATGGGCCTGATCATCGGCCCGGCCATCATCCGCCAGCTGCGTGAGTTCCAGATTGGCCAGTACATCCGGGAGGAAGGTCCCGCCGGTCACCAGAAGAAAGCGGGAACGCCGACGATGGGCGGCGTGCTGATCGTGATCGCCATCATCGTGCCCACGCTGTTGTGGGCGGACCTCTCCAATCCTTATATATGGTTGTGTATTTTTGCCACTGTCGCTTTTGGTTCCATCGGCTTTGCCGACGACTACATCAAGGTCGTTCACCGGCGCAACCTGGGACTGAAAGGGAAGATGAAGCTGCTGCTCCAATTCCTGGCTGCCGGAGTCGTGGGCCTTGTTCTGGTGCTGCTGACCGCTACGCGACATTACTCCACGCATCTGATGGTCCCGTTCCTCAAGCAGTTTCGTCCTGATCTGGCGATTGAATCGCTTCGCCACTACCCGCACATCTGGTTTATCGCGTTCACGCCCTTTGTCCTGTTTGTGATGCTGGTGCTGGTAGGCTCAAGCAACGCCGTCAACCTGACCGACGGCTTGGACGGGTTGGCCATCGGCTGCACGGTGATTGCCACCGGAGCGCTGACAGTGCTGACCTACGTCAGCGGTCACGCCAAATTCGCAGAGTACCTGGCGCTCCAGGAGATGCCCGCGGTCGCCGAGCTGTCAATATTTTGCGGCGCCATGGTTGGCGCCAGCCTCGGTTTTCTCTGGTACAACGCGCATCCTGCGGAGATCTTTATGGGCGACGTAGGATCGCTCGCCCTCGGCGGCGCCATCGGAACCGTGGCCGTGATCATCAAGCAGGAGCTGTTGCTGCCTTTTATCGGCGGCATCTTCGTGATCGAAGCCATTTCGGTGATCCTTCAGGTTGGGTCGTACAAGCTGCGCAGGAAGCGCATCTTCCGCATGGCGCCCATTCATCATCACTTTGAGCTGGTGGGCTGGTCGGAATCCAAGATCATCATCCGTTTCTGGATCCTGGCCCTGATCTTTGCGCTTTTCGCGCTGACCACGCTGAAGTTGCGTTAAGCGCGGTCCGGATTCGTGGCACAATGGAGCTGGGCTTGGGTTGTACAACGACGGGTTTGCCGGACCGTAGAGTTGAAGAACATGGAGTTGAAGAACAAACGCGTGCTGGTGGTGGGACTGGGCCGCTCCGGCGTAGCTTCAGCATTCTTTCTCCAGGACCACGGCGCCAAGGTTACCGTCTCCGACTCCAAGAGCGAAGCCCAGTTGCAGAGCGAGATTGCCGCGCTTTTGGACCGCGGTATCTCTCTTGAGACCGGCCAGCACGGAGAGCGCACTTTCCGCGACCAGGATTTGATTGTGGTGAGCCCGGGCGTCCCGTCCGACCAGCCGCAGTTGCAACACGCGCGCAGCCGGGGCATTCCCGTAATCGGCGAGGTGGAGTTGGCATTTCGTTTTCTGCAAGGAAGAGTGATTGCCATCACCGGCTCCAACGGAAAGACCACAACCACCACTCTGGTAGGCGAGATTCTGGCCCAGGCCGGAAAGAAGAACGGCAAGAAGACTCTGGTCGGCGGCAACATCGGCACCCCGGTAATCTCCCTGGTGAGCCAATCGTCGCCCGACAGCCTGATCGTTCTGGAGATTTCGAGCTTCCAACTGGAGACCATCCAGCAGTTCCGGCCGTGGATTGCGGCCGTCCTGAACATCACGCCGGATCATCTCGACCGCCACCGGACTTTCCAGGCATACCTGGACGCCAAAGCGCGGATATTTGAGAATCAGCAGGCGGGCGATTTCACCGTCCTCAATGCCGACGATCCAACCTGCGCGGCCCTCAAAAACAAGGTCCAAGGCTCGCTCTACTGGTTCAGCCGCAAACATGCGGTGGAGAACGGCGCGTTCCTCAAAGATGACCAAATCATCTTCCGCCAGAACGGCCAGGAGCAGAAGGTGCTCAGCCGCGGCGACATTCAGCTCAAGGGCGCGCACAACCTGGAGAACGCGCTGGCAGCGGTGGCCATGAGCATGATCGCCGGCTGCGCGCCGGAGCAGGTGCGCCAGGCCGTGGCGGAGTTCCGCGCCGTGGAGCACCGCCTGGAGCTGGTGACGACTCTCAACGGCGTGGCCTTCTACAACGATTCCAAAGCCACCAACGTGGACGCCACCGTGAAAGCGCTGGAGTCGTTTCCGGGAAAGATTCACATCATCCTGGGCGGCAAAGATAAAGGCAGCGATTACACGGTCCTGAATCCCTTGCTGCGGGAGCGTGCCAAACGCGCCTACCTGATCGGCGCGGCGGCGGAGAAGATCGCTTCGCAGATCCAGGGATCAACGCCGCTGGTCCGTTCGGGCACGCTGGAGCGTGCTGTGCGCCAGGCGTTCGAAGCCGCCGGCTCCGGAGACGTTGTGCTCCTGGCCCCGGCCTGCGCCAGCTTCGACCAGTTTGAGAACTACGAGCACCGTGGACGCGCGTTCAAAGAGCTGGTGCTCTCACTCACTCCGGTCACGCTGGGAGACAGACTGTAGTGGCGAAGCGGGTCGGCATTGATAAATGGCTCTTCGGCTCGGTGTTGTTGCTGGTGGTCACCGGCGTGGTGATGGTGTTCAGCGCCTCGGCGGTGATGGCGGGTGAACGCTTCGGGTCGCCCTATTCCTTCCTCTGGCGGCAAATGGGATGGGCCTTTGCCGGCCTGACAGCCATGGCGGTACTGATGAGGATCGACTACCGCCGCTGGAGACATCCCGGAATCGTTTTCACCCTGCTCGGCCTGACCACGTTGCTGCTGTTGGCTGTCTTCTTCCTGGACCGCGCGCACAACACGCATCGCTGGATCCGGATGGGCGCCATGTCATTCCAGCCGGCGGAAATGGCCAAACCGGCGCTGATCCTGTTTCTGGCTTTCTTCCTGGAGAAGCGCTTTAAGACGATGGACGACTGGCGGCACACGCTGCTGCCGGCCCTGATTCCTCCGGCTCTGTTTGCGATCTTGATTGTGAAACAGCCCGACCTGGGAACGGCTCTGGTTTGCCTCGGCATCAGCGGGGCCATCCTTTATGCGGCAGGCATGCGGCTCAGGTACTTTGGCTATGCCCTGGTCCCAATCGTTCCCGCGTTGTGTTACCTGGTGCTTTTTGTTCCCTGGCGTCTGGCGCGCATTACGGCGTTCCTGTTTCCCGGCCGTGATCCGCAAGGAATCGGCTTTCACATCAACCAGTCGCTGATCGCAGTCGGAACCGGCGGAATCGCCGGCATGGGTCTCATGGAAGGCAAGCAAAAGCTGTTTTATCTGCCCGAGCCGCACACCGACTTCGTGTTTGCCGTTATCTCCGAAGAGCTGGGTCTGGTGGGCGCGGTCCTTATTGCGCTGCTGTTTTTCATCTTTGCCTGGCGCGGATTTCGCGCGGCGCTGCGCAGCCGCGATGGCTTTGCGCGGCTGCTGGCCGCCGGCATCACCATCATGATTGTGCTCCAGGCGTTCTTCAACATCAGCGTAGTGCTGGCGCTGCTGCCCACCAAGGGGATTCCGCTTCCCTTCATCTCCTATGGGGGATCTTCGCTTTTTATCATGCTGGCCAGCGTGGGCGTGTT
>WNFJ01584579.1_pt12 | contig 11440 bp, 10 predicted proteins | sample 5400461 | NCBI WGS metagenome assembly WNFJ01 (sample SAMN13153349, study PRJNA577476) | soil metagenome | isolation source: 115 cm saprolite on Douglas fir-dominated hillslope | place: USA:California | collected 2013-09-17 | reverse complement strand
CATCGAAGCGCATCTGAAGTACGTGCGTCCCGCCACCTATGGTCAGCAGGTCGAGGTTCGGGCGCAATTGCTGGAGTATGAAAACCGCCTGAAGATTGGCTATGAGATCGTCGATGCCGCTTCCGGCGAGCGGCTGACGAAGGGCTATACGATCCAGGTCGCCATCGACGCCGCGACGCAGGAACTCCAATTCGTGTCGCCGCCGGTGGTGTTTGAGAAGCTGGAGCGCGCATGGGCACGTTGAATTTGCGCAGTCTCATAGGTGTCATAGCGGCTGCGTTTATCGCGTTCCCACCGGCGGTGCTGGCCGCATCGGCGAATGATACGGGCCTCGTTTCGCAAATCGCGGCGCATCTCGCGCAAGCGAAGGGCGTTCGCGCGCAGTTCACGCAAACCCAAACGCTTTCCGCGATGAAACAGCCGCTCGTCAGCACGGGCTCGCTGGTTTTCTTCCGCGAGCGCGGCGTGATCTGGCAGATCGATACACCGTACAAAGCGACCTACGTCATCGCCGATACCGGCGTGAGCGAAGTGAACGCCAGCGGCCAGCGGACGAACACAAACAGCGGCAACGGCGTGCGCGGCGTGGCGCAAGTTTCGCGGATGATGCGCGCGATGCTGGGTGGCGATCTCTCGGCGCTCTACGCACAATTCGACGTGCACGCAGATGGCACGCCCGCGCAGTGGCGTATGCAACTGACGCCGAACCAGCCGCAGCTCGCCCAGTCGATCAAGGGCCTGGAGATGAGCGGCGGTGACTACTTGCAGGCGTTGCGCATCACGCTCGCGAATGGCGATGTTACGCGCATCGACTTTGCGAAGAGCACGGCGGTGAGTGAACTGGCGCCCGCTGAGCGCACGCTTTTCGGAGCGCGGTAATGCAGGTGCCGCAATTGCGAGCCGCGAAACCGGTGTGGGGCACACGCGCCGCATGGCTGCTGCTCGCGCTTGTCGCAGCGCTTTATTGCGTGTGGCGCTTCGCTGGGCCTTCGCCATTGCAAACGAACCTGCTCGCGTTATTGCCCGCGACGGAAGCTGACCCGGTCGCCGAAAAAGCCGTCGATACCTTGGCCACCGCGCTCGGTGACCGTACTGTTTTTCTCGTCACCAGCAACGACGCAGCGCACGCGAAAGCTGCGGCGAAACAGCTTGGCGCGACGTTGTCGGCAAGCGGTGCGTTCGGGTCGGTGACAGCAGAGTTGCCACCGTTCGATGTATCGAAGATTGCCGGGCTCTACATGCCGTATCGATTCGGCTTGCTTGCACCGGCCGATCGCGCGGCGCTCATGGACGGCACCGTCTCTCTGCACGACACACTCGCGCGACGCCTCTATAGCCCGCTGCGTAGCGGCCTTCCGACCCAGCTCGCCGACGACCCGTTCGGCTGGCTCGAACACTGGCTTGCTGGCTTGCCGCTTGCGACGTCGAACCTGGAGATTGAAGACGGGATGCTGGTGGCGCATCGAGGGAATGCGACCAGCGTTCTGGTGATGGCGACGTTGCCGGGTTCGGCGTATGAATCGAAGGTCCAGCATGCGGTCCATGAAGCCGTGGCGCACAGCGAAGGCGCGCTCAAACAAAATTTCCCCGATGTAACCCTCGCACGCACCGGCGCTGTTTTCTACGCCGAGGCGGCGCGTGCCGCATCGGAGCGCGAAGTGCATCTGATCGGCGTCGCGTCGGTCTGCGGAATTGCGTTGCTGATGCTATGGGTGTTCCGTTCGCCGCGGCTGATCCTGCTCGGCTTTGTTTCGACGGCGCTCGGTATCGTCTGCGCGCTCGCTGCCACCATGCTGATATTCGGCAAGCTGCATCTGCTGACGCTCGTGTTCGGCTCGAGTCTGATCGGGGAGGCAGTCGACTATTCGATCCAGTATTTCGTCGTCTATCTCGGTGCAGGACGTGACTGGGATGCGCAGCGCGGCGTGCGTGCCGTGCGGCCGGCGCTGATGGTCGCGCTGACAACAAGCTTGCTGGGTTACACCATCCTCACGTGGGTGCCGTTTCCCGCGCTCAAGCAGATTGCGTGTTTTGCAATCGGGGGGATCTGTACCGCGTTCGCGTCGGTGCTGTGGCTGTTGCCGGCGCTGCTGGTTCGAGCGCCCAGGCGCAGTCCGCAGCGCGTTTTCGCTGGCGCGGCGCGTCTGCTTGGCGTATGGCGTGCGCTGATCGGCGGGCGGCGCACGTGGGGCGTTGCGGCTCTCCTGCTGATCGTTGCCGTGCCGGGCTGTCTGCTGATCGAGCGCGATCCTGTGCTTATGGCGCAAGAGCAGAAGGTGCGCGACGCGGTCGGTGTCGATAACAGCACGCAGTTCTTCGTCGTGCGCGGTGAGACGCCCGAGATCGTGTTGGAGCGTGCTGAAGCGCTGGGCGCGAAGCTTGACGGTTTGACGGGCGCGGCGAGGCTGAGTAGCTGGCAATCGGTGACGTCGTTCGTACCGTCGGCGAAGCGGCAGGGTGATGACCATACGCTGCTGAGCCAACGTGTATTCAACGATCCGGCCGCGTTGCGCGCGATGCTCGTTCAAGCCGGTTTCCGCGACGAAGTGGCCGACGCGTGGCTTGCTGCCTACGCGAAGCCGGACCACGCGGTGCTGACGGTGGATAGCTGGCTTGCGGCGCCGTGGTCGCAGCCATTCCGTCACTTGTGGCTCGGCAAAGTTGACATTGCGGGCTATGCCGCCGTCGTGATCCCGCAGGGCGTTACATCGGCGAACGAACCTGCGCTGATCGCCACCGCGCACGCGCTGCCGGGCGTAAGCTTCGTCGATAAAGCCGCGAGCGTGTCGACGCTGTTCGGCGCGTATCGTGTCGACAGCGGCATCTGGCTCGCGGGGGCGCTGCTGCTCGTGCTCTTGCTGATGATGGCGCGCTACCGGCCACTCGGCGGCATCGTCGTCACGTTGCCTGTTCTGCTGGCGGTCGGCGTGACGCTCGCGGTGTTCGGCTACGCAGGCGTGCCGCTGAACCTGTTCAACTGGCTCGCATTGATGCTGGTGCTCGGCGTGGGCGCAAACTATGCCGTGTTCCTGCGCGAAGGCGCCGCGCGCGCGGACGCGGATCTCGGCGCGGTGTGGACGGGCGTGCTGTTATCGGCGGCAACGACCTTGCTTTCCTTCGGTTTGCTCGCCATGAGCGCGATGCCCGCGTTGAAAAGTTTCGGCGCGACGCTTGCGCTCGGTATCGCGGTGTCGGTGCTGCTTGCGCCGGTCGGCATGCCATCGGAACGAAGGAGGGCCGCATGAACGCGCCACGTGTTTATCTGCATTCGCTTGGGTTGATCAATGCGCTCGGCGGTAATGTCGACTCGATCGTGCCGGCGCTCGCGGCTGGTGTTGCGCCCGGCATGGCGACGATCCATACCGGTATCGGCAATGCGTTTGTCGGCAGCGTGACCGTGCCGCTCGATCTCGCACCGCCGGAATCGCTTGCGCGTTACGACTGCCGCAACAACCGGCTGCTGCTCGCCGCGCTCGCGCAGATCGCGCCGGCTGTGGAGGCCGCCCGCGAGCGTTACGGCGCGCATCGGATCGGCGTGGTGCTTGGCACGAGTACGTCGGGCATAGAAGCGGCCGAGGCTGCGTTCGTCTACCAGGCACAAGCGGGAAAGTTGCCAGTGAGCTTCGACTACCGGCAGGTGGAGATCGGCACGGTGGCGCCGTTTGCTGCCGCTGCACTCGACATCCACGGCCCCGCATTCACGATCTCGACTGCGTGTACATCGAGCGCGAAGGCGTTCGTCTCGGCACGCCGGTTGCTGCAATTGCACTTATGCGATGCAGTTGTGGCCGGCGGTGTCGATTCATTGTGCGAGTTGACCGTGCAGGGTTTTGCGTCGCTCGAATCGACCAGCGTGGTGCGCTCCAATCCGATGAGCCGCAATCGCTGCGGGATCAACGTCGGCGAGGGCGCGGCCGTGTTCCTGATGAGCCGCGACGAAGGCCCGGTGGTGCTCGCAGGCGTAGGCGAATCGAGCGATGCGCATCATATTTCCGCGCCCGATCCGCACGGTGCGGGCGGTGAAATCGCATTGCGTGCTGCACTGGCGGACGCGGGTCTTACGCCGGCTGATATCGCCTATGTGAACCTCCATGCAACCGCGACGCGCAAGAACGACGACATGGAAGCGCATCTGATGGCGCGGGTATTCGAGGACGGCGTCGCGGCGAGCGGCACCAAGCCGCTGACCGGGCATCAACTCGGCGCAGCAGGCGCGACTGAGTTGGGGTTCGCGTGGCTTACGCTTGCGCGCGACGGCGTCGCGTTACCGCGTCATCTGTGGGACGGCGAGGCCGACCCGGCTTTGCCGCGGCTCGATCTCGTGGAAAGCGAGCGTTATCTGCCGCGCGCGACGGGTACGACGGGCACGCAGTACGTGATGAGCAATTCGTTTGCGTTCGGCGGCAGCAACGTCAGCCTGATTCTCGGCCGGTGAGGACCATGACGCCCCCTACGACCGACAGCGGCTTCGGCCCCATTGAAACGATCTTGCCGCACCGGGGCACGATGCTGCTGCTCGACCGGGTCAGCGACTACACGGACGAGACGCTGACAGCCTACGCAAGCGTGCGTGCCGATGCGTGGTACGCCGATGCCGATGGCGCCATGCCGGCGTGGATCGGCATCGAACTGATGGCGCAGGCGATTGCCGCGCACGTCGGTTTGCTCGCGATGCGCGCGGGCGGTAAGGCACGTCCCGGCGTGCTGCTCGGCTCGCGCCGGTACGAAGCGCATATCCCGGCGTTTGCACGCGACGCCCAACTACGCATCGAAGCGAAAGAACTGCTGCGTGGCCACGACGGCCAAGGCCACGGCGCCTACGAATGTGCGATCCATCACGACAGCGTGTGCTGCGCCGAGGCGGTCATCAAGGTGTATCAACCGGCTGATTTTCAGTCGTTCATCGAAGGGAGTTTCGGATCATGAGCCGGCGTGTTCTTGTAACGGGCGCAAGCCGCGGCATCGGCCGCGCGATCGCGTATCAACTCGCGGCCGACGGCTTCACGGTCTCCGTGCATTGCCGCAGCGGCCGCAGTGAAGCCGAAGCTGTCACGACCGGCATTGCCGCGCAGGGCGGCACGGCGCGGGTGCTGCAATTCGATGTCCGCGACCGTGCCGCGTGCCGCGAGGTCCTGGAAGCGGACGTGGCGACGCACGGTGCGTATTACGGCATCGTCTGCTGCGCGGGCGTGACGCGCGACGCGGCGTTTCCGGCGCTTACCGAAGAGGACTGGGACATCGTGATCGAAACCGGCCTCGACTCTTTTTATAACGTCGTGCATCCGCTGACCATGCCGCTCGTGCGGGCGCGGCAAGGCGGACGCATCGTGACGATCGCCTCCGTCTCGGGCGTGATGGGCAATCGCGGCCAGGTCAACTACAGCGCGGCGAAGGCCGGATTGATCGGCGCCACGAAGGCGCTCGCCGTCGAACTGGCAACGCGCAACATCACCGTCAATTGCGTGGCGCCTGGACTGATCGACACCGGCATGCTTGACGGCGTGCCGCTCGAACAGGCATTGAGGACGGTGCCGATGAATCGCGTCGGGCAACCGGCCGAAGTAGCGTCCGTGGTGAGCTTCCTGATGTCGGATGCTGCCTCCTATGTCACGCGGCAGGTGATCGGCGTCAATGGCGGGATGATCTGATGAAGCGCGTGGTCATTACCGGCATGGGCGGCGTGACGGCGTTCGGCAATGCCTGGGACGAGATTGAAGCGAAGCTGAAAAGCGGTCGCAACGCTGTGCGCCGGATGCCCGAGTGGGACTACTTCGAGCTGCTGCATACGCGGCTTGCGTGCCCGTTGCCCGGCTTCACCACGCCGGCACATTATCCGCGCAAGAAAACCCGTTCGATGGGACCCGTCTCCCTGTATTCCGTGCGCGCGAGCGAACTGGCGCTGGCCGATGCGGGTCTTGCCGATGACCCGACGATCAAGGACGGTCGCATGGGCGTGGCTTACGGATCCTCGTCGGGATCGGTTCAGCCGATTCGCGCCTTCGGCACCATGCTCGAAACCGGTTCGATGAGCGATGTGACATCGAATAGCTACGTGCAGATGATGCCGCACACCACGGCCGTCAACGTCAGCCTGTTCTGGGATCTGAAAGGCCGCATTGTGCCGACATCGTGCGCGTGTGCATCGGGCAGTCAGGCGATCGGTTACGCCTACGAGATGATCGCGGCCGGCAAGCAGACGCTCATGCTTGCTGGTGGCGCGGAAGAACTGTCCGGGCCGGCCGTTGCTGTGTTCGACACGCTCTATGCAACCAGCACGCGCAACGACGAGCCGCATCTGACACCGCGTCCCTTCGATGTCGCCCGCGACGGGCTCGTGGTCGGTGAAGGCGCGGCCACTTTAGTCCTTGAAGAGTATGAACACGCGCTTGCACGCGGGGCGCGCATTCATGCGGAGATCGCAGGCTTTGGTTGCAACTCGGACGGCGCGCACATGACGCAGCCATCGGCCGAGACCATGGCCTTCGCCATGCAGCTCGCGCTGCGCGACGCGCAGCTTCCTGCCGAAGCGATTGCCTATGTCAACGCGCATGGCACATCGACGGATCGCGGCGATGTAGCCGAAAGCCACGCGACCGCGCAGACCTTCGGTGCACGCATGCCAATTAGTTCGCTGAAGAGTTACGTTGGCCATACGTTGGGCGCATGCGGTGCGCTGGAGGCGTGGTGGACCATCGAGATGATGAAACGCAACTGGTATGCGCCGACGCTGAACCTGACGCAGGTCGATCCGGCTTGCGCACTGCTCGACTACATTGTGGATAGCGGCCGCACGATCGATGCCGACTATGTCATGAGCAACAACTTCGCGTTCGGCGGCATCAACACGTCGCTGATTTTCAGGCGCGTGCCATGAGCGCGGTCATGCCTACACCTACGCAGCGCGGTTTGTCACGCGTGGTCGTGACGGGCATGGGCATTGTGTCGTGCCTGGGCAATACGCTCGACGAAGTTTCCGCCGGTTTGCGCGAAGGCCGCAGCGGCATTACGCGCGTCGATGCGTGGCGTGAACGTGGTTTGGCGAGTCAGGTAGCGGGCGTGGCGTCGGTCGCGAATGAACCCGCGTTCGATCGCAAGCTAGAACGTTTCATGGGCGACACGGCGCGTTTTGCATGCCACGCCGCACGCAAGGCGATAGACGATGCGAGACTCGATCCCGCCACGTTACGTTCGCCGCTTGCTGGCGCGGTAATCGGTTCGGGCACCGGCACGCTCTCCGCGTATGACGCGGCAATGGCGATTGCCCACGCGCGTGGTATCGAAAGAGTGTTGCCGTATGCAGTCCCGCAGGTGATGGGCAGCACGGCATCGGCTAACGTTGCACAGGTGTTCGGGCTGGAGGGCGTGACGTACTCGCCGTCTTCGGCCTGCACGACATCGGCGTTGGCGATCGGTCAGGCGATGCAACTGATCCAGACCGGTCGCCAGCAGATTGTGCTGGCTGGCGGCAGCGAAGGTTTGCACGACAACATGACGCTGATGTTCGACGCCATGGGCGCATTGTCGAGGCGTTTCAACGACACGCCGGAGCGCGCATCGCGTCCCTATGACAGCACGCGCGATGGTTTCGTGATTGCGTCGGGTGGTGGCGTGCTGGTGCTCGAATCGCTGGACCATGCGTTGTCGCGCGGTGCGCGCATCCATGCGGAATTGACGGGCTTTGGCCATTGCACGGATGGCGCGGGCATGGTGACGCCGCACGCATCGGGGATCGCGCGCGCCATGCGCGGCGCACTCGATGAAGCAGGCACGCGTCCGACCTATATCAACACGCACGCACCGTCGACACCGCTTGGCGACATCGAAGAACTGCATGCGTTGTCCGCTGTATTCGGCGACGGCATCCCGTTGTTTTCATCGACGAAGAGACTGTCGGGCCATCCGCTTGGAGCATGCGGCGTGCATGAGGCGATCTATACGTTGCTGATGATGCGCGATGGTTTTATCGCCGGGACGGGACCGGTCGAAACGCCCGATCCATGCTCGAACGGCATGCCGCTTGTATGCAAATCCCGCGCGATGAAGATCGACACCGCGATGTCAGTTTCATTCGGGTTCGGCGGCAGTTGCGCCAGCCTGATCTTCGATGCATGGAAGGGTGTCTAAAGTTTCCAACGACCGTAACAATAACTAACCGGGGAAACACGATGAAGAGCAAGTATGCGTTGGGCGGGCTGATGGTGGTTGTAGCGACGTTGACCGGGTGTGCGACTCAAGTGAAGTCGTTGCCGCTTGCGCCGGTTGTCGCTCAGCCGGCGCCGGGCGCGCAGGTTGCGTTGTACTTCGGCTCGCAGGCTCATCCTGCGGTGCAGAGTCAGTTGGGACAAACCTCGACGTCAGTGAGTATCGCGCGTGACGCGAATGGGCAGGAGGCGTCCTGCAATCGAGCGCTTGCCGACGCGCTGCAGAAGTTGCGCGCATATGCGCGTGATCACAACGCGAACGCCGTCATCAACATCGGGACGAGTTTTCATAGCACTGAATCGGCGTCGGCGACCGAATTCACGTGCGGCGTGAGCATGAGCGCGGCGGCTTTGCGGGTGCGTGGAGATGTGGTCGTGCTCGACGCGCAGTAACGCTGAATCGATGCAAAGCTGCGATCAACCGGCCTTGGTCGCAGCAACATTGACGAGCGTTTCACGACGCTTGCCAAGCAGCGGCCGATGCAACCCGAGCCGCTCAAGGAGCCCGAAGTCAGCCGCACGGCTCCACCATAGGTAGGGCATGGAAACGTTCTGTGAACCGAATGCGAACCCGGCGTTGCGGATCATATCGAGGTAACCGTCCGCACTTTTCTGCACGTGCATGGGATGGCGAAACAGCAAGCGGATCACCCAGGACTTGATGTACGCATCGGTAGATTCAGCGAATAGCAAAATCCCGCCGGGTTTCAATACCCGGCGAAATTCATCAAGGGAACGGCCTTGCTCGACGAGATGATGAAAGGTCTGGTGGCAGAACACGATGTCGGCGCTCGCATCGGGCAAGGGCAGCTGCGCGCAGTGGCCGTGCAGCAACTCGATCTCGCCGGTCCAGCCATCGTCCTGCAAGCAGGCCTGCGCGGCACCCTGGGCTTCCACGAGCGAAGGCTCATGGAAATCGACTCCGATGATGCGGCCGGGCCTGAACGCCTTTCGGAGCAGCCGGAACGATTGGCCTTGCCCGCAACCCGCATCGACGATCACGGGGGCCTCGGGCAGCGTTGTGTCGACCAGCCGCTTGAGGTCGTTGATCGCCACGCGCAGTACGTGATGTTCCCAGGTAGCGGTGCGCAGAAACCAGAGGCCGAAGGCCGTTTCCGGCACAAAGGCAACGCGGGATGTTTCGGATGACGACACGAGTTGCTCTCCGGCAGGAAATGACGCGAACAGGGCGCACGTCATTGTAATGGCAAGCATGGCCCGTACAGAAGCATGAGGTCGACAACGTGCGCCGCACGAAACCCTCACAGACAGCCAGGCAAACGAGGTCCCATTGAATACCGACTCATCGAAGCAAAACATAACCGTCGATGTGGCCATCATCGGCGCGGGTCCCTCGGGCGCGGTGGCGGCGGCGCTGCTGAGAAAGGCAGGCCGCTCGGTCCTCGTGCTGGAGCGCCAGCATTTCCCGCGCTTTTCGGTCGGCGAGAGCCTGCTGCCGCAAAGCATGGCGTACCTGGAAGAGGCCGGCATGCTGCAAGCGGTTGTCGAGGCCGGGTTCCAGTACAAGAACGGCGCGCATTTTGTCTATCGGGACCAGTCGTCGTCCTTCGATTTCCGCGATAAACATTCGCCGGGATGGGGCACGACGTATCAGGTCGAACGCGCTGTATTCGACGACCTGCTGATTCGCTGCGCGGCGCAGCAGGGTGCCGAGGTGCGTTTCGGCCACACCGTGCAGGCGATGCAAACGGGCGCCGAACCCTCGCTTGACGTGATCGATGAAGCAGGCGTTGCCTACCGCGTGCAAGCCCGTTTTGTACTCGATGCAAGCGGCTTCGGCCGTGTATTGCCGCGTCTTCTGAATCTCGAAGCACCTACGCGCATGCCCAGGCGCGCGGCCATCTTCACGCATGTGCGCGACGGCATTCCGGCCGGCGCTACGGACCGCAACAAGATCTGCGTCGCGACCCATCCTGAACATCGCAATGTCTGGTTCTGGATGATTCCGCTGGCGGGCGGACGCTCGTCGGTCGGGTGTGTAGCCGAAGCGAGTTTCCTCGAGTGTCCGGAGAACGAACGCGACGCAAAACTGCGTGCACTGATCCAGCAGGAGCCGACGCTCAATGGGCTCATCGGGCAGGCGCCATTCCTGATGCCGGTGCGGNNNCGCGAACGTCGAGCGACTGCATGGTCCGGGTTACGCGCTGCTTGGTAACGCCGGCGAGTTCCTCGATCCCGTGTTTTCATCAGGCGTGACGATCGCGCTGCGCTCCGCGCATCTGGCGGTGCAGACGCTCGAGCGGCAGTTCAATGGCGAGACGCTCGACTGGCAAGCGGCTTACGATGTGCCGCTGCGAAAGGGTATAGATACGTTCCGTGCGTTCGTCGAACGGTGGTACACGGGCGAGTTGCAGGACATCATCTTTTATCCGCATAAAGCGCCTCATATCCAGCGTTTTATCAGCGCGGTGCTGGCGGGTTACGCGTGGGATGAATCGAATCCCTATGTGGCCGAGCCGGTGCGCAGGCTCAACGCGCTTCACGAGATATGCAAGGGTTCCTGATCGCCGATGAAGTCAGCATATCCGGCCGTCGCAGTACGCAGGTCGCGTTAAAACTCAGATCATCCAAGGTCGCCATGGATCCCCGTGCACGAGTCTTGCTGACGTGAAGCCCGGTGTTTGCACAACGCGTAGCCATCGGTCAAGCCGCGTCAAAGCCATCGCCATGCCACGGGAACTTTCGTTCTGTAAGGCTTAGGCCGCGCGGCTCCGGGAACACCCTGACTGACAGATCCGGCCGTGCAGACATCCCTATTAAACGGGTAGCATGTAACGCCTCGGCAAGCACACGGACCCTGCTTGGCCGAGCCGATCCTGCGTTCGCTCGCGGCATCGCAAACGAGCATCGTAGATAAAAACGTGCCGTACCGGAGGAGACAAAGTATGCGCAAGATGCGTTGGATGGTCGTATTTCTATGCTTCCTGGCAATCGCGATCAACTATGTCGATCGTGCCAACCTCGCTGTAGCCGCACCTCAGATAGAGAAGGCGCTCAATATCGGCCCCGCGCAAATGGGCCTCGTGATGAGCGGCTTCTTCTGGACCTACGCGTTGATGCAGATGCCGTTCGGCTGGTTCGTCGATAAAGTCGGCGCACGCATTGCATTGCCGCTCGCCGTAGGCTGGTGGTCGGTGTTCACCGCGCTGACGGCGGCGACCACGAGCGTCGCAGGCATGTTCGGCTGCCGCATGATGCTCGGCGTCGGCGAAGCGGGC